>JGI20155J14468_10000987_pt1 | contig 22716 bp, 17 predicted proteins | sample COG_05_FD_14468 | JGI IMG/M metagenome (IMG submission 14468) | reverse complement strand
GATCTCAGTTGCCCCTTCCGCGGTGAAACGACAAAATTTTCTTCTACGTACAAACTTAGCCATGATTATTCTCCACCTTCCGCTTCAGGTTGCTCTTCTGCCACCACATCTTTTGCTTTATCCGCTTCTGGAGCATCAGCTTCTACGACAGCCGCTTCACTTTTCTCTGCAGCTTCAGCCTCAGCTTTAGCTTTAGCAGCATTGCGACGCTCGCGAGCTTCTTTATCTGCTTTGTCAGCATTTTCTAACTTCATGATGGGCGACTCAGCGGTAATTGCCTCGTTGCGACGAATCACCATGCTACGGATCACAGCATCGTTATATCTGAATGTTGAATTGAGCTCATCAAGTACTTCCTGACCACATTCTATGTTCATAAGAATGTAGTGAGCTTTATGGATTTTATTGATGGGATACGCTAACTGCCGACGACCCCAATCTTCAGACCTATGGACTGTACCATTACCCGCTGCAACAGATGCGGCGTAACGCTCTACCATACTAGGAACTTGTTCGCTTTGGTCAGGATGGACCAAAAACACGACTTCATAATGACGCATTGTATCTCCTCGTGGATTTAAAAGTCTCCCGCCATGAACACTAGGCCATGCAGTAAGACAAGGAGTGCCGAGAAGAGATCTTCCCGACCCTGTAAAGCGCGCTATTGTAGTGACTTGGCCTCTCGGTTGCAACTGACTTTTTGAAAGGTTTTATCAAGCCGATCAGCGACTAGACGTTTGGTTGCTAAATCGACTGATCAAGCTCCACACAGACACTATGTTAGTTTCCGGTTTCTTCAAAATAATAGTAATAGCGACTTCTTCTGAAGCAACCAGCAAATAGAAAAGAATAACCAACCTAAACCAAGTATCTGCATCAACCAAAATCAAGAGATAGTAGGCTGGAGCAATAAGGAGTGCAGCTATTTTTGCTCCAAGGGTATGGTAGCTCGGATATTCACCAAACTTTATTGCAGAAGCAATTAGAGGCACCAGGAAAGAAAGCGTCGCTGACAACAAGAATAGTGCTTGGTGAGAAAAAATTGTAGGCCATATTTGGTACAACCCAAAGATCATAGAAGCGTATGTTAAAGTATCAGCCCAGCTGTCTAGTTTGGCCCCTAACTCACTCACCTGATCTAACTTACGAGCTAAATAGCCGTCGAGCATATCACTGATGAGCGATACACCTAACACCATTAGAAAATAATTGGCTAGACCCTCTAGCGCTATCCAAATGAGCACTGGCACGAGGATTAGTCGCAGAAAACTGAGAAGGTTAGGCACTGAAAATATTTTCGAACTGGTCGCTTCCATTACGATAATTCTCTCAAGAATCTTAAAATACTGAGATGAATAGACTAGCTTCATTTGGGCATTAAATGCAACTATCAAAATCTAAATATGCAACAAATATCAAGATTGCTAAGCACTTCAATAAAGTTTGTTTAAACATTCAACCTGACTTGTTACTTAATACTCCGTTGACGAACAATTTCAAACAGACAAATTCCGGTAGCAACTGACACGTTGAGGCTCTCAACCTCGCCACCCATTGGTAACTTGGCTAAAAAATCACATTGTTTGCGCGTCAGCTGGCGCATACCCTCTCCTTCGGCGCCCATAACTAGGACGACTGGACCATTTAAATCGATATCATAAATTAACTTTTCAGCCTCACCTGCAGCACCGACCACCCATGCACCCATATTCTGTAACTTATCCAAAGTTCTAGTCAGATTTGTAACCGTGACCAGTGGAACTGACTCTGCTGCGCCACAGGCAACCTTCTGCACCGTTGGTGTCAAACCAACTGAGTTATCCTTTGGGACAATGACAGCTTGCACTCCCGCTCCATCGGCCGACCGTAAACAGGCACCCAGGTTATGAGGATCGGTGACTCCATCCAGCATCAAGAAAAAGGTGTTAGATCCGTGCTTTTCCGCCAATCCCAGTAAAAATTTTTCATCATAGGTTTCACCGGGACGGCATAGAGCCATAACACCTTGGTGCTTTCCCTGAGCTTTGGCATCGAGCTTTTTGACTGACATCAACTGCATCGTTATACCGTGCTGGTCAGCTAGATTATGAATCTTTTGCAAACGGTCATCTTGCCTTCCACTTTGCACGTGCAATTCAGCCACTCTCTGAGGTGCCGATTTAAGCATTGTTTGAACCGCATGAATGCCGTAAATCCAATCCACAAACTTCTCCTGTCTTGTCATTATGTTAATGTAGCATTGCGCATTGTACTGGCTTTGGGCACACTTCTGTTATCAATCCTTATGTACTCAACAAATAATAGTCAAAGTGCGCTCTTTAAACTATGAATGACTCCGAAAATTCAATCAACGACATGAGCATAATGCCTATCGCAGGGCTTTTACGGCGTCTAGCAGCGCTAATTTATGATTTATTTTTATTAGCCGCTATGGTCATGGCCTATGCTTTGCTCGTCATTACTCCGTTAAGAATCTCACTGTATGGCATGCCGTCTAACGATAACGATTGGGCGGGTTTTCCTATCTTCATCAAAGTTTTACTGATTCTCGGTTTAATTTTTGTCCTCGCCGCCTACTACTTTGTCTGTTGGCGAAAACAGGGGCAATCAATGGGTATGAAAGCGTGGCGACTCAAGTTACAACAATCTAGTGGAGAATTAGCCAATGCGTCTCAGTGTTGGTCGCGAGCATTGTTGGCTCCAATTTCACTAGCTTTTTTTGGTATTGGTTTTCTTTGGTGCCTAATACCACCCAACAATGAATGCCTCCATGATCGGCTAACCGGGACAAAGGTAGTAGTTCTGCCTAAATCCAAATAGACATAAGGGGAGTTAAAACTGATGGCTTCAAGAAATCTTATTCTCGCACTGGACCAAGGTACTACTTCGTCCCGAAGTATATTATTCAACCAGCAGTTCGGGATTGAGATGCAATCTCAACGTGAGTTTCAGCAACATTTCCCCGATTCTGGCTGGGTTGAGCATAACGCTATGGATATCTGGCAAACTACCCTAGACACCTGTCATGAGGCAATGGCGCAAGCTCAAGTTACCTCAGCGGATATTGCAGCGATTGGAATTACCAATCAACGGGAAACGACCATTATTTGGGATCGCTCAACAGGTAAACCTGTATATAACGCTATCGTCTGGCAAGATCGGCGAACTTCCGATCTTTGCAGTCAACTCAAAGAACAGGGCCTCGAACCCTTAGTAACAGCCAACACGGGTTTATTATTAGATCCATACTTCTCGGCGACTAAAATTGCCTGGATTTTAGACAATGTGCCTAACGTGCGAGAGAAGGCTGAACGGGGTGAGCTCGCTTTTGGTACTGTTGATACTTGGCTTCTTTGGAATTTGACTGAAGGCCAGTCTCATGCCACTGATGCGACCAATGCTTCACGCACTATGCTCTACAACATCCATAAGCATGACTGGGATGAGGAACTTCTTAAACTCTTCAACATACCGCGAAAACTTTTGCCTGACGTTAGAGACTGCGCTGCAGATTTTGGAACCACTACCTTACTTGGTGGCGCAATCCCAATTTTAGGGGTCGCCGGAGATCAACAGGCCGCCACATTGGGCCAAGCTTGCTTTGACACAGGAATGATGAAATCCACGTATGGCACAGGTTGCTTTGCTCTCTTGAATACCGGGAACACCGCTGTGACCTCAAACAATCGATTACTGACGACGATAGCATACCAGCTGAAAGGCGAACCCACCTATGCGCTAGAGGGCTCTATTTTTATTGCCGGAGCTGCGGTTCAATGGTTAAGAGATGGTATTGGAATTATCGAATCAGCAGCCCAAAGTGGGGAGCTTGCTCTCAAAGCAGATGCTAATCAACAGGTATACATGGTGCCCGCATTCACTGGTCTTGGTGCCCCTTGGTGGGATGCTGAGGCCAGAGGAGCTTTGTTTGGATTGACTAGGAACACCGGTCCCGCTGAAATAGCGAAAGCAGCCTTGGAATCCGTTTGTTATCAAACTTTGGATCTCTTAAAAGCCATGCAATCTGATTGGCAGCATTCAGGACAAACAGTCCTTCGAGTGGATGGAGGTATGTCAGAGAGTGATTGGACTATGCAATGCCTTGCAGATATCCTCCAAACTCAAGTGGATCGGCCTGAAATAACTGAAACCACAGCGTTAGGTGCCGCTTGGCTTGCAGGCTCATCGGCGGGAGTCTGGCCAGATCGTGCAGGTTTTGCTAAAAGCTGGAAGGTTAGAAAGAGTTACGCGCCAAAAATGACGATAGCTGAACGAGACGTCAAAGTTGCAGGATGGAGTAAGGCTGTTCAACGAGTGTTGCAATGACCCAGGGTCTTAAGAAGATTAACCACTTCGCCTAATTAAATATAATCCAATAGCCGAGCAAAGCACTATGGGTATGACCACGGCATAGATCACAGGAAAACCAAATACAATACTAAACGGGCCCAACAAATCCTGAATCATCTTAAAACTGATGCCGATCAGTACGCCAATAAAAATTCTGAAGCCCATTGTGGAATCTCTCAGAGGGCCAAACACAAAAGAGAGATAGCCACAAGAACAAGCCCAAAAATTACGAAAGGCTGTAATAACTTTCGCCAATAAGCCAATTCATACAACGCAGTATCAGCATTCTGCTGCTGCAAGAAGCCGATATGGTTATCTAATGTGGTAATAGGCAGCGAAGCTGGCGGTAGAACGTTCACAGTTAGTATTTCAGGAGACAATTCAGATCTCCAATCACGGGTAATTTGCTTTTCTGTTACCGTTTTATTTTCAGTAAATCGCGTGATTGAAACATTTTCTTCGACCCAAAAGTCTTCACTAGCATTGTAAGTGGCTCGACTAGAGAAGCTGGCTTGCTCTAACTTTTGATCCGAATCAAATTGATAACGAGTGACTCCATAAAGAACACCGCCCGGGAATACAGCATTAAAATGCATGAATTCACTGCCCTCTCGGATCCAAAGGCCCGCTGCCGAATCCTGCACAGAAGAACCTTTGCGCAGATACTCTCTTGTACCATCAGCACGTTGATCTAAATAGGGGGTCAGATACTCGCCGATAGTTGCGCCAATCAAAATAAACACCAACACCGGCCTCATCACGAAATAAACAATTCTCAAAAGAGATACACCCGACGCTCTCATTACCGTGACTTCGCTGTTACCCGCTAAAAGCCCCATACCGTAAATACATCCAATCAACGTAGAAAACGGAATATATTCGTTAATCGTTGAAGGTAGCTTTGTGAAAACATAAACAAGCACATCTGAGAAGTGGTAATTTCTCTGGATCGCCCCAGTCTCATCGATAACCGCAGCTACAACATCGAGGCCTACAATGACGCATAAAGCCAAAAATACTGAACTAAACACCGTGCTACCGATATGTCTTGCAAGCCGTCGCATTATGAGAATTTCATCCTCCTTAAAGCGACGATTCGCTGGAAAATTCTAAATCGCTCCGAATTTACTAAGAAAAAACCCAATAATAAGAAAAATAGGTGCACTGGAATCAATGTTAATCCAGCCGGGTAGTCTCCTGACTCTATGTTTCCACGTATCGCATTCAGCGACAGTAGATAAGCAAAATAAAGCATGATTGCGGGAAGTAATTTTGCGAACCGTCCCTGCCTTGGATTCGTTCGACTGAGAGGAACAGCCATAATGACAACAACTAACACCATAAATGGAGTTGATAGCCTCCACTGCAAGGTTGCCCTCAATTCAGCCTCATTAGAAGACCAAAGATCAGCCGTTCTAATAGCATCAGTTTCTGGGTCTTCATTGACTTTCTGCGGTGGGTCCAGCTTGGAGCCATACTCCTCAAAATACGTAATCTGATAATTATGATTACCAGGTATACCCTCAAAACGATACCCACTGTCCAACACTAAATAGCGATCCTCGCCATCTTTAGAGCGCTGCTGTTTACCAGACTCTGCAACCACTACCACTAGCCTACTGTCGAATGTTTCCGCAGAGCCCGCGGTGATAGCGAGAAAAACATCTTCAAGCTCTCTATCATCATTAATTCTCTCAGCATAAGTGACTCCTTTGTCGCCGCCCAGTGTATAAAACTTTTTAGGGCTCACTTTATCTAACTCAGTCATTTCTTTTTGTGCTTTCAAGATCGTCTCAGCTTTAGCCGCTCCAGCTGGAGATCCATAGAGACTGAGCCAACCCACTAACACTGCCAATACCGCCCCCATTATTAAGGTGTAACCTAAGAGCTGGCCTTCGGATATACCACAGGCTTTTAGCACACTCATCTCATTTTCCACATAGAGCCGACCGAAGGTCAACAAAATAGCCAAAAAGAAAGCTAACGGCAGAGTTAATTCAAGGAAACCAGGAATGCGGTATCCGATTACTGCGAAAATCACGGCTGGATCCATATTACCCGCCAATGCATTGGCAAGGTATTTAACAAACCGACCACTGATTAACACTAAAAGCAAGACGATGCAGATAGCAAAGGTGGTCGACAAAATTTCTCGAGTTAAATAACGGAAAATAATCACTGTATTCAGCTTATAGCTCTTGGGTGTGGTTAAACAAACTGGTATCGTAAGCGCCAAACATTTCAAGTTATAAACATAGAACTATATGGAGCAAACATGGAGTTTAATGCATCTTCGGCAAACCTGTTAAAGATAAAAGTTGATTCTCTCATCCTGCCGACAGGGTCACAACTAAAAAACAACGCTAAAGTGATTGATGAAACACTTGACGGCACTATTTCGTCTCTCATAAAAGCTGGCGATTTTACTGGTAAATCCTCTGAGATTTGCGTTTTACATACGTTGGGCCAATCACACAAGCGAATTATTTTATTAGGTACCGATGGTGCTTCAACTCCCCAAAAGATGATTAAGGTTATTGAGGCTGGCGCGCGTGCAGCCCAAAAGACCACTAGCGCCAAAGTTCTCTGGGTTGGCGAGAGCTTGGGAGATGATCATGAATGGCAGGCAAGTATTGTTGCTCGCAGTACGCTAACCGCTGGGTACAAATATGCCGGAACTGGAAAGAAGCCAAAACCTAATAAATTAAAATCGGCAACTTATTGGACCGACAGTAAAAAACTCTCTAATGCCGCCAGCGCAGGCCTGCAGTATGGCAGTGCGATCGGCGGTGGAATGAACGCTGCGCGACAATTGGGTAATTTACCTGCCAATATATGCACACCCAATTATTTGGCCGCACAAGCTAAACTATTAGCGAAGGGCCAGGCAAAGCTAAGTACTAGTATTGTGAAAGAAGCAGAAATGAAGACCTTAAAAATGGGTTCTTTGCTTTCCGTTAGTGCCGGCTCAGTGGAACCAGGCAATTTGATTGTTATGAAATATCAGGGTGCTAAAAGTACCGTTAAACCCACTGTGCTTGTGGGTAAGGCGGTAACTTTTGATACCGGCGGTATTAGCCTAAAACCAGGCCGTGGAATGGACGAAATGAAGTTTGATATGTGTGGAGGGGCCTCTGTCTTTGGTGTCATGAATGCTCTTCTTGAGACCCAGCTACCGGTTAATGTGATCGGTGTTATCCCAGCAGTAGAAAACATGCCCGCCGGCAATGCCACTAAACCTGGAGATGTTGTCACGAGTATGTCTGGACAAACTATCGAAGTCCTTAATACGGATGCTGAGGGTCGACTAATTCTCTGTGACGCCCTAACTTATGCAGGTCGATTTAAGCCCGACACCATTATTGATATAGCGACTCTCACTGGAGCAGTTATAGGTGCATTGGGCAAATTCACCTCAGGGCTTCTTTCAAATGATGATAATCTGGCTGAAGATCTTCTAAACAGCGGAACTCGCAGTGGCGATCGAGCATGGAGACTGCCCCTTTGGGAAGAATACGACGCGCAGATAAAAAGTAACTTTGCTGACATGGCCAACATTGGTGGTGAAGCTGGAACAATAACTGCCGCTTGCTTTTTATCTCGATTCACCAAAGATTACAAATGGGCTCATTTGGATATCGCTGGCACTGCTTGGTTGTCGGGTCCTCAAAAAGGAGCTACCGGCAGGCCTGTGCCAATGCTAATGGAGTATATTCGAAGCAAAGTATCTAAAGATTAATTGTTTTAGATGGACTCCAAAGGCAGATGAGACGTTGACCAATATTTCTTTTTATAAACTAGCTGGCGATCAAAACTTAGCCTTAACGCTGATCTGCCAGTTAGTCAAAAAAGCCCACAAACAAGATCAGCAGGTTCTGTGCCTAATGCCTGGCGAGTCCGAGGTTATATCTCTGGACAAGGCGATGTGGGCGTCTGAACCGAGCTCTTTTTTACCCCATGGAACAGGCGCTGAAAGCAGCCCGATTGCAGTCAGCTGTGATGCTGAACCAGGAGATCATCATCAGGTTTTAATAAATCTGCAACCTGAAATTCCAACTTGGTTTAGCCGTTTTGATCGAGTTATCGAGATCATCTACCAAGACTCTAATTATGAACAAAGCAAGCGCGACAATTTCGTGTTTTATAAAGAAAGGGGCTACCCTATTAGCTATCATGATTTAACGGATAAATTTAAGCCCTAGCTTCCCTAAAGGGATGATTTGTTAACCCATTACTTTGGTTTGTAATCACTTTAAAATATGTTCGCCTCAGGCCCCTTGATTATATCCAAGAGAGATTAGTACTTTATCAAAGAAAAGATAGAGACTTTTAATCGGCAAAGCTAGCGGCAAAACCCTCCAAGCCCTATAATCCCTTCTAGGGAAAACAACTCATACTACTCCTACCTTTGGGATGAAAAATCAATAATGGAAAAAACATTCCAACCACAAGATGTCGAAACCAAATGGTATAAAACCTGGGAAAGCAGGGGTTATTTTAAGCCCTCTGGTAGCGGTGATCCCTACAGCATCGTCATTCCACCTCCTAATGTCACTGGCAGCTTACATATAGGCCATGCCCTGCAGCACGGTATCATGGATGCTTTGACTCGATACGAGCGTATGAAAGGAAAGAACACCCTGTGGCAAGTAGGTACGGATCATGCCGGGATTGCCACTCAAATGGTTGTTGAGCGCAAACTAGCTGCAGAATCGTCCCCCGGAAGAGAAGCGTTGGGTCGCGATAAATTTATTGATGAAATCTGGAAATGGAAGGAACAATCGGGCGGCACGATAACTCAGCAAATGCGACGTCTGGGTAACTCCGTAGACTGGGAAACCGAGCGTTTCACGATGGATGATGGTTTTTATGCGGCTGTTCAAGAAGTCTTTATTAGACTTTATGACTCCGATTTAATCTATCGAGGCAAGAGACTGGTCAACTGGGACCCTAAATTACACACCGCTATTTCTGATCTAGAAGTTGAAAATCGTGAAGTCAAAGGCAAGATGTGGCATTTACGCTACCCCTTAGCAAACGGGGTCAAAACAGCAGACGGAAAGGACTACATTGTCGTTGCAACCACGCGCCCAGAGACCATGCTAGGTGACACTGGTGTTGCTGTGAATCCAGATGACCCTCGCTACCAGAGTCTCATTGGTTCATCAGTAATTCTGCCTCTTGTGGACAGATTAGTTCCTATATTTTCCGATGAATATGCCAGCATGGAAAAAGGTACAGGCTGCGTAAAAATTACCCCTGCCCATGATTTTAATGACTACGAGGTAGGTCAGCGACAATCACTAGCTATGATCAATATTCTTACCAATAATGGCGATATCCGCCAGTCTCCTGAGTGTGTAAATTCAGATGGTAGTGATAGCTCGGATATAGACGCAACTATTCCAGAAAAATATCAAGGAATGGAAAGGTTTGCTGCACGTCGAGAAATTGTGGCAGATTTTGAAACTTTAGGACTACTTCAATCAGTTGAAGAAAATGATATGACAGTCCCCTACGGTGATCGGGGTGGTGTGGTCATTGAGCCTATGTTGACCAACCAGTGGTATGTTGATGCAAAAAAATTAGCTATCCCAGCAGTCGAGGCTGTAGAGGATGGTCGAATCAAATTTGTTCCACAACAGTATGAAAATATGTACTTCTCTTGGATGCGTAACATTCAGGATTGGTGTATCTCCAGACAGCTTTGGTGGGGCCATAGAATTCCAGCCTGGTATGACGAAGCTGGCAAAGCATATGTTGGTAGCAGTGAATCAGCCGTCCGTGAAAAATATAATCTAGGTGATATTTCATTGACGCAAGATGAAGACGTTTTAGATACCTGGTTCTCATCAGCCTTATGGACCTTCGCCACACAAGGATGGCCAGAAAATACTGAACGTCTGCAGACATTCCATCCCACTGATGTATTAGTGACCGGTTTTGACATCATTTTTTTCTGGGTTGCCAGAATGGTAATGATGACCATGCATTTGGTAAAAAACGAAGATGGAAGCCCACAGGTACCTTTTAAAACGGTTTATGTGACGGGTCTTATTCGTGATGAACAAGGTCAAAAAATGTCAAAATCTAAAGGAAATGTTTTAGATCTAGATATGATTGATGGTATTAGCCTTGAAGATCTGGTTGCCAAACGCACTGACAATATGATGCAACCCAAACAAGCAGACAAAATTGCCAGCCGAACACGAAAACAATTCCCTGATGGAATTGAAGCTAATGGTTCAGACGCTCTTCGCTTTACATTATGTGCTCTAACATCAACCGGCCGAGACATAAACTGGGACATGAAACGGCTTGAGGGCTATCGTAACTTCTGCAATAAGATCTGGAATGCATCACGATATGTCCTGATGAACGCAGAAGGTCATGATTGCGGTCAAAACAATAACAGCTATACACTTAGTTTAGCTGATCGCTGGATTGTTTCTCGCCTTCAACAAGCTGAATTAGACGTAACATCGGCGATTAATAGTTACCGCTTTGACCTTGCAACTCAGGCGCTCTATGACTTTGTTTGGAATGAATACTGCGACTGGTACTTGGAGCTGTCGAAACCTGTCCTTTGGGATGACAAGGGCGATGAAGCGCTTAAATTAGGCACTCGACGTACCTTAGTCAGAGTTTTGGAGGCGACTCTTCGATTAGCACATCCTCTAATGCCTTTCATTACAGAAGAAATTTGGCAAAATGTCGCTCCATTAGCAGGCATTGAGGTTGATTCAGAGAGCACCATCATGCTCCAACCATACCCTGTTTCCGATAGTGGGCTAATTGATCAAGACGCTATTAAAGATATTGAATGGTTAAAAACTGTCATTGAAGGTGTCAGGAATATCCGTGGAGAGATGAATATCTCGCCGGCGACCTCACTCAATGTGTTTTTCGCTCGAGGTGATCAAAATGACTTGCGACGAATGAATGAAAACCGCCAATTTCTTAGCAAACTTGCTAGTTTGGAATCCATAACATGGCTCGATGACACTGAAAAAGCACCGCTCAGTGCAACCGCACTTGCTGGGGAGCTAGAGATATTAGTGCCTATGGCGGGGCTGATTGATGTCGCGGCAGAATTAAGTCGTCTTGATAGAGAAATTGAAAAATTATCCTTAGATGCCAAGAAACTCTCAGGAAAACTCAGCAACGAAAAGTTTGTAGGTAAAGCGCCCGCTGAAGTTGTAAGTAAAGAACGTCAAAAGCTTTCTGATATCGAGAGCTCCCTGAATCAACTCAATGAAAAACGTAATGCCATTGCTGAGATGGCGTAACGTTTAATGGCGACAACTCTCAACACACAGCAACAGGCTGCGCTCAAATATATTGATGGCCCATTACTGGTATTAGCCGGCGCCGGTAGCGGGAAAACTAGCGTTATTACGCAAAAAATAGCCTACCTTGTAGAGCAATGTGAAATTCCCGCCTATAGCATAGCTGCAGTTACGTTCACTAACAAAGCTGCTAGGGAAATGAAAGCCCGTGTAAACGGCTTCATTGCCAAAGATAAAGCAAAAGGCTTAACCGTTTCGACGTTTCACAATCTTGGCTTAAATATTATTCGCACAGAAATTAAAACCCTGGGCTTTAAACCTGGATTTTCGATTTTAGATCAGGAGGATTGTCGAAATCTACTTAAAGAACTGATGGTCCGTCATAGCGAGCTAGACGATAAACTGATTGATACAATTCAAAATACTATCTCCAATTGGAAGAATTCTCTTCTGGAACCAGGACAAGCAGTAAATGCTGCCAACAGCACGGGAGAGCAAGGCATTGCAATGCTTTACGAACGCTATCAACGAGCACTTAAGGCCTATAATGCCGTTGATTTCGACGACTTAATTATGATACCCGTCATGCTGTTCAGACACTTCCCAGAAGTACTAAACAAATGGCAGCGAAAAATTCGCTACTTACTGGTAGATGAATATCAAGATACAAACCTTGCGCAATATGAATTAATTAAGACACTGGTCAATGAAAAACAAGCCTTAACCGTTGTCGGCGATGATGATCAGTCCATCTACGCATGGCGTGGCGCGCGCCCTGAAAATTTGATGCAATTGCAAGAAGACTTTCCTGATTTAGAAGTTATTAAACTAGAACAAAACTATCGCTCCACTGGGCGAATCCTGCGAGCCGCTAATACTTTGATCGACAACAATCCACATCTCATCAACAAAGTTCTTTGGAGTGAACTCGGGCCAGGGGATCCCCTACGCTTTATTAGCAGTGAAAATGAAGATAGCGAATGTGAGCGTGTAGTCAACGAGATCATTGATATGCGCTTAAAACGTCGATGTAAGTACAGTAACTTTGCTATTTTATATCGAGGTAACTATCAAGCAAAACTGGTTGAAATCAAGCTTCAAGCACAGAATATCCCCTATGAAATCACCGGCGGACAATCATTCTATGCAAAAACTGAAATCAAAGATGTTATGGCTTACCTTCGGTTACTTGTTAATCCGGACGATGACAACGCCTTACTAAGAATAATTAATACGCCACGCCGTCAAATCGGCCCTACCACTCTAGAGAAGCTTGGAGGATATGCAAACAAAAGAGGGCTTTCACTTTATGACACAATTGATGAGGTTGGCCTTAGTGCCTCGATGCCCACCAATAATTTACAGAGACTAAAAGATTTCAAGCGCTGGATTGAGCAAGCTCGTAAAAATGTGTATGAGGGGAATTCCATTGCAGCCATCAACGAAATGCTGAGTGATGCTGATTATTTAGGTTGGTTACATCAAAATGCTAGCAGTGATCATGTTGCCCAAAAGCGCTGGGATAATGTTAACTTTTTACTAGCCCAGTTAACTCAAGTTCTGAAAAATGATCAAACCGATACATCGGATATTGATGGTGATAGCGCCATCGAAAATGCCATAGCAAAACTCATACTTCGCGACATCCTAGATAGAGAGGAGGAAGAATCAGCAGATGACAAAGTCCAACTTTTGACCCTCCACGCAGCCAAAGGACTAGAGTTCTTGCACGTATTTATGATTGGTATGGAAGAAGATATATTGCCCCATCGAAATAGCGTTGAAGGGGGCCAGATAGAGGAAGAACGACGCTTAGCCTATGTCGGTATTACGCGGGCTCAACGCACCCTAACCATGACGAGTGCTCGTCAGCGTACGCAATTTGGAGAAACATCTGCAACGACGCCAAGTCGTTTTGTTGATGAACTACCAGAGGATGATTTGATTAAGATTGGTGGTAATACAGAGACGGATGCTGCGGAAAACCAAGCGAAGGGTGAAGAATCTCTTGCCGCCTTAAAGTCCCTTTTTGGTTAATTGACTAGATGCCGTTATCCACACGAGTTCGTAACTCTTTTCCCGGCTTGAAATAAGGAACGTACTTGCCTCGCAAGTCCACCGCATCTCCAGTCTTGGGGTTGCGCCCTATTCTGGCCGCACGATAATGCAACGAAAAGCTCCCGAAACCTCTTATTTCAACCCGCTGGTTATTTGACAACGTTAGCGCCATGCGCTCAAGAATCATTCTTACGGCTTGCTCCACGTCTCGCGGGGGAAGCTGGTCTTGGCTAGACGATATTTTTTCGATTAATTCCGATTTGGTCATTCGCTTTACTGCACAAGGTTTTTTTAGTTTAGTTCTTGATTTTATTACGGTTTTAGAATTATTCAAGTAAAAGATGAATGTTTTAACGTTTAAACAAAAAAAAGGGTGGCTGAGCCACCCTTTTTCACCTAGTGGACAAACCTACTTATCCATTTGAGCCTTGATTAAGTCACCAATAGTGGTTGGTTTAGATCCAGTAGTGTCAGCCTCGGTGTCTCGATGAGCCTTAACCGCGGCCTTCTCTTCGGAAACATCTTTCGCTTTCACCGACAAGTTAATGACGCGAGTCTTTCGGTCGACATTGATAATCTTAGCTTCGACCTCAGCACCAACAACCAATTCATGGCGAGCATCTTCGATTTTCTCTCGAGATAACTCTGAGCCCTTGAGATTAGCCTCAACACCTTCAGCCAAAGTAATGATCGCACCTTTCGCATCTACTTCTTTCACTGAGCCAGTAACAATTGCTCCCTTGTCATTCTGATCTACATAGTTATTAAACGGATCGTCAGAAAGCTGTTTGATACCTAGAGAAATACGTTCTCTTTCAGCGTCAATACTAAGAACAACAGTTTCAACTTCTTCACCTTTCTTGAAATTGCGAACAGCTTCTTCGCCAGTTTCATTCCAAGAGATATCAGACAGGTGAACGAGTCCATCAATGCCGCCATCTAGACCAATAAAGATTCCAAAGTCAGTGATTGATTTGATATTACCGGAAATTTTATCACCTTTAGTCATGGTTGACGCAAAGTCATCCCATGGATTAGTGAAGCACTGCTTAATACCCAGAGAGATGCGTCGTCGTTCTTCATCAATATCAAGAATCATGACTTCAACTTCTTGGCCTAAATCAACAATCTTCGATGGGTGAACATTCTTGTTAGTCCAATCCATTTCCGAAACGTGGACCAAACCTTCAACGCCATCTTCAAGCTCGGCAAAACAACCGTAATCAGTCAAATTGGTGATCTTGGCTTTTACTCTTGCGCCTTCAGGATATCGTCCTTTGATATCACCCCAAGGATCTTCGCCCATTTGCTTCATACCAAGAGACACACGATTACGCTCGCGATCAAACTTGAGTACTTTAACGTCAATTTCATCACCAACATTAATCATCTCAGACGGATGCTTGATTCGTTTCCAAGACATATCAGTGATGTGCAGAAGCCCATCGATACCGCCAAGGTCAACAAAGGCACCGTAATCAGTAAGGTTCTTAATAACGCCCTTCAATGAGCTGCCTTCTTCTAAGTTAGCAAGAAGCTCATCACGCTCAGCAGAATTAGCACTCTCCATTACCGCGCGACGGCTAACAACAACATTGTTGCGCTTAGCATCTAGTTTGATAACTTTGAATTCTAAATCAATATTTTCAAGATGTGTTATTTCACGAAGAGGCCGCACATCAACTAATGAACCAGGTAAGAACGCACGTAATCCGCGAACATCTACCGTAAAGCCACCTTTCACTTTACCGCTGATCACTCCGATAACAACCTCGTCAGCTTTATGGGCTGCTTCAAGTTCAATCCAGGATTCAGCACGGCGGGCTTTTTCGCGTGATAGTTTTGTTGCACCAAAGCCATCTTCAACAGCTTCAAGTGCGACTTGAACTTCATCGCCAATGACGACTTCTATCTCGCCTTTGTCGTTATAAAATTGGTCTAAAGAAATAACGCCTTCGGACTTCAGTCCAGCATGCACAGTAACCCAGTCTTTATCGATATCGATAACAACACCAGTGATAATTGCGCCGGGGTTCATCTCAACGGTTTTGAGACTTTCTTCAAATAGGTCTTGGAAACTTTCGGTCATGGAATATACCTAATATATGACAGAGAATCAGGTGCGATGCACTAGAGTCTGATCTCTTTTTTCCGCAATGCCAGATTTTGCGGGTCAGTTAAAATTAAGGCTTGCAGCAGAGTTAGCTGGCAACTGCTGGTCTACCCGTTAGATTAGAAGCTAACTAAACCCTTGAAATCTATGATATGCAACACAGTTTCTAGGACTTCTTTAGCACTCATCAGTGAACTGTCTAACTCAATGGCGTCCTCAGCGGCAACCAAGGGAGACACTTCCCTATTCATATCTCTCTCATCTCTTGCACGAACCTGCTCTGCAAGGGCGCGCAGACTAACATCTTCGCCTTTCTCAATCAACTCTTTATAACGACGGTTGGCTCGCTCGTCTATGCTGGCGGTAAGATATATTTTAAGGTCTGCTTCGGGGAAAACAACGGTGCCCATATCTCTACCATCGGCGATAAGACCTTCACCACAGGCAAAACTTCTCTGTCTTTTTAACAATGCTCCACGCACTTCGTTATAGGCGGCAATTTTCGATGCATGGACACCTGTATTCTCAGTTCGCATTTCATCTGTGACGTCCTCTTCTTCAAGAAGCGCCTTAAAATGGCCATCAGCGCTTGTAATGAACCGGATATCCATATGTTCTGCTAGCATTGAAAGCGCAGTTACATCATTAGTATCGACTTTGCGACGGGACGCAGCAATCGTCAGAAGGCGATAGAGTGCTCCGCTATCAAGATAATTAAAGGATAATTTGTCCGCGATCATCCTACTAACGGTGCCTTTACCTGAACCACTTGGTCCATCAATGGTAATAATTTTAGTCATTTACAGTCTCAGTATTAATAACCAACCCAACAGATGCGGCACAGACGATAAAATCAGGAAAAGAGGTAGCTACGTTACTACAATCTTCAACAATAATTTCCCCCTGAGCTCGCAAGCCCGCAATAGCAAAAGCCATAGCAATACGATGATCATGATGGCTCAGCACCCTCCCCGAGCCAATTTCCCCTCCAACAATACGTATCCCATCTGCTGTAGCAATGGCATGTATCCCTAGGGTATTGAGTCCATCGGCCATACTTTGGATTCGATCACTCTCCTTGACTCGCAACTCTTTAGCTCCCGTCAAGATGGTTTCTCCCTGAGCGCAGGCCGCCGCTATAAATATGGCAGGAAACTCATCAATCGCCAGAGGAACCTGACTTTCCGGTATTTCAATACCCACTAATTTAGCATATTGGACTCTAATATCAGCGACCGGTTCACCCCCAACTTCAATTTCATTGGTCAAACTGATTTTAGCTCCCATCTGGCGTAAAATATTGATTACTCCAATGCGTGTAGGGTTAACTCCCACATGATGTAAAGTAATATCAGACCCCGGAGTGATGGACGCTGCCACCATAAAAAATGCCGCTGATGAAATGTCTGCAGGAACATCTATCCGTGTTGCTTCAAGTCTTCCCCCGCCAGATAACCGTGCGGTACTATCAGACACATTCACAGGATAGCCAAACCCTCTTAACATTCGTTCTGTATGGTCACGTGTGGGGGCAGGCTCTGTAACTGAGGTTTCACCTTGGGCATAAAGACCAGCCAACAACACACAAGATTTCACCTGCGCACTGGCCATTGGCATGACATAGTCTATTGAATTCAGTTTCTGTCCGCCTTTAATTTTTAATGGAGGAGTCCCATCCTCCGCGGTATCAATAATCGCTCCCATTGATACCAACGGTTCCGCAACTCGACCCATCGGACGACCAGAAAGCGAGGTATCACCGGTCAGTTCAGAGTCAAATGACTGGCCTGCTAAAAGCCCACTTAATAGCCGAATTGAGGTGCCTGAATTGCCCATATATAAGGGTTTTTCTGGCGCTTGAAGTCCGTTAAGACCAACGCCATGAATAACTAGTCGCCCCTGCTCCGGCCCTTCTATTAAGACCCCCATATCCCTGAAGGCCTGAAGTGTCGCCAAGCTATCTTCTCCTTCTAAAAAGCCAGTCACCTCAGTCATTCCTTCGGCCAGAGAACCCAGCATAATAGAGCGATGGGACATGGATTTATCTCCGGGCACACGCACGCTTCCCTGCGCATTGCCTCCCGGAACAATATGGTAATTAATACGCTTATCTGTCATTGAGGCCTGCAAAGATTTATCTTCGAGCAATTTACTAAAATGATTCCGAGCATCTCTTGCTTGTGTAAAAACATCCATTAAATACTGTTGGTCGCCACGATCAATAGCTTCTCGTAGAGTTTGGAAATTGCCCATAACCTGGTCTAGGTTAGTTAAGATCGCATCTCGATTAGCTAAGGCAATATCGCGCCACATCACCGGATCACTGGCCGCTATTCTAGTAAAATCCCTAAAGCCGCCAGCGGCATAGCGGAAAATTTCTCGGTTATCTCCCATACCTGCCAATGTATCAACCAGAGAGTAGGCCAAAAAATGAGGCAGATGGCTTGTTGCCGCCAAGATATCATCGTGCTCTTCTGTGCTCATCTTTGACACGATAGCGCCAACATCAGACCAAAGATCTTCCACCAACGACAGATGCTCACTGCCTGTAAAGCTATCGGGGGTTAGAATAACCCTGTGATTCTCAAATAAATTTTTATTCGCAGCAGTAACACCACTTTTTTCTGAGCCGGCAATAGGATGCCCTGGGATAAATTGACGTGGCACTTCACCATAAATATCTAGCGCTGCTCGACAAACACTGCCTTTTACGCTGGCCACATCAGTCACAGTAACCTCATTCCCAAGCAGTCGGCAGCAATCTTTAAGGACTGCTGAAACAGTTAACGTCGGAACGCCAATTACAACGACATCCCCGCGACCTAATTCAGCAGCTACGTCATCTAAACTCTCTTTGGCCTCATCTATAACCCCAGCTTCAAGGGCTAATTCAAGAGTGGAGCTACGCCGAGAAATACCCACAACATGCTGCGCAATACCCCTTTGTCGAGCAGCAATAGCTAAACTAGAGCCGATAAGGCCCAGACCGATTACTACTAGACGGTTAATCTGAGGCGCAGACTTTTTAGCTCTTTTGGACATGAATGTATTCGGCCATTGTTTTTATCATTAAGACTAATGGGTCTCTAAGTTACAAAACCGCGCGGGGATAAGACCCCAGAACCTTTAAATCAGCAACATCTGCAGACAATTCATCTAGAACTTTGGTGACTGCCTGATCTTCAATATGTCCAACAAAATCAATAAAAAACACATAGGACCATTTACTACTACGTGATGGGCGAGACTCCAGGCGAGTCATGTCTACATTGTGGCGCCGGAAAGGCTCCAAGAGATCGTGTAAAGCACCAGGCTTGTTGCGCACAGATACGACAACTGATGTTCGATCATCGCCACTCGGAGGCACTGATTCTCGACCGATAATCAAAAAGCGTGTGGAATTGTCAGGGCGATCTTCAATCTTCTCCCAAAGCTTTTCCAATTGATATAGCTCACAAGACATATCCCCGGCAATCGCAGCGGAATTCCATTCGCCCTGCACCCTCTTGGCTGCTTCTGCATTACTGCTGACGGCGACACGTTCAATATTAGGGTAATTCGAGTTCAACCATTGACGGCACTGCGCGAGTGACTGTGCATGTGAATAAACCCTAGTAATATTGTCATTGTTAGTGTTGCCGCCCACCATAAAGTGGTGATGGATGCGCAACTCCACTTCCCCACAAATCTTTATTGATGAATCCATGAAACTATCCAAGGTATGACTAATGACACCTTCGGTAGAGTTTTCAACGGGAACGACACCGTAGTTACAGGCTCCAGCAAGAACCTCCCTAAACACTTCATCGATAGCGGCCTTAGGTACACTAATAGCGCCATCACCAAAATGTTTGAGCGCTGCTTCCTGAGTAAAGGTCCCTTCAGGCCCAAGAAAAGCAACCTTGATCGGTTGCTCAAGGGCCAGGCAGGCCGACATAATCTGTCTAAACAATCTGGCCATATCCTCGTTGTCGATAGGTCCAGTGTTAGCATCCATAATATGCCTCAACACCTGAGCTTCGCGCTCGGGACGATAGTACGCAGCATCGCCGAGGCTTTTCTTAACCTGGGCGACCTGTTGGGCGAAATCTGCACGTTGACTGATGCTCTCCATAATTTGAACATCCAGCGCGTCAATCTTATCCCTGAGTACCAATAAGGGGTCTTTTTTTGCCATAACTTCCTATCTCACAGCAGATTTCATCTTTTAATCTTCTGAAGAGTTTGATTCAGGTGAGTCTTCAGCCCCCTCAGAATCGATAAAATCGTCTTCTTCTGGCTCTGCTATTCTTGCCAAACTGACCAAATTCTCATTTTCTTTAAGCCGTATAATGCGCACACCTTGAGTATTTCGACCAACAACAGAGACTTCGTCGCCACGGGTTCTCACCATTGTACCCTGATCTGAAATTAACATAATCTCATCGCCAGAAAATAGCTGAGTCGCCCCTACCAGTGGACCATTACGTTCACTCGCCTGAATCGCTATCATTCCTTTACCACCGCGACCCTTAGTGGGGAACTCTCCGACCAAAGTACGCTTTCCATAACCGTTTTCACAAACAGTCAGCAAGAATCCGTCCGTTTGAGGAATCACCATAGAGATGACTTTGTGTTCCTCAGGCAAACGCATTCCACGCACACCCTTAGAAACACGACCCATGGCTCTAACGTCAGTTTCAGCAAAGCGCACCGCCTTACCTTCACTGCTAAATAGCATAATGTCCTGACTACCATCAATAATCGCGGTACCTACCAAATGATCACCTTCGACTAAGTCAACCGCTCTCAACCCAACACTTCGTGGACGTGAATACTGATCCAATGACGTCTTCTTAACAGTGCCATTAGCTGTGGCCATAATCACAAATTGATTCTCGCTGTACTCGTCTACAGGCAATATCGAGCTAATTCTTTCTCCTTCATCGAGAGGCAGTAAATTAACTACTGGACGTCCGCGGGAGTTCCTCCCGGCAATTGGAATTTGATAAACCTTTAGCCAATAGACCTTCCCTAGGTTGGTGAAGCACAGAATTGTCGTGTGAGTACTGGCCACTAAGAGGTGCTCCACAAAGTCCTCGTCTTTAACTGCCGTGGCAGACTTACCCATTCCGCCCCGCCGCTGAGCCTGATAGTCACTTAATGGCTGGGTCTTTGCGTAACCTCCATGAGAGATGGTAACAACTCTATCTTCCTCGGTAATTAGATCTTCAATGGTAAGGTCATGCATTGACTCGATAATTTCAGTGCGTCTCTCATCACCAAATTCTTCTACCACCGCTTCCAGCTCTTCACGGATCACCGACATCAAACGATTAATNTCGCCCAAAATGTCCTGGTAATCAGCAATCTCNTCAAGCTTAACCGCAAATTCTTCGATAATTTTGTCATGCTCCATTCCCGTCAAACGATGCAATCGCAATTCAAGAATATCTTTAGCCTGCTCAGGTGATAAGAAATATTGCCCATCTCGCAAGCCAAACTGATCTTCAAGCCACTCTGGGCGAGCCGCCTCAGGACCTGCCCGGTCAAGCATTTTAACAACAGACCCAGGATCCCAACCTTTAGCTACGAGAGCTTCGCGAGCATCAGCAGGAGTGGAAGACTTTTTAATCAAAGCAATAATTTCATCGATATTCGCCAGCGCTATTGCAAAGCCCTCTAGGGTATGTGCGCGCTCGCGAGCCTTTCTTAAAAGATATATGGTCCGACGAGTAACCACCTCTCTACGGTGACGGACAAAGGCCTCAAGCATCTGCTTAAGGTTGAGAATTTTAGGCTGACCATCAACTAGAGCGACAACATTGATACCAAACACATTTTGCATCTGGGTCTGAGAGTAAAGGTTATTCAGGACAACATCGCCCGTTTCGCCTCGCTTGAGCTCAATGACAATACGCAAGCCATCTTTGTCAGACTCATCACGCAGCTCAGAGATACCCTCAAGCTTCTTCTCTTTAACCAACTCTGCAATACGCTCAATTAAGCGCGCCTTATTCAACTGATAAGGAATCTCGGTCACAATAATCGTCTCGCGGCGAGTTTTTTCATCAATTTCAATTTCAGCCCGAGCACGCATATAAATTCGGCCACGGCCTGTACGGTAAGCCTCTATAATTCCAGCTCGACCGTTAATAATTGCACCTGTAGGGAAATCCGGCCCTGGAATATATTCCATTAACTCTTCGACGGTGATCTCTTCATTATCGATAAGGGCAAGACAACCCTTAACGACTTCAGTAAGGTTATGAGGAGGAATATTAGTGGCCATACCCACAGCAATACCAGAGGAACCATTGACCAGCAAGGTCGGCACCCGAGTGGGCAAAACTACCGGAATCTGCTCAGTCTCATCATAATTCGGCGCAAAATCTACGGTATCTTTTTCCAAATCTTCTAATAGTGCATGAGCAATCTTGGTCATGCGGATTTCGGTGTACCTCATCGCCGCGGCTCTATCACCGTCAACCGAGCCAAAGTTTCCCTGGCCATCGACTAACATGTAACGCAATGAGAAAGGCTGCGCCATACGGACAATCGTTTCATAGACAGCAGAATCACCATGAGGATGGTACTTACCAATCACATCACCAACCACTCGAGCTGACTTTTTATAGGCTTTATTCCAATCGTTACTAAGCTCATTCATTGCGAACAGAGCGCGTCGATGCACTGGCTTGAGGCCATCACGCACATCGGGGAGGGCTCTGCCTACGATGACGCTCATCGCATAATCTAAGTAAGACTGCTTAAGCTCATCTTCAATATTAACTGGAACAATTTCTTTTGCTAAATCAACCATAATTTATTGTTATTTCCCGCGTTATTGGATTCAGTTTGTCGCCTTAATACCGCGCCAATTCACCCCCAAAAAGAAATTGGATGCGACAGGATAAATCGCCCCCA
>JGI20155J14468_10000980_pt1 | contig 22806 bp, 23 predicted proteins | sample COG_05_FD_14468 | JGI IMG/M metagenome (IMG submission 14468) | reverse complement strand
GCATCCTGTAGAGGTTGTTCAAACAATTTCAAAAATAATTGGTAAGGTTGAAAATTCAAGCTTAATTTCATTAAAACACAAGCATCCAACAGATTATAACTCTGAGAGATTTATAACTAAATCAATTTGTTATTATGCAGCTAAAATTGCAAATGATACAAATGCTAAAGCAATTAGCACTCTAACTAATAGTGGTTATACAGCTTATCAGATTTCATCTTGGAGACCAAAAACACATGTTTTAGTTTTCACATCTAACAAAAGAATTTTAACTCAACTTAATCTTTTATGGGGCGTAAAGGCATTTTATTATGATGGTAATGAAAGCACTGATAAAACTGTTGAGGAAATTAACGACATAGCATTTAATCATAACTACCTTCAAAAAGATGACAAGGTAATTAATTTAACTTCTATGCCTATTCATGATAAAGGAATGGTAAACACGGTTAGGGTTTCAAAAATTTAGATATGGAAAAATTAGATAAATTATTTAATAAATATGGACTTAATAAATTAAGTCATGGATGTTCTTCTGGTTCTGAGTGGTTTAGTTCTGGGGATACAATTCAAAGTTTTTCGCCAGTTGATGGAAAATTAATTGGAGAAATAACTTCCGGTTCGAAAAAAGATTTCGATCATATTATTGAAGTTTCTAAAAAGGCATTTAAAGAATTTAAAAAAATTCCTGCACCTAAAAGAGGAGAATTAGTTCGTCAGCTTGGAAATAAACTTAGAGAAGAAAAAGAATTACTTGGAACACTTGTGTCTTACGAAATGGGTAAATCATATCAAGAAGGTCTTGGAGAAGTTCAGGAAATGATTGATATATGTGACTTTGCAGTTGGTTTATCTAGACAGCTTCATGGTTTCACAATGCATTCAGAAAGACCAACTCATAGAATGTATGAACAGTATCATCCTTTAGGAATTGTTGGTATAATTTCTGCATTTAATTTTCCTGTCGCTGTTTGGAGTTGGAATGTTGCACTTGCTTGGGTTTGTGGAAATGTTGCCATTTGGAAACCAAGTGAAAAAACTCCATTGTGTAGTATTATATGTCAAAAAATTATTGGTGAAGTACTTAAAGAGAATAATATTCCTGAAGGGGTTTCATGTTTGATAAATGGTGATTATAAAATCGGTGAAATGTTATCTCAAAGTAAAGAAATACCTCTTTTATCTGCAACAGGGTCAACTAGGATGGGTAAAATTGTTTCTGAAAAAGTTGGAGCAAGATTAGGTAAAACTTTACTTGAGCTTGGAGGTAACAATGCTATAATAGTTACACCTGATGCTGATTTAAAAATGACAATGATGGGTACTGTTTTTGGAGCAGTTGGTACTTGTGGTCAAAGATGTACCTCGACAAGAAGACTTATTGTTCATGAAAAAGTATATGATAAAGTTAAAGACTCATTAATTAAAGCTTATAATCAAATTAAAATTGGAGATCCTCTTGACTCTAAAAATCACGTTGGACCACTTATAGATAAAAGGGCAGTTGAATCATATAAAAATGCAATATCTCAGGTAAATGATCAAGGTGGTATTTGGTTAGTTGAAGGAGAAGTACTTTCCGGTGAAAAATATAAAAGTGGTTGTTATGTAAAACCCGCTATTGCTGAAGTAAATCATTCTCTTAAAATAGTTCATCAAGAAACATTTGCACCAATTTTATACTTGATAAAATATTCTGGAGACATTCAAAATGCAATAGAAATTCAAAATGAAGTTGATCAAGGGCTTTCTTCAGCAATAATGACTAACAATTTAAAAGAAGCTGAGACATTCCTATCTCATTGGGGAAGTGATTGTGGAATTGCTAATGTTAATATTGGAACATCTGGAGCTGAAATTGGAGGAGCATTTGGAGGAGAAAAAGATACAGGAGGAGGAAGAGAAAGTGGATCTGACGCATGGAAAGTATACATGAGAAGACAAACTAATACTATAAACTACTCTTCTGAACTTCCATTGGCTCAGGGTATAAAATTTGATATAGGCTAGAGAAGTTTATTTAAACTGATTTAGAAATCTTACATCGTTTTCAAAAAAGAGTCTAATATCTGGGATTTGATAAATGAGCATAGCTATTCTTTCAATACCTAATCCAAACGCATAACCAGTATATTTTTCTGAGTCAATATTACAGTTTTCCAATACATTTGGATCTACCATACCACACCCCATAATTTCCTAACCACCCAGTTCCTTTTGTTATTCTATAGTCAGTTTCTGTCTCCAAACCCCAATAAACATCTACTTCAGCACTTGGCTCAGTAAAAGGGAAAAAATGATGGTCTAAATCTTAATTTAGATTTACCAAACATTGATTTTGTAAAGTAAAGTATCATTTGTTTTAAATCTGAAAATGAAACATTTTCATCAACATAAATTCCTTCGACTTGATGAAAAATGCAATGAGATCTCGATGAAATAGCTTCATTTCTATAAACTCTACCTGGTGAGATTATTTTTAATGGAGGTTGATTATCTTCAAGATACCTAACCTGAACTGAAGAGGTATGAGTTCTTAAAAGAATATCTGGGTTTTGTTGAATAAAAAAAGTGTCTTGCATATCTCTAGCAGGATGATGCTGAGGTAAATTTAAAGCTGTAAAATTATGCCAATCATCTTCAATTTCGGGACCTTCAGAAAGCTCAAATCCTACTTTTGAAAATATATCAATAATTCTATTTTTAATTAAAGTTATAGGATGGAGTGAGCCTGATGATATTGGAAATCCAGGTTTTGTAAAATCTTCTAAAATTGTATTACTAGATTTTTTAGTTTTTGATTTTAAGTAATCATATTTTTTTTGTGCCAGAATTTTTAATTCATTAATTTTTTGACCAAATTCTTTTTTTTGATTAGATGGTACATTTTTAAAATCTGAAAACAGTTCATTGATTATACCCTTTCTTCCAAGAAACTTAATTTTCAGTGATTCTATCTCATTAATATCTTTAGAATCAAATTTATTTAAATCCGCAATATACCCTTCTAGTTTTTTTATCATCTTAATTTTTTTAATAAAATTAAAAGTCTGTGATTATCCTTCTGTATATTGCAAATATAAATTAAGTTTTATGAATTTAATTGATTTAGGAATAATTGCGATAATAGGCTTTGGAATTATTAGAGGTTACTCTAAAGGTTTAATTATTGAAATATCAAGTTTTTTTGGAATTTTTATATCTTTTGTTATTTCTGGTAATATTGATAATCTTCTTTCACAGCAAGTAATAAAATTTATAGATCTAAATTTAAACATTGTTAATACAATATCTTTTATAACTGTGTTTATTGTAAGTTATTCTCTAATTATTTTTTTTGCCAAAGGATTTACCAAACTAGCAAAAATTGTCTATTTAGGTCTATTAAATAGTTTATTAGGAGGGCTTTTTGGCGGACTTAAGCTGCTTTTAATTCTATTAATAATAACTAAAGTTGTATTTTCTTTAAATCTTTTATCAGTTTCAATAATCAGCGAATCATCATTAATGATCAATCTACATATACTAGCTGAAATTCTTTTTGACTCTTTTGAGATTAGTAAAGAAGTATATCAGAAAAACTTAATCTAAAATTCTTAAACTAGATGACTGAATCCAGCCAATTGTTCCATTTTCAAGCTGAATATTTATCCAATCTTCGATAACATCTATCTGTTTAACCTTTGTCCCTTCATGAAGTAAAAATTTTAATTCAGAAATATTATTTGGCTCAGACCATACTTCAATTTCTTTATCATATATAATAGCATATTTTATTTCACTATTTTTTTTCTTTTCAATGTTTACAAATAAGGTAAAAGATGATAAAATTAGAAACAGAAGAGAAATACTGAAAAATGATCTTTTAAATTTTGAATCATTTGATAAAATATAAAAAGTAAAAGCAAAACACATCATCCAGATTAAACTAATAAGCATAAATGACCATCCTTTCTCCGATAGCAAATCTAAAATTGAAAGTTTTAGATTTTGGACGTCAGTTACAGGTAGAGTTTCTATCTTATCAATTCGAAGATTCTGTGCAAATGATAAGTTTGTCAATATGTCATCATCATTTGGAGAAATTGATTTTGCTTTTTCATAATAATAATTACTTTCAGGAATATTATTTAATTTATAAAAAGAGTTTCCAATATTAAAGTATAGCTCTGCACTTTCAAATCCAGATTTAAGTATGTCAAGATAACCTTCAACTGCATTTTGATAATCACCGTTAGTATACAAATCATTTGATTCCTTAAATAGATTATCACTATTCTGAGTGTTTGAAAAGATTAATAAAATGAAAAAAATTATCTTCATGATTTAACTTTTAAAATTGAACTTATTACTTTTTTTGCACTTTCTAAATCTTTATTCATTATGCTATCTGAGGATCTGGAGTACTTAGCTTTCTCACAATTTTCAATTAATTTTATTATTAAAAGCACGTCATCTTTTGTAAGTCCTTTTTCTTGTCCTATTTGCTGAATTTTTTCTTTATTGAGTGCTTCAATTCTAATTGAAAACTTTACTATTAAACTCTTTATTATTGCTTTTTCAATTTTATCGTAAAACAAAATTTTATCTCCTATTGATTCTTTTGCAGAATCAATCATTTTATGAATCTTTCTTTCCTCAATTCTAATTAGCTCAGAAGAAGATTCTTTTTTATTTCTTTTATATGCAGTAAATAATAAAAATGAAAGAAGTAAAATAAATGGAGTAGTTGCTAATGCATAGAAAAATTGAGATTGAAAAAACACATCATTTTTAACTTCTCGTAGATTTCCATTTAATTTAATAAAACGAAATGAATCATTTGACGTAATTATATTTGAGTTATTATTATTTGTATTACTTATCACTGGACCATCATAAACATCAATTGTAAGTCTTGGAGATTTTAAAACTTTATACTTTTCTGTATCAGGATCAAAGTATGAAAACTCAACTTCCTCAATTGGAAAGTTTCCTTGAAATCTAGGAATAACCGTAAAAAATTTTGAAACAGATCCACTCATTCCAGACAGATTAGTGCTTATAAGCTCTTCTCTTTCAGGCTCAAATAGTTCCATTGAATTTGGAACTAGAATATCCGGTAAATCAAATAATTTTAGATTTCCATTACCTTTTACCTTAAGTTCAGCCTGAAAAGATTCAGTTGCTCTGAGTGAATTTTTATTTAGTATAATATCAAACTCAAAATTTCCAACTGCTCCAGAGAAACTGGCAGGTTTTCCTATTTGAGGTAAATCTTTAACGATAATTCTCCTCATACCAGTTGAAATTATTTGAGAAGTTTGATCATAAATCACATTACCAAAGAAATCTCTTTTGTCAGTTGGGACATCAAGAACTAAATTTAAAGAAAGTGGGGAAATTTCTAATTCACCTATTTTTTGAGGATAAAGAACTACTTTCCTCCATTCTACAACATTATAGTTTTGTCCTTTATATATTTCTCTTGTAACCTTCAATTGAGGAATTTTTATAGTTTGACTCCAAAAATCTTTAAACTTTGGAGTCTCTGTTTCACGAGCATCTGAAATATTTATTGGAGCTTTATAATAGAGCTTATAAACTACTGTTATCGGTTCATTTAAATATGGAGATCCTTTTGAAATTAATGCTCTCAATTCTATATCGTCATCATTATAATATTGATTTGTTGAGTCAGATGGCTGCTTTACAGAGTCTGTAATTAAAACCTCAATCTGGAGTGATTTATATATCTCACCATCTATTTCAATTGATGCCTGATTTATACTCAACATTCCCTTTTTTAGGGGCTTCAAAAAATAAGAATAGGTTTTTGAAAACTTTCTTTCTCCATTAACATATGAGGTCTTTATTGATTGATTAGGGCCACCTATTATTTGAAAATTTTCAAATTCTGGAGGAGAAAAATTATCTCCATTTTGATTCATTACAAAATCTATTCTTAGTCTTTCGTTAAGTGCTAGTTTAGATTTACTTACAGAGGCCTCAAAATTTACCTGTGCAGATAAAACAAAAGAATTAATAGCTAAAAATAATATGAGAGTTTTTTTTACCAATCTTTCTCAGCTTTTTTTGTTGTTTGAACTTTCTTTTTTCCAGATTTTAACTTTTGATTTAAATCTTTTTCAATATTGTTTACTGCTTCAAGAAGGTTTTCCATTTGTTGTTTTGAAAGTCCACCCCCTTGATCTTGTTCTTCATTTTTATCTTGTTCTTTTGGCTTTTCATTCTTGGAATCAGAATCTTGATCGCTATTTTGATCTTGTTCTTTGTTTTCTTTTTGATCTTCAGACTTATCCTTCTTTTCGTCTTCTGATTCATTATTGTTTTGGGAATTTTGGCGTTTATCTCCTTCCAAGAATTTTTTTGCTAAAGCATAGTTATATCTAGTTTCATCATCTTCAGAATTATTTCTAAGTGCATTTTTATATGCTTCAATGGCCTGAGCGTAGTCCTTTTTCTTCATGTAAGAGTTACCTAGATTATGAAAAGCAGAATGTTTTTCGAGATTTAATTCTGAATTTTTTTGAGTTTTGAAATATTCTTGAATGGCTTCATCATAATTTTCATTTTCAAAAAGAACATTTCCTAAATTGTGAGCTGCTTTAGATGCAGTTTTATTTTTTGAAATGGCTTTTCTATACTCTACTTCTGCCTCAGTATAATTTTTTTTAACAGACTCTTTATTTCCATTAAATAAAAAATTTTTTGGATCACTTTGACTATAACTAGAAAAAGAAACTATTAGAGATAGTAATGATATGTAATGACTAATCTTTATTCTCATTAAAAAGATTTAAGTATTGTATCCATTTTGTTTTGGTTTGAAATATAAAAATATCCGAAATGATAAACAACAATGATAATAATATAAATATTTGAAATTGCTGTTTGTATTCTACGAATTGTGATGACTCAAATTCTGATTTGTCAATTTTATCTAATTTTGTTTTAACAAGCTCCAATGCATCTTCTGTGTTGTTTCCATCTATATATTCTCCTTTCGAAGAGCTTGCTATTTTAAGTAAAATATCACTGTTTCTCTTTGTAATTACTACATCTCCATTGCTGTCCTTTTTATAAGAATCAATGGTCCCATCTATTTTAATTGGAATTGTTGTTCCTGCTTCTTGTCCTATACCAATAGTAATAAGATTTATATTATTTTCAGAAATTAACTTTATTAGACTATCTGGAATGTCATCATGATCTTCCCCATCAGAAATAAGTATTAGAACTCTATTTGTATCAGAGTTTTGATCAAAGAAATTAACGGATAGATTTAATGCTGAATCAATGGAAGTTCCTTGAGATGATAACATATCAGTATCTATAATTTGTAAAAAATTCTTTACTGAGGCAAAATCAGTTGTAAGAGGAACTTGAGGAATAGCTTGAGCTGCATAAGCAACAATTCCTACTCTGTCACTACTTAAAGAATTAATAATTTCAGAAATAATTCTTTTAGATCTTACCAATCTATTAGGAGCAATATCTTCGGCAAGCATACTTTTAGAGACATCAATAGCAAACACAATGTCTACTCCTTCTCTATTTATTGATTTTAATTCTGTTCCTATTTTAGGATTAGCAAGAGCAATACATAGAAATAAAATGATAAATAATTCTAAAATAAGTTTTAAATTAAGTTTAAAATTTGATCTATTAGGGCTTATTTGGTCTAACAATTTATAATTAGAGAAAGACCTTTGAATTTTATTTCTCCAAGCCATGTATAACCAATTTATTATAATTACTATTGGAATTATAAGCGCTAGATAAAGATAGGATGGATTATCAAATAGATACATTATATAAAACTCTTAAAGATTGTTTTTCTAGCAATTATTTCAATAATAAACAGGATTAATGCAATTAATACATAGGGTCTGTATTTCTCTGTTACATTAGTAAAAACAGTCTCAGTTATTTCAGTCTTCTCAAGTTTATTAATTTCTTCATAAATATTTTGTAGCTCAAGATTATCAGTAGCTCTAAAATATCTTCCTGATGTTTTTTCAGAAATATATCTAAGAAGGTCCTCGTCAATTTCAACTTTTGTAAGACTAAATTGGAAATTACCATTCGGAAGAATTGAAACTGGAGCTAATGCTCTCCCATTTGTGCCAAGACCAATTGTATATGTTTTAATTTCATATTCTGCAGCTAATTCAGCAGCAATTCTTGGATCTATAAATCCAGAGTTATTTACACCATCTGTTAGTAGAATTATTACTTTACTTTTTGCAGTACTCTCTTTTAATCTATTAACAGCAGTAGAAAGTCCCATGCCAATTGCTGTTCCATCTTCAAGAAGTGATTCGTAATTAATTTCTGATAGAGACTGCTTTAAAATAAGTTTATCAGTAGTTACAGGTGTTTTAGTGTAGCTCTCTGCTGCATAAACTACAAGACCAATTCTGTCATTAGGTCTATCATCAATAAAATTAGAGGCTACATTTTTCAATGCTGTTAAACGATCAGGCTTAAGGTCTTTTGATAACATACTTGAGGATATGTCAATTACCATAACAATATCAATACCTCGAGATGTTTTAATTCTTTTTGATGATGACTTTGATTGAGGTCTTGAAACAGCCAACACAAGAAGTATTATCACAATTATTCTAAATATATTCAGAAAAGGTCTCAGTTTAGAAATTAATGAATTATTTAACTTCAGTAGTGATAAAGTGGAGTGTCTTAGGGTAGCTTGAGTTAGCTTACCAAATCTATACCAAAAGAAAACAACAAGAGGAATTATAATAAGTATTATAAGAAACTCAGGATCTGCAAAATAAATATTTTTTAGCATTATAATTCTTTTATAATATTAAAGCTTTCTAAAATTTTAGATTCTATTTTATTTGCATATCTATCTTTGTCTCTATAAACAATAATAAGTTTAATAGTCTTTTTTTCATAAGGTAATATCACTGATGTAAAATTTGACCTTATCAAATCATTATTTTTTTCAATATCTAAACTACCATAAAACCGTAGTCCGATATCTCCAGATTTTAAAGTGAATTGATCATCTTTAACTAGAATATTTTTGGATCCTAAATTTTGAAATTTATTTATTAATTCATTTTTTAATATATCAATATTTATGGGGCTTTCACTTTGTACTACATCTTTAAAATCAAGAGATAAATAAAAAGAATCATCGAAATTACCCATTTCAAATCTGTTGTTTTCTATACTATCATTGATTCTGACTAAAATGTTTGGTGTATTAAGTTCAACAGGGGGAGAACCATATTGACTGGTATACCAATCCTTTGAAAGAAGTTGTTTTGTTGGATTTAACAATATTGTATCTCTTACTGGATAGTAACCAAATATTAAAATACATATTATGATTAATGTAGATATAACTAAAAATGAATATTTAAAAAATATTTTAAGATTTTCGAGTAAGGAGGTTTCTTCAACGGACACTTCTTCTTCAACAGGTATATTATATTTTTCATTGTATATTTTTTCAGTTGAGTCAATGAAATCCTTGATTGTCAAAATATCAACATTGATGTCATTTTTTGTTGGTAATGATTTAGCAAATTTTATTAAGTCCGATTTTGTGAAAAGATTTTCTAGTTGATTTATCTGTTTTTTTTCAAAATCATAGTTTCCACTATCTTTTAACATGTTTATTCTTAATATAAGCTCTTTTGATGTGCTTTCCATTGCTGGAATTTTAACTTGAGACTCGAGATATTCTCTGAAAATATCAATCAAAATAGTGTAGTACTCTTTGAATTCGATTTGAGAATTAGGAGACTTATTATCTAAATCATTTAATTTTTCAATTGCAATTTGGTAAAGTGATTTTATTTCATCCAAAGAGTCAATTTTTTTGTTAAATAATTTAAATTTGATTATTGTATATATCAGAATTAAAATCAGTAAACCTACAATAAGACTAGTAATTAATTTTTGATAATTTTTCTTAATAGGTATTATTGGTTTTATATCAAATAGATTTTGTTTGACAGTATCTACTTCAACATCATTTACTATTATCAATAATGAATCACTATATTTTATAGATTGATTAAAGTATATTTTTTGGGGTGGAATCCAATATTCTCCGGGTTCAAAATTAATTAATGAATATTTCTTAGATATTTTTGATAATTCTAGTATTGTATCAGAAGGGTATGATTTAAGTATTTCAAAAGGCATAAAATTAGGATTTTCATCAAACCTTATGTTATATTCATTTTTAGAATATATATCAATTTTGAAATTAATTTCTTCTCCAATTTTTACCTGGGATGTATCAATTAAAGTTGATATATCAATATTAGGGTCAAAATTAGGTGACTGTGCAGCTAAAAAGTAGGTAGTAAAAATCCAGAGAGATATTATTTTCTTCATTATGCTCTATGTTTAAAATACCCAAGTAGTTTTTTTACATAACTTTCATCAACCATACAATTAATTACGCCTGCTCCGTTTTTATTAAATAAGCTTTCAAAATTTTTAATTGATAGATTGTAATTAGACAAATAATTTTCTCTTATTTTTCTTGATGAAGTATCTACCCAAACTAATTCGTTTGATTCGGCATCTATCATTGGGACCATACCTAATTTTGGAATCTTAGTTTCCATTTTATCAAAAATTCTAATTCCTGTCAAATCATATTTTTTTGCTGCTAATTTTAAAGTTTTATCATACTCATTATCTATAAAATCAGATAAGACAAAAACGATAGCTTTTTTTTGAACAACACTTAATAAAAACTTAAGAGATGAATCGATACTTGTCTTAGAACTTTTTGGTTTAAACTCAAGAAGCTCTCTAATAATCCTCAAAATATGTCTTTTACCTTTGTTTGGAGGGATAAACAACTCAACAGTATCAGTAAATAGTATTGCGCCAACTTTATCATTGTTTTTTAAAGCAGAAAATGCAAGAGTTGCCGCAATTTCAGTAACAATTTCTTTTTTTAATTTATTCCTAGTTGCAAAGTTTTTTGAGCCACTAACGTCAATTAGTAACATAAGTGTTAATTCTCTTTCTTCTTCAAAAACTTTTATGAAAGGTTCGTTGTACCTGGCTGTAACATTCCAATCTATTGATCTTATGTCATCTCCAAATTCATATTTCCTTACTTCACTGAAAGTCATACCTCTGCCTTTGAAGGTACTTAAGTATTCACCACCAAAAAGGTTATCACTTAGTCTTCTACTTTTTATTTCAATTTGTCTTACTTTTTTAAGTAATTCTTTAGAATCCATTAATTATGGTACTTCAACAGTATTTACAATTTGTTTAATTATATCCTCAGTAGACACATTCTCAGCTTCAGCTTCATATGTCAAACCTATTCTATGTCTTAAAACATCCGTAACGACTTCTCTAACATCTTCTGGGATTACAAAACCTCTATGTTTTATAAATGCATAACATTTTGAGGCTAATGCAAGATTTATACTTCCACGTGGAGAAGCACCAAATGAGATGAGTGGAGATAAACTTTTAAGATTATATTTCTCAGGATACCTGGTGCAAAAAATTAAATCAAGTATATACTTTTCAATTTTTTCATCCATATATACATCATTAACAATTTCTTGGGCAGAAGTAATTTGTTTTGTTGTAACAACTGGTTTAATTATTTCTTTTGAAGAAGAAAGATTCATGTTCATAATTTTTTGTTCTTCGTCTAAATTGGGATAATCAACAACTACTTTTAGCATAAACCTGTCTATTTGAGCTTCAGGTAAAGGATAGGTACCTTCTTGTTCCACGGGGTTTTGAGTTGCCATTACTAGAAAAGGATCCGATAATTTAAAGGTTTTATCTCCTATAGTCACCTGTTTCTCTTGCATTGCCTCAAGCAATGCTGATTGAACTTTTGCTGGAGCTCTATTAATTTCATCGGCTAAAACAAAATTAGCAAATACTGGCCCTTGTTTTATTGAGAAATTACCTTCTTTCATATTATAAATCATTGTACCAACTACATCTGCTGGAAGTAAATCAGGTGTAAATTGAATCCTACTAAATGACCCTTTTACAGCTTTGCTTAAGCTGTTAATAGCAAGTGTTTTAGCTAGACCTGGTACTCCCTCAAGTAAAATGTGTCCTTTACCAAGAAGTCCTATCATTAGTCTTTCTATCATTTTCTTTTGACCTATGATTTTTTTATTTATTTCAATAGAAAGAAGATCTACAAAAGCACTTTCTTGCTTTATTAGTTCATCTTTTTTACTCAAATCAATACTTGTTTTGTTATCACTCATAATTACACAATTTATTTATTCAAATTTCAAAATTTATTAGTAAAATCCTTGTTAAGGTTTGGTTAAATTAGAAGTTAACCAAAAATTATTTAGAAAAATATTCTGGGTATAAATAATCATTTTTAGGGTAATGACTCATATCCACATTTTTAACTATTTCATAAATTTCTCTCTTCAAGTTATCAAAGTTAATTTTATTTTTTGCAGACACAAATAATGCTTTTCCGTTTGTTTTATTCATCCACGTATTCCTCCACTGCATCAAAGAAAAATGGTTATTATTTTTAGAATGAGAGTCATTAAAATCAACCTGTTTATAATTATCAATTTTATTAAATATCATTAGGTTATACTTATTATGACAATTAATTTCACTAAGAATTTTATTCACCGAAGTAATATGATCTTCAAAACTTGGATGAGATATGTCTACTATATGAAGAAGAATATCTGCATCTTTTACCTCTTCTAAAGTGCTTTTAAATGACTCTATCAACTGCGTTGGTAGTTTTCTGATAAAACCAACTGTATCTGTTAAAAGGAAAGGTAATGTGTTAATTACAACTTTTCTAACTGTTGTATCGAGAGTGGCAAATAATTTATTTTCAGCAAAGACTTTACTTTTTGACAATAAATTCATTATTGTTGATTTTCCAACATTAGTATATCCTACTAGTGCAACTCTAACTAATGATCCTCTATTACCTCTTTGGACTTTCATTTGTTTATCAATGGTGGATAGCTTCTTTTTTAATAATGATATTTTATCTCTTACAATTCTTCTGTCTGTTTCTATTTCTGTTTCTCCAGGCCCTCTCATACCTATCCCACCCTTTTGTCTTTCAAGGTGAGTCCAAAGACCTTTTAACCTAGGAAGTAAGTATTCATATTGAGCTAATTCAACTTGTGTTTTGGCATAACTTGTTTTAGCTCTTTGAGCAAAAATATCAAGAATTAAAGCTGTTCTATCTAGAATTTTACACTTTAATAACTTTTCTATGTTGGATTGTTGAGTGGGTGTAAGTTCATCATCAAAAATAACAATCGATACATCATTATTTTTAACATATTTTTGAATTTCCTCAATTTTTCCTTTGCCTATAAAAGTTTTTGGATTNGGAGTNTTAATTTTTTGTTTAAATTTTTTTANGACNTTNCCTCCTGCTGTTACAGACAAAAATTCTAATTCCTCAAGAAATTCATCTAGCTTTTCTTCATTTTGAGAATCATTAANAATTCCAACTAATACACTTCTTTCAAAGTTTGATTTTTGAGACTCAATCATTTTTCTTTAGATAGTTTCTTAGATTAAAAGTTTTTCCATCAAAAACACCAAATGTATAATGAGTAATCCAATCACCTAAATTTATATATTTTGATTTAGGTTTTAACTGGTGTACAATAGGTAAATGTCTATGACCAAAAATAAAATAGTCAATATGCTCATTAGTCAATCTTTTTAAACAATATTGAATTAACCACTCATTATCTTCTCCTTTAAAGTCTTTATCTTCTTTTCCAGACATAAGCTTATTGCTTTGAGATAAATATTTACCAAGTTTAATACCTATATCTGGATGCAACAACCTAAACAACCATATAAAAAAGGGATTTGATAGAACTAATTTCATTCTTTTATACCCGTAATCTCCAGGTCCCAGTCCATCTCCATGACCTATTAAAAAAGATTTTGAATTAAAAATAAATAACTCTGGTGATTTAAAAACTTTGATGTTTAATTCCTTTTCAAAATAGTCAGTCATCCAATAATCATGATTTCCAATAAAAAAGTAAATTTTAATTCCAGAATCAGATAGCTCTGCAAGTTTTCCTAAAACTCTAGTGAATCCTCGGGGAACAGCTTCTTTATATTCAAACCAAAAATCAAAAAGATCTCCGAGCAAAAAGACTATATCAGCATCATTTTTAATAGATTCAAGCCATGAAACAAATATTTTTTCTCTTTTATGACTCTCTTTGGTTGATGGAGAACCAAGATGATTATCAGAACTAAAGTATATTTTCTTGTCTTTTGGAATTTCCATAAATTTTATCCTATGGCTTGATTTAAATCATCAATTAAGTCATCTACATCTTCTACTCCGACACTTAATCTTAATAATGATTCAACTAAACCTGATTTCTTTCTCTCATCCTCAGGAATTGAAGCGTGAGTCATACTTGATGGGTGACAACATAGACTTTCTACCCCTCCTAATGATTCTGCCAAAGTGAATAAATTAAGATTTTCTGCAATTTTCTTTGCAGCTTCAAATGTATCATCAACTGGAATAAATGAAACCATTCCTCCAAAAAAATCCATCTGATTTTTTGCAATTTCATAATTTTTATGATCTTTAAATCCTGCCCAATATACTTTTGAGATTTTTTTATGATTTTTCAAATATTTTGCAATTTTTTCTGCATTTTCAGAATGTCTTTGCATTCTTAAATGAAGTGTTTTTATTCCTCTTAATGTTAGAAAACAATCCATTGGGCCTGGAGTTGCTCCAGAAGCATTCTGTATAAAGGATAATTTCTCATTAAGAATTGAGTCGTTTACAACTATTGCACCAATAACTACATCGCTATGACCTGCAATATATTTAGTTGCAGAATGCATCACAATGTCAGCTCCTAAGTCTAAAGGTCTTTGAATAAATGGTGTAGCAAAAGTGTTATCAACACAAAGTAAAATATTATTTTTTTTTGATAGATTTGACATTGACCTAATATCAACTACATTCATCATCGGGTTAGTTGGAGTCTCTGCCCAAAATAGTTTAGTGTTTTTATTAATTTTTTCTTCAACCGACTTTAAATCTTCCATATTTACAAAGTGGAATTTCAAATCATATTTTTCAAATATTGTCTTAAATAATCTATAGCTTCCTCCATACAAATCATTAGTAGATATTATTTCATCTCCTGGATTTAAAGTTTTCATTATAGCATCAATTGCTGCTAATCCAGATGAAAATGCAAGTCCATGATCTCCATTTTCTAAAGAAGCAATAGACCTTTCGAAGTTTGTTCTTGTAGGATTGTGTGTTCTACTATACTCATATCCTTTGTGTTTTCCGGGAGAAGTTTGAGCATATGTTGATGTTTGATATATAGGAGTCATAACAGATCCATATGCTGGGTCAAGAATTTGACCACCATGAATTGCTTTTGTGTTGAACTTCATTTTTTTCTTCATAATAACAAAGATAAAGATATTCGAAATTAGGTTTTTAATTATATTAAAATGATTTTCTTTGTTGCATAAATTTTGGGATGAATAAAAGATATCTAGCTTTAATTGCAGCTTTTTTAGCTACCAGTATTTATGGTATTAATCATACTCTAGCAAAAGAAGTCATGCCTGTTTATATTGGGTCATCTGGATTTATCATGTTACGGTTACTAGGTGCAAGTTTAATTTTCTGGCTAATAGGTCTATTTACACCTAATGAAAAAATTGAAAAGAAAGATTTTTTAAAAATACTTCTTGCTGCAATATTAGGAATGTGTATTAATATGCTTGCTTTTTTTAGAGGTCTTGAGTTGTCAACACCTATTAATAGTGGTATTATTATAACTTTATCTCCTGTTTTAGTTCTAATATTTTCATACTTTTTTTTAAAAGAAAAGATAACTACGAAAAAAATTATTGGAATTTTAATTGGATTTGCTGGTGCAGTTTTTTTAATACTTAATAGTAGTAAAACTGGAATAAACGCCCCAAATATTCCACTTGGAAATTCGTTTTTTTTACTAAATGCATCTGCCTATGCAGGTTATTTAATTGTAATTAAGCCATTAACAAATAAGTATAATATTTTCACTTTAATGAAGTGGCTATTTTTAATTGGATTAATTTTATCCACACCTATTACTTTTAATCAATTTGTTGAAGTTAATTGGACTGAACTTCCTTGGTTTGCAATTTGGCGAATGGCGTATGTTGTTATTGGCACAACATTTTTAACTTATTTATTTAACGTATATGCCTTAAAGACTTTATCTCCAACCACAGTTGGTTCATTTATTTATCTTCAGCCTATAATAACAATTGGCTTTGCATTAATTACTGGTAATGACATATTAGATACTACAAAATTATTCTCTTGTTTATTGGTTTTTATAGGTATATACCTAGTCTCTATTCGCAATAGAAATAACTAATTATTTAATAATAAATTATAATCAATTATTATAGTTAATTTAATTTTTCTGTGATAAATTTGAAATTAAATCTTAAGTACATGAAAATTAAACTCATACTGGTATTATCATTATTTACATTCTCTTGTAACAACTCAAATAACACAAAAGAAAAATTTCAATACGAGAGGGTTAAAGAAGAGCCTACAATCGTTCAAGGTAACATGGTTTCAAATACTGTTACTCTTAACTCTAATGATCAAATGAAATTTGATAGAAAAATTATTAGAGTCAACTCTAATGAAAAAGTTACTCTAACATTAAATCACACTGGAAGATTTCCTGTAAGTTCGATGGGTCACAATTTTGTTTTGCTTAAAAAAGATATTGATGTAAATGAATACGCTCTAAGAGCTGCAGGTGCAAGAAATACTGAATATATTCCTGATGGAGGTGATGAATTAGTGTATACAAGAATGTTGGGTGGGGGTGAGTCTGATACTATAACTTTTGATGCACCTGAGCCAGGAACCTATATCTTTATTTGCTCATTTCCTGGGCACTATCAACTTATGATGGGTGAGTTTATAGTTAGCTAGATTTCAATTTGATTTCTTACCTTGTTAAAATGTATAAGTTTATTCTTTTACTTTTAATTATTGCTTTAGGATGTGACTCTCAATCAAAAGAGTCTTCTTTTTCATCACTAAAAAACAATAAAGGAATTGGGCCTATAAGTGAAATAGTCTTAGATACTGAAATAAATCATACCCTGGCTAAGTCTGGAAAGAAATTATTTAATCAGCTTTGTACATCTTGTCATATGATTAATGAAGAATCTATAGGACCAGCAATTGAAGGAATATTTGATAGGAGATCACCTGAATGGATAATGAATATGATACTAAATCCAACCGAGATGCTTGAGAAAGATCCAATAGCTAAAAAATTATTGATAGAATATAATAATGAGTATATGTATAATCAAAATTTAATTGAAGATGAAGCAAGAGAGATTATTGAATATTTTAGAACACTAGATTAAACATCTACATTACCATCATAATATCCTGGAATTGGAACATAACCAAGTTTATTGGTCATAACATACTCTGAAGCCTTATAAGAATTAACTGCCATCTCTCGAAATAAACCGCAAATTTGAGAATAATTTTTACCATCATTTGCAATCATACTTCCATTATCGATATGATCAGAAATATATTTTTCAATTACATTGTTTTCAGCTTGATCAATTGATTTTAGGTTTTCTGATTTTAAAATCATATGAAGTGAATTCATCGATCATTGCAATTAAATATTTTTGATCTTCACTCCTTATATTTTCTGAAACGTATGAATCAACAAATTTTGAAAGATTTAACGATAATGCACCAGGTGTTTCAGTTTCAGGTAAAATAATTTCAAGAACTCTATCTAGAAAAGAGATTTGGGTAGAGCTGAAGAATTTTAGATCTGCGTTTGGTGATTGACATGATTTAATCATAGAGATTACTCCTGTTGAGAGTGAAATAGATCCAAATGATAATCCAATTCTTTTAATTGCTATTCTTCTATTCATTTTTCTATATATTTTGTTTATTGAGCTCATCAACTGCATGCTTTGCAGCTCTTGCGGTTAGAGCCATATAAGTGATTGATGGGTTTTGATTTCCAGCAGATGTCATACATGCACCATCAGTTACATAAACATTTTTAACATCATGAATTTGATTATTTCCATTTAGTATTGATGTCTTTGGGTCATGCCCCATCCTTGCTGTACCCATCTCATGAATTCCATTACCAAAAACATATTTACTCTCCCATCCATATATATCCTTGAATCCAGATCTTTCAAGCATTTCTTCAGCTTGTTGTTTCATGTCTTTTCTCATTGCAAATTCATTTTCTTTAATCTTTGCATCAAAAGTAACTGTTGGGAGACCCCACTTATCTTTTTTATTATAATCTAATGTCATTTTATTTTCATGATAAGGAAGAATTTCACCGAATGCAGTCATACTAGCTGTCCATTCATCTGGTTTAACAATATTTTCTTTTAGTCTTGTACCATATGATACTAGCTCTTCTTTGCTGTCTGCTATACTCATAAAACCTCTATTTGCTCCGCCTTGATAACCATAACCTCTAATGAAGTCTTTTCTATCAGTTTTTCCACCTAAGTTTCTAAATCTTGGAATAAAAAAACCAGCAGGTTTTCTTCCGTAAGTAGTTTTATTTTTAAAACCTTCAAAAGTTCCAGATGCTCCTACTTGAAAATGATGATCCATTAAGTTATGCCCTAACTCTCCAGAATCATTTCCCATACCATTAGGAAATCTATTTGATTTTGATTGCATTAAAATTGATGTTGATGCAACTGCAGATGAACATAAAAATATAACCTTAGCAAAATACTCATAAGACTCATTATTTTCTGAATCTATCACTCTAACACCTTTGGCAATTTTTTTGTCTTCATCATAAATAATTTCATGCACAATTGAATTAGGCATTAGTGTCATATTTCCTGTAGCTTCAGCAGCAGGTAATGTAGATGAGTTGCTACTAAAGTAAGCTCCATATGGACAACCTCTCATACATCTATTTCTGTATTGACAAGTGACTCTTCCAAGACCAGGTTTAGTACCTTCTGTAATATGTGCTGTTCTTGCATTTGAAAGTATTCTGCCATCATTAAAGTTCTTTGAAATACTTTGTCTCATATGGTTTTCTAAAACATTTAATTCAAATGGTTTTAAGAATTTTCCATCTGGAAATTGAGGAAGCCCCTCTAGTCTTCCTTGAACTCCAATATATTGTTCAACATAATCATACCAAGGTGCAATGTCTTTATATCTTATAGGCCAATCAACTGCTATTCCATCTTTCAAATTTGCTTCAAAGTCAAATTCACTTAATCTATATGTATGTCTACCCCATGTAAGCGATCTACCACCTACATGATATCCTCTAATCCAGTTAAATTTATTTTCATCATCATTATATGGGTGCTCTAAATCATCAACAAAAAAATGTCTAGATGACTTTTTATTAACATATCCTGTTCTACTTTGTTTTGGTTGTCTTTTGTATGCTTCTTGAGTAATAGTATCCCCTCCTTCAAAATCCCATGGATCCATATTAGCGGTATGATAATCATCAATATGGTTTATCATTCTCCCTCTTTCAAGTACAAGAGTTTTAAGACCTTTTTCGGTCAATTCTTTTGCTGCCCATCCACCACTTATTCCCGTTCCTACAACTATAGCATCAAATTTGTTTTGCATTTTTTTTAGTTTTTTTCAATTTAAAGAATAAATACTTGAAATCGTAATTAATTATTTAAATTTATATTTATACTAATATAAAAAACCAACATATAATGAAAAGAAAAGAATTCATCAAATTAGCCTCAACAGGTGCACTAGGTGTATCATCTTTAGGGTATTTATCATGTGAAACTCAAAAAGAATTATTTTTTAAGCTATCTCTTGCACAGTGGTCCTTAAACAAGGCTATTAGAGGTGGGGAAATGGATCCATATTTATTTGCTGAGAAATCTAGTGAGTTAGGTTTTACAGGACTAGAATATGTAAATCAATTATACGATGATGTTATGAAAAGTGAAGATAAATCTTCGGCGATTCAAGAATTTATTTTAAAGAATAATCAACTGGCAGATGATAACGGAGTTGAAAACGTACTTATTATGATAGATGATGAAGGTGATTTAGCAGATGAGAATGAGGATATGAGACTAATCGCAATAGATAATCATAAGTTATGGATTGATACTGCTGCTGCAATGAATTGCTCATCAATAAGATTAAATCTATATGGTTCTAAAGATGTTGAAACATGGAAAAACTTATCAATTGATAGTTTATCAAAGCTAGGAGAATATGCAAAAGGAACTGGATTAAATGTAATTGTTGAAAATCATGGTAGAATCACTTCCAATATTCCAGAGCTCATGAATGTTATTAATGGAACAAATATGGATAATGTTGGTACTTTACCTGATTTTGGTAATTTCTGTATGGCTGATGAGGGATACGGTTCTGTATTCAATGGTTCATGTGAAAAAATGTATGATTTTTATCAAGGTGTAGAAGAAATGATGCCAAAGGCATTTGCAGTTAGTGCTAAGTCAAATGACTTTGATGCTAATGGAGATGAAAAAACTATTGATTACATGAGAATGATGAAAATTGTAAAAAGTTTCGGATATACTGGTTATGTTGGGGTTGAATATGAGGGTGAAAGATTATCTGAAATTGAAGGAATTAAAGCAACGAGAGATTTATTAATTAAAGTTGGTCAATCAATTTAATAAATTATGAATAAGGCGGTAAACATTAAATTAAGTGTAATGATGTTCCTAGAATTTTTTATCTGGGGGTGTTGGTTTGTTACAATGGGTACATTCTTATCTCAAGCATTCAGTGCTTCAGGTGGAGAAATTGCATTGGCATACGAAACACAATCATGGGGTGCAATAATTGCACCGTTTATAATTGGACTTATTGCAGATAGGTATTTTGATGCAGAAAAAATTCTAGCAATAATTCATGTTTTAGGTGGTGGGCTTTTATTTATGTGTTCTGTGGCTCTTGGATTTGACAAGTTCTATCCATATATATTAATTTATATGATACTTTATATGCCAACATTAGCATTGGTTAACTCTATTGCATTTAGACAAATGAAAGATCCGTCTAAGGAGTTTCCCAAAATTAGAGTTTGGGGAACTATAGGTTGGATTGTGGCAGGTCTTGTTATAAGCTATGGTGTTGGATGGGAATCAAGCCAAACACTAGAATATACATTTTATCTGGCTGCTGTTGTTTCTGTGGCTCTTGGTTTGTTTAGTTTTTCTTTGCCTAAAACTCCTCCACAGGCAATCAATGAAAGTCCAAGTCTTAGAGAAATTTTAGGTCTTGATGCGCTAAAACTTCTTAAGGATACAAGATATCTTGTATTCTTTATTTCATCAATTCTAATATGTATACCTCTTGCATTTTACTACCAAGATGCAAATCTTTTTTTAAATGAGCTTGGAGTTGAAAATGCTGCAGGAGTTATGACATTAGGTCAAATTTCCGAGGCATTATTTATTCTACTTCTGCCTCTATTTTTAAATAAATATGGAATAAAGAAAACTTTAATTGTAGGAATGTTAGCCTGGAGTTTAAGATATGTTCTATTTGCATTTGGAGATACTGGGTCAAACATGTGGATGTTAATTTTTGGAATTGTTCTTCATGGAATATGCTACGACTTTTTCTTTGTTTCCGGTCAAATTTATACTGACTACAAAGCAGGAGAGAAATATAAAAGTGCTGCTCAAGGGCTAATTGCACTTGCTACGTATGGAGTAGGAATGTTAATTGGTTTTAGATTGGCTGGAAGAATTACTGATAAATTTGTAATTGATGGAGGGCATGATTGGTCACAAATCTGGACTTATCCAGCAATATTTGCAGCAGTTGTATTAGTTCTTTTTATTCTAACTTTTAAAAACGAAAAAATAGAAATTGAAAAATAAAATTAGATTAGGAATTCTTGGAGGGGGTGGAGACTCATTAATTGGAATTGTTCATAGAATAGCCTCTTCGATGCATGATAGCTATAAAATTATTGGAGGTGTATTTAATCCTGACTTTTCTGAAAATATAAAATTTGCCAAAGAAATAGGTCTTAATAAAGACAGAATCTATCAAGACTATGAAGAAATGATAGAGGCAGAATTAAAATTAGATGAAAGTCAAAGAATGGAAGTTGTATCAATATTAACTCCCAATTTTCTTCACTATCCAATGGCAAAGAAACTTTTAGAAAACAATTTTAGTGTCATTTGTGAAAAACCAATGACAACAACTTTTGAGGAAGCCCAAGATTTAGAACAAATTTATAAATCAAAAAATCTAACCTTCGCTGTGACTTATACTTACACTGGGTATCCTATGATAAGGCAGATGAAAGAAATGATTAATGATGGTGTTATAGGAGAAGTTCAACGAGTTGATCTTCAGTATTATCAAGGTTGGATTAATCCAATAATTCACGACAGTGTAAAAAGATCCAAAACATGGAGACTTCAACCTGATAAGTCGGGAATAAGTTGTTGTATTGGTGATATTGGTACACATGCTTTTGACATGTTAGAATATGTAACTGGAATGGAAGTCCAGGAACTCTTATCTGATTTGAATTATGTTTATGATGATAATCCTATGGATGTTGACGGTACTATATTAATTAGGTTTTCAGATAAAATAAAAGGTGTCATTCGAGCAAGTCAAATTGCAACAGGTGAAGAAAATTGTTTTACAGTTGCAATATATGGGCGAAAAGGAGGTCTTAAATGGCAACAAGAAAACCCTAATTA
>JGI20155J14468_10000965_pt1 | contig 23033 bp, 34 predicted proteins | sample COG_05_FD_14468 | JGI IMG/M metagenome (IMG submission 14468) | reverse complement strand
CTCTACCAACTGAGCTAAGAGGGCTATAAAAAAGAATGTAACTATATCAAATTTTTATTCTTTGGCGATAAATATTTTTATTTTACCAACCTCAAATGGCTCTTTTTTAACTTGTTAGCCCCGCTTAACTCTTTTATGTCGTCTTTATTAGTGCTTAAATTTTGTTTTACTTTAAAGTGTAGGCCCTCATTCTTCTCAGCAGCATAAATAGATTTTATCGACTCAATTGGGACAATTACTGCCTCATTAACACCTGAAAATCTTGCTGAAAAGGTTATGAGTTCGTTACTAATAACCAGCTTAGCAACAGACGATGGGGCTATATTTAATACTATCTCATTACTTTTAACTTTAGTTCTTGGAACTGTAACTGTGTGATTCACATCGGCAATAATATAGGGTGTGTATCCAGCATCAACACACCAATCATAAATTGCTCTTATCAAATAAGGTTTTGTAGATTCCATTTATACTAATTAGGAGCGCATAGCTTTTTCCGCAGGAGACATAGCTTCCTCAAACAACGGCCTATCAAATATTTTATTCGCATATTGTAGCAAAGGTGCGCAACTAGATGGAAGCTTAATACTGTAATGATCCAATCTCCATAAAAGAGGTGCAATAGCAACATCCAGCATTGAATACTCTTCATGAAGTAAGTACGGCTGTTTGCCTAATATTGGGCTGATCTGTATCAACACATCAGTCACTACTTTTCTCGCTGCATCCACTTTTGACTTTTCATTAGATTCTAAATCATGCATATGGACGAAAAGTTGGTTTTCAAAGTCTTTTAAAAATAATCTTGCTCGCGCTCTCATTACCGGATCAGGTGGCATTAATTGTGGGTGAGGAAACCTCTCATCTATATACTCATTGATAATATTTGCATCAGTAAGCACCAAATCTCGTTCCACTAAAACAGGGGAGTCTGAATATGGGCTTAAAATAGCAAGGTCTTCTGGTTTATTGTTAAATCAACATCAATAACTTCAAAGTCCATGCCCTTTTCAAAAAGAACAATACGACATCTGTGGCTAAATGGATCTACAGAGTTTGAGTATAATTTCATCATAATTTATTTAATATCCTTCCAATATTCCTTTTTAAGGTTAATTGCTAAAACTAACAGCAATAAAAGAAATGCGAGCACATAGTAACCTATTTGTTTTCTTTTTTGTTGATTAGGTTCCGCCATAAAAACCATATAGTTGGTGATGTCTCCAACAAACTGATTGTAGTCTTTGGTAGATAATTTTCCTGGTACTTTTAAGGATAACTTATTGGTCTTTTGATCAAGAATTTGCTCTCCTTGAAGCTCCCATAATATATGTGGCATAGCTGAATTCTTGTAAACGGCATTATTCCAACCCATTTCTCGAGATGGGTCTCTATAAAAACTTCTAAGGTAACTGTATATCCAGTCTGCGCCTCTGGATCTGCGGTAACAGTCAGATTTGGTGGTGGTGCCCCAAACCATTTTTTTGCATCTACCGCGTCCATAGAAATACTCATGGGATTACCAATTTTGTCTGAAGTAAAAAGAAGGTCTTTCTTAATTGTCTCCTCGCTTAGACCAATTAATTGTAATTGGTTATAGCGCATATAGCTTGCGCTATGGCAATTTAAGCAATAGTTTACAAAGTTCCTAGCTCCTCGCTGCAGTGATTTTTTATCTTCAAGGTTAACTGGTGCCTTTAAAAGTTGAATATCGCCTGCACCTAAGGACAAGTGGCTAGTGATTAATAAACATATAACGAGTATTAACTTTTTCATGGCATGGTTACCCTGTTTGGAACCTTCTTAGTCTTATCTTTTTTACTGTAATAAGGCATAAAAATAAAAAATGAGAAATAAATTGCCGTAAAAATTCTAGCAACGAAAGTGGCTACATCACCTCCTCCTAATAACGGTAATAAACTATTGAATTGACCCCAAATATTCGAAGGGACAGTTCCCAAATAGCCAAGAACAAAAAAACTTAACACGAATGCAGTTAGCCATTTTTTATAAAGCAAACCTTTGTATCGAATTGATCTAACCGGGCTTTTATCAAGCCAAGGAACTAAGAAAAAAATCATCACAGATAGGCCCATAGCTGCAACGCCTGGAAATTGGCTGTTTAGAATAGGTGGTACAGCACGAAGAATTGAGTAAAATGGGGTGAAGTACCAAACCGGCGCTATGTGATCAGGGGTTACTAAAGGATTGGCTGGGACGAAATTATTATGCTCTAAGAAATACCCGCCCATTTCAGGAGCAAAAAATACAATAGATGCAAAGACAATCAGGAAAACAGATAAACCAATCAAATCCTTAACTGTGTAATAAGGATGAAATGGAATACCATCAAGAGGAATTCCAGTCTTTTTATCCTTCACAGCTTTAATTTCCACACCATCTGGATTATTTGAACCAACCTCATGCAGAGCAATTAAATGCCCAAAAATCAAACCAGCTAAGGCGAGGGGGAGAGCGATCACGTGAAATGCAAAAAAACGATTTAAGGTTGCGTCTGAAACTAGATAGTCTCCTCGAACCCATTCAGCCAAATCTGGCCCGATAAACGGAATGGTTGCAAACAAGTTTACAATTACCTGAGCGCCCCAGTAAGACATCTGACCCCATGGTAATAAATATCCAAAAAAAGCTTCGGCCATTAATAGAAGAAAAATTAGAACTCCAAATAACCACAATAATTCACGTGGCTTTTTATATGATCCATACATTAACCCTTTAAACATATGGAGGTAAATGACTACAAAAAACAAGGAAGCTCCAGTTGAATGCAAATAGCGTATGAGCCACCCAAATGATACGTCACGCATAATATATTCCACAGATGCAAAAGCTAAAGCAGCATCAGGCTTGTAATGCATTGTTAGAAAAATTCCTGTTAGTATTTGCATCACAAAAACAAACAACGCCAAAGCCCCAAAAAAGTACCAGAAATTAAAATTTTTGGGTGCGTAATATTCCGTTAAGTGATTTTTTATAAATGATGAAAGGGGAAACCTTTCATCTATCCACCCTATCAAACCGTTGTTTCATTCTTATTGTTTGGCATTCTAAGCTTTTTCCTCTTGATCTTCACCAATAACAATGGTGTTGTCATCTAAATATTTGTGGGGCGGAACAACAAGGTTAGTTGGTGCTGGGGATCCTTTATAAACTCTACCAGCTAAGTCAAATTTTGAGCCGTGGCACGGGCAAAAAAATCCACCCTCCCATTCAGCTCCCATATCACCTTTTTTATCTAGCTTTGGGGAAGGTGAGCAGCCTAAGTGTGTGCATATACCCACTACCACTAAAACATTTGATTTGATCGACCTAGTGGCATTCTGGCAATACTTTGGTTGTTGGGATACAACCTTTAGGTCGGGGTCTGACAGATTGTCTGAATTTGCTTCCAAGGATATTAACATGCCCTTAGATCGATTTAAAATCCATACCGGTTGTCCGCGCCATTCAGTCGTTTTTATTTGTCCAGGACTAACTGAGCTCACATCAAACTCAACAGGGGCACCTGCAGCTTTTGCTTTTTCACTTGGAAGCATGCTTGAAACAAATGGTACGCCTAAAGCGGTGGCGCCAATAGCACCAGTGACCGATGTTGCATTCAATAAAAACTTCCTGCGATTGAGGTCAATCTTTTTGTTGCCATTTGCCATGAAAAAAATCCTATATTTAGTAAGGTATTGAGAGGGTTATGTTTAAGTTATAACTTTTAAATGGTGCATATTATACCAAAACAGACAGATCTAAATCATGTTAGTTTTATTTTTTTTGAAAGAAAAATTCCAATTTCATACAAAAAATATACTGGCAAAGCAAGGAGAACTTGAGAAAGTATATCTGGTGGGGTAAAAATGGCTCCGAAGACAAAAGAAAAAGCAAGAAAATACGATCGGCTTTTCTGAAATACAGTAATTTCCACCCAACCAAATTTTACCAATGAGATTATTAATAAGGGTATTTGAAATGCTAGACCAAAAGCTATAAACAGGGCAATTATCATGTCCAAATAACTAGAAATATCAATCATTAAATCTACGTCATCAGGAGTCATCAAAACGAAAAAATGAAAAATTACAGGGAAAACAATAAAATAAACAAAGCCAACTGCCAACATGAACAATAAAAATGAAAAGAAAAAGATGAAAGAGGTGAATACCTTTTCATTCTTATACAAGCCTGGTGAAATAAACTTCCATAATTGATAAAACGTTATTGGGTAGGAAGCTATAAAAGCTACTAAAGCTGTAATTTTTAATGGAATGAGAAATGTTGCCGAAAGTTTAGTGCTTATCATTGACCCATTCAATACTGCAAGCTCTTCCAGCAGCGGTAGCGCAAAAAAATGGTACATATCATTTGCGAATGGGGTTAATGCTGCAAACGTAACTACAAATATTAGTAAAGCCTTTATTAAAGACGATCTTAGCTCTAACAACTGCTCAAAAAAGTTTTTTTTAATATTCAATTGTTTTTTGATCTGCGTTTTATTTCTTTTTCTATACTTTTTAGCTCTTTAAACCTTTCCTCAGTATCTATTTCATTTTTTATCTCGAGAAAGAAATTTTTAATTTTTTGTGAAACTTTTCCTAAAGTCCGAGCAAGGGTAGGTAAGTTTTTTGGGGCAACAAAAATTATAATAGCCATAGTAATTATAATCAGTTCTGCAATTGAAATATCAAACATAGTTTAATTATTTTTTATTACCAGAGCTTTTCTTTTTTACTATAGATTTCTTTTCCGAGCTTACTCCATCCTTAAAATTTTTGACAGCTGCACCCAGATCGCTACCTATACTTTTCAACCTTCCGGCACCAAATAATACCAAGACAATTCCCAAAACAATCAATAACTCCCAAATACCTGGCATATCAATCTCCCTTATATTTTAACTAAATGCTCACTTCCACCGTACATATGAAAATGTATATGAAAAACTTCCTGACCACCTTCTTTTCCTGTATTAATCATTGTTCTAAAACCTTTTAAGCCATTGTTTTTTGCTAACTTGGGGGCAAGTAAAAGCATTTTTGAAATTACATCACTATGCTTTGTTTCGCATGTCAAAAGACTGTCAATATGCTCTTTTGGAATAATTAAAATGTGCACCTTGTCTATTGGATTGATATCGTTAAAGGCCAATAACTCTTCATCCTCATAAACTATAGAAGAAGGGACTTCTTTACTTACTATCTTACAAAAAATACAATTGTTCATAACAAAGTCACTTTAAATTTTTATTTTACTTCCTGTTACTTTTCTCTTCTATCCCGGAAGTTCCTTCCCTTCGCTTTAATTCAACAATAACATCATTCACGGATAGATTTTTTTGCGAAAGAAGAACTAAGCAATGAAACCATAGGTCTGCAATTTCATGAATTATTTCATTATTATCATCTGATTTTGCAGCAATAATTGTTTCCGACGCCTCTTCTCCAATCTTTTTTAAAATCTCATTCAAACCTTTTTTATGTAATAAGGGCTGTATAGGAAAGATTTGGGTCACTATTTTTTTTAGACTTAATAGTATTTAATAAATTTTCTAGGTACTCATTTGTCATGTTTTTTTCTCATACATATCATTAGGATCTTTAATAACCTTATCTTTGATCTCAATCTCATTAGTAAGAATATTGATTCGCTTAAAAAAGCAGCTCACTCGGCCAGTATGGCAACTTATTCCACCCTCTTGTTTTATTATTAACAAAAGAACGTCGCTGTCGCAATCCAAATATATCTCTTCTATAAGTTGATAGTTTTGAGACTCTTCACCCTTCATCCATAATTTTTTTCTTGATCTAGACCAATAAATTGCTCTTTTATGCTCCAATGAGCTCTCAAGACTCTCCCTGTTCATCCAAGCAAACATAACGACTCTTTTAGATTTCGACTCCTGAACAACTACTGGTAGGAGCCCGTCTTCATTCCATACGATACTGTCAATCCACTCGCTCATGATCTAATTTGAATATTATTTTTAGCCATATAATCTTTTGCTTCTTGTATTTGATATTCTCCATAATGAAAAATACTTGCCGCGAGAACGGCATCTGCACCACCTACTTTGACACCATCTACCAAATGCTGCAAATTACCTACGCCTCCAGATGCAATAATTGGAACATCAACTTTTTCTGAGATAAATTTATTAAGCTCGTTATCGAACCCTGTTTTTGTTCCATCTTTATCCATACTTGTAATGAGTAGCTCACCCGCTCCCAAAGAGACCATTTTCTCAGCCCACATAATGGCATCAATTCCAGTGGCATTTCGACCCCCATGAGTAAATACCTCCCAATGGTTATCCACTTTTTTTGCATCTATTGCTACTACTATTGCCTGAGACCCAAACCTTGCTGAGGATTCTGCCACTAAATCTGGATTGTTGATAGCTGAAGTATTAATACCAACTTTATCAGCGCCAGCATTTAGAAGATTTCTTATGTCATCACAAGACCTTACTCCCCCTCCAACAGTTAAAGGGATAAAAATTTGTTTGGCAACTTTTTCTATGATGTCAAATATGAGACCTCTATTATCCGAGCTTGCTGTTATATCAAGAAAAGTTATTTCGTCTGCACCTTGCTCATTATACTGCTTAGCTATTTCAACTGGATCCCCTGCATCTTTAAGTTCGACAAAGTTGATCCCTTTCACTACCCGCCCATCGGTAACATCAAGACAAGGAATTATCCTTTTAGCTACAGTCATGGTTATCCAGTTAGCTCTTGAGCCAGCTGTTGCGCTGCTTTAAAATCCAATGTTCCTTCATAAATTGCTGTACCAGTAATAACTCCCCGGATACCAATATTTGCAACTTCGCACAAAGCCTTAATATCATCAATATTGGAAACCCCTCCACTTGCTACCACTGGAATTTTTAATGCCTCAGATAGCCTAACAGTTGCCTCAATATTAACTCCAGACAACATGCCATCTCTTCCAATATCTGTATATATTATTGATTCGACACCATACTCTTCAAACTTTTTAGCTAAATCAATAACGTTATGCCCAGTCAATTTTGCCCAGCCATTAATTGCAACATCTCCATCTTTTGCATCTAAACCAACAATAACTTGTCCCGGATACGCAAAACAGGCTTCATGTAAAAATCCTGGATGAGTCACAGCTGCTGTACCAATAATGACTGAATCGACGCCGCTATTAATAAACCTTTCAACTGTATCTAAATTTCTGATACCTCCACCTAGCTGGATTGGAATCTCATTTCCAACCTCAGAAACAATAGCTTTTATTGCCCCTTCATTTATTGGCTTTCCAGCGAATGCTCCATCAAGGTCAACCAAATGAAGTCTTTTAGCCCCCAAATCTACCCACTTTCTTGCCATTTCAGCAGGGTTTTCTGAAAAAATAGTAGATTGATTCATTAAGCCTTGCTTTAAACGAACACATCTACCTTCCTTTAAGTCTATTGCTGGAATTATTAACATAATGTAACTATATGTCCCATAAAATAAAGTTTTTTAATAATTGTAAACCTAATTGTGCACTTTTTTCTGGATGAAACTGTGTTGCGAAAATATTATCTTTTGCAATTGCACATGCAAAGTCTTCTCCATGCTCAGAATAGCCTACTACCAAATCCTTATCACTAACCTCGGCATAATAACTGTGAACAAAGTAAAACTGGCTACCTGTTTCAATTTTGTTCCACAAGGGGTGTGGTTTTGATTGCATTACATTATTCCATCCCATGTGAGGTATTTTTATTCTTTCTTTGTCGCTTAATTTAAATCGCTTGATCTTTCCAGGGAGAAGTCCGAATCCTTTTTGATTTCCCTCTTCACTTTTCTCAAAGAGCATTTGGAGGCCAAGGCATATACCAAGAAATGGTTTGATTTTTGCAGCCTCTTTTAATGCGTCAGATAAACCTCTTTTTTCTAACTCACGAACGCAATCTGGCATAGCGCCTTGGCCTGGAAAAATTATTCTATCTGCTTTGAGAATCTGCTCAGGATCGCTGGTAATAAAAGATTTCGTATGGGGTGAGATAAATTTGACAGCGTTATGGACTGACCTTAAGTTACCAACTCCATAATCAATAATTGCAATCATAAATTAAAAGAAGATGTTGGCTACAATGTGCCTTTTGTTGAAGGCATCACACCTTTAATTTTTTCATCTAACTCTACGGCAAATCTCAATGCACGGCCAAAAGCTTTAAAGATTGTTTCGGCTTGATGATGGGAGTTTTCACCTTTGAGGTTATCTATATGAAGGGTGATATTTGCATGATTTATAAATCCCTGAAAAAACTCATGGATAAGGTCCACATCAAATTCACCGATTCTAGCTCTTGTAAAGTTAGCATTTAATTCCAATCCTGGCCTGCCTGATATATCAAGAACAACTCTTGATAGAGCCTCATCCAAAGGAACATAAGCATGACCATATCGACGAATTCCTAATTTATCACCGATAGCCTTATTAAAAGCTTGGCCGAGTGTTATTCCAATATCTTCCACAGTGTGGTGTGCATCAATATGCAAATCACCTTTTGCTTTTATTGATAGGTCAAAAAGGCCATGACGTGAAATTTGTTCTAACATGTGATCTAAAAAACCGATGCCTGAATCTAAATTTGAAATTCCAGTTCCATCAATATTGATTTCTACCGAAATATCAGTTTCTTTTGTTTTTCTGGAGACTTTTGCTGAACGTATCATAAGTAGGATTTTAGCATGAGTTTCATATAGTTAATAAAGATTTGAAGGATGCCTTTAGAACATTAGCTTTATGCTTTTAAGCAATATTTCCATTTGATCCTTAGTGCCAATCGTTATTCTTAAGTAATTGCTTATCTTTGACGGAGCACTAAAGTGTCTCACTATTATGCCTTGATCTCTTAAATCCTTACAAATAGAACTTGCATTTTTTGTTTTATGTTTCGTAAAAATAAAATTAGCTCCTGATGGCAGGCTATCAAAACCTAATGCATTTAACTCTGACACTAAAAACTCTCTCGCCTTAATCGTATTGTTTGTTGTTAACTCAAAATAGTCGTTATCTTTAAATGCCTCAACACCTGCAATTTGAGCTAGCCTATCAAGTGGATAGGAATTAAAGCTATTCTTTACTCTATTCAAACCTTCAATAATATTTTTACTTGCAAAAGCACACCCTATTCTCATTCCAGCAAGGGAGCGAGATTTTGATAGTGAGTGGGTGACTACTAAATTTTCATACTTTTCAACTAACTTAACTGCTGACTCAGTTCCAAAATCTACGTAAGCCTCATCCACTACTACTACCTCAGAATGATTGCGTTTTAACAATGCCTCAATATCAGAGACTGGTTTTGGAATGCCTGTTGGCGCATTAGGATTTGGAAAAATAATCCCTCCATTCGGAATTGAGTATCATCAAGATTAATTTGGAAATTACCGTCCAATGGTATTTTTTCAAATTTTATATCATATAATTTTGCATATGCTGGGTAAAAACTATAAGTAATGTCTGGAAATAGAATAGGCTCAGTTTTTTTCAATAACCCATAGAAAATAAATGCCAATACTTCGTCAGAACCATTACCTACAAAAATATTTGTAGCATCCAAGCCGTAGTATTCAGCAATTGACTCTCTTAACTCGGCGCTTTCAGGGTCTGGGTAAAGCCTTAATTTATCATTTGTAGCTAACTTTATAGCCTCAAGAACCTTAGGGCTTGGTCCGTATGGATTTTCATTTGTATTGAGTTTTAAGACTTTCTTATTCTTTGGTTGTTCGCCGGGAGTGTACGGATCTAATTGATGAACAAATTTACTCCAGTACTTACTCATTTCTTTATTCTGTACTCGGCGGATAATCCGTGAGCAAATAATCCTTCGCCCCTTGCAAGAATTGACGCAACTTTCCCAAGACGAGATGCTGAATTTTCAGATAACTCAATTAAGCTAGATTTCTTTTGAAAATCATAAACACCTAAAGGCGACGAAAATCGTGCTGTTCCTGATGTAGGTAATACATGGTTAGGTCCTGCACAATAATCCCCTACAGCCTCACAAGTATTTCTTCCAATAAATATAGCTCCTGCATGTTTAATTTTATCTAGTAGCAGCTTGGGCTGATCTACAGCAAGCTCTAAATGTTCTGGCGCAATTAGATTCGATACTTTTGCAGCCTCATCAAGATTATTCACTAAAATAAAAATGCCTCTATTTTCCAGTGATGTCTTAATAATCTCTTTTCTAGGCATTGTTTCCACTAAATTATTAATGCTCTTTTTTACTCTAGTAAAAAAACCTTCATCGTCACAAATTAAAATTGACTGAGCCAACTCATCATGTTCGGCTTGGGAAAATAAATCCATGGCAATCCAGTCAGGGTTAGAGTTCTTGTCTGATATGATAAGAATTTCTGATGGTCCTGCAATCATATCTATTCCGACTAAGCCAAAAACTTTTCTTTTTGCTTCGGCTACATATGCATTTCCTGGACCAACTATCTTATCTACTTTCGGTATTGTTTCAGTTCCATACGCTAAAGCCCCTATTGCTTGTGCTCCCCCAATAGAAAAAATACGGTCCACACCTGCGATCTTGGCTGCAGCTAAGACCAGATCGTTTCTTTCTCCCTTAGGAGTTGGCACGACCATAATAAGCTCATCAACACCTGCTACTTTTGCTGGAATAGCATTCATTAAAACCGAGGATGGGTAAGCTGCTTTCCCTCCAGGTACATAAAGCCCAACTCTATCAAGTGGTGTAATTTTTTGGCCAAACATTGAACCTTCATCGTCCTCATAGGACCATGACTCCATTTTTTGTTTCGTATGGTATTCAAATATTCTCTGAGCAGACTCATTGAGCGCTCCTTTTTGTTCCAATGAAATTCTCTCAAATGCCTCATTTATATCTGCTTCTGATATCTCCAGCTCTGCTGCATTAGTAAAATCCAAGTCATCAAATTTTTTACTGAATTCCAAAAGAGCCTCATCACCCTTCTCTTTAACTGCTAATAAAATATTGTGAGTTGTTTCAATTATCATTTCACTATTAGAGGAATCGAAATCAAGCAAACCTTTAAGAGTCTCGCTAAAGTTTGGTTCAGAATTTTTTAGAAATTTAATATTCATTTACTTACTTAACGGCTTCTGAAAATTGTTGAATCATTGGCTTTAGTGTTGCGTTATTTAACTTTAATGAGGCCTTATTAATAATGAGCCTTGAGGTAATTGTCGAAACTTCTTCGACAGGTATCAAATGGTTTGCTTTTAATGTTTCTCCTGAGCTGACTAAATCGACAATGATATCTGCCAATCCTACAATAGGAGCAAGCTCCATAGAGCCATAAAGCTTAATTAAATCAATATGTATGCCTTTTTTTGCAAAAAAGTCGCTTGCCGCATTTGAATACTTTGTTGCTACTCTAAGCCTTGACTTTTTTTGCACTGCCTGCTTGTAGTCAAATTCTTTTTTACAAGCCACCATCATTTTACACCGCCCAATATTTAAATCTAATGGGTGATAAATACCCTCTCCCTGATATTCGTCCAATACATCTTTTCCTGCAATACCAATATCAGCCCCTCCACACTCTACATAAGTTGGCACATCCGAGGCCCTAACAATTATAAGCCGAACATTTTTATTATTAGTTTCAAAAACAAGCTTTCTAGATGATTCAGGATTTTCAGCACATAGAATTCCCGCTGATTTTAAGATCGGCATAGTTTCCGTAAAGATCCTGCCTTTAGATAAAGCAATAGTTATCATCTAACTTACCCTTTTAATGTTTGCTCCAAGCCTGTTGAGCTTAGCCTCTAAATCTTCATATCCTCTATCAAGATGATAGATTCTATCAATTTGCGTAGTACCCTTTGCCACTAATCCTGCTAAGACCAATCCTGCAGAAGCTCTCAAATCAGTCGCCATAACCTTAGCGCCTTCTAAATTTTCTTCCCCTCTAATGATAGCGGTATTATGTTTTATATCAATAACCGCACCCATTCTCTGGAGCTCTTGGACATGCATAAATCGATTCTCGAAAATACTTTCCGTGATTTCTCCAACCCCATCTGCAACTGTATTGAGTGCCATAAACTGTGCCTGCATATCGGTTGGGAACCCAGGATAAGGTGCTGTTGTAATGTTAACTGCTTTTATTTTTTTATCACTCTTAATAGTGATGGATTCTTTAGTAGATTCAATGTGAACCCCACATTCTAATAATTTTTGTATTATTGCTTCCATTTTTGTTGGATCAACATTCCTACAAACTACCTTTCCCCCTGTCATTGCTGCCGCAACCAAGTAGGTTCCAGCTTCGATTCTATCAAACATAATTGTATGATTTGCTGAATGAAGATTTCTTACTCCTTCAACCACAATCCTATCGGAGCCTAATCCTTCAATCTTTGCTCCCATTTTTTTTAGGCACATCCCTAGGTCGACTATTTCAGGCTCTCTTGCAGAGTTGTCTAAGATAGTTATCCCATCTGCCAATACTGCTGCCATCATAAGATTTTCAGTGCCGGTGACTGTGACTTGATCCATAAATATCTTTGCTCCCTGAAGCCGTTTTCCAGGAAGGTGGGCAGAAGATGCATCTATATATCCATGGCTAATTTTTATAAGGGCACCCATCGCTTCGAGGCCTTTAATATGAATATCCACTGGCCTTGATCCAATAGCACAACCACCAGGCATCGAAACTCGCGCTTCTCCAAATCTGGATAATAATGGGCCTAAAACTAATATTGAGGCTCTCATTGTTTTAACCATTTCATATGGAGCCTCATAACTTGTAATACTTTTTGCTCTGAGTAAAACAGTATTCTTACCATCAGTTATTTCTACCCCCATAGCTTGGAGTAGTTTTTTTGTTGTTTTAATATCATGAAGGTCAGGGAGATTTGAAAGCTCCAGCACATCGCTTGAGAGTAACGAGCACATTAAAATTGGCAATGCAGCATTTTTTGCCCCTGATATTTCGACATCTCCTGATAAGGTTGTTGGTCCTTGAATGAGAAGCTTGTCCAAGTTATGTACCAGAAATTACTTTTTTTAACTCTTCAGATTCGTACATTTCTCTAATGATATCTGCACCACCTATAAACTCCTTATTTATATATAACTGAGGAATGGTGGGCCAATTAGAAAATATTTTGATACCTTCTCTTATCTCTTGATCTTGTAATACATCAATTGTTTCATAATTAGCATCACAGGCATCTAGGATCTGGCAGGCAAGGCTTGAAAAGCCACATTGCGGAAACTTTGGATTCCCTTTCATAAATAATATAATTTTATTATTCTCAATAAGACTATTAATTTTATCTTCGGTATTCATAATTTAATTACTCTCCATGTTAGATTTGTCCCATTGGGATGATGTATATGTTTTTATTGATAAAGCATGTAATTCTTGTTTCATCATTCCGTCAAGCGCATCATAAACTTTTTGATGTTGCATAACCTTTGTTAAGCCTTCAAAAATATCACTCACAATTGTAGCTTCAAAATGTGAGCCATCATCACCTTTGATTTCGATAAAATTACATTCCATGTTTTTTTGAATTACCGCTTTAATATATTCCGAGGTTAACATTTAGGTCCTTAACTTAAATCCTGATTTTAACATTTGAATGGCTGCAAATGATAAGGTTACAAAGAACAAAAAGACAATTAATAAGCTCAGATAAGGTGATACATCTGATTGGCCAAAAAATCCATACCTAAAACCATCGATCATATAAAAAAAAGGGTTTAATTGCGATATGCTCTGCCAGATTGATGGAAGCGAATGAATAGAGTAAAACACTCCTGACAAGAATGACAAAGGCATAATAACAAAATTACCAAATGCTGCCATCTGATCAAATCTATCAGCCCAAATGCCGGCTATTATTCCAAATGCTCCCAACAATCCGCCTCCAAATAAAGCAAACCAAAAAACAATCCAAGGATGCTTAATGGGGAGATCTATAAATATTATTGCCAATAAATATATAGACAGTCCAACAAAAAGACCTCTTACAACCGCGCCAACAATAAATGCAATAAAAAATTGAATATAACTTAAAGGAGAAAGCAATATAAAAACTATATTTCCCATTACCTTGACTGAATAAGGCTGGAAGAACTATTAGCAAAAGCATTTTGAAGTAGAGACATCATAATCAATCCTGGGATTAAAAACGATGTGTACGAAACGCCTGCGTAAACCTCCAATCTATCCTGTAGTACATGGGAAAAAACTACCAGGTAAAGCATGCCAGTAATTACTGGAGAAGCAACCGTTTGAAATGCAACCCGCCAGAACCTTATCAGCTCTTTTTTTATTAAAGTCCATGTTCCTACTAGTTGTGTTTTTACAGTTACCATCTATTTTTTTGCGTTAGTTAATTTTAAAAAAACATCTTCAAGATCAGTGTCTACTGTTTGGATATCAATAATTTCAATTTTTGATTGTTTTAATCCCTCAGTAATCTCCGTAATATCGGTAATCTTTTTCAATTGAAATGTATAAAAATCCTCTGCAATTTGATGAGGTATATGTTCTATATTAACGGGTAATTTCTTTTCCCCTTTAAAATTCAACCTAAGCTTTAGATTCTTTGTGGAAAATTTCCTTAATAAATTTTTTGTAGTATCCATGGCAACAACCTTTCCAGCCCTTAGCATGGCAACAGAATTGCATAGTTCCTCTGCCTCTTCCAGATAATGAGTGGTAAGAACAATGGTGTGCCCATCTTTGTTTAAATCTTTGATAAAAGCCCATAACTTTTGCCTTAGCTCAACATCTACACCCGCAGTGGGTTCATCTAACACAATAACTGGAGGCTTATGAACTAGTGCTTGAGCAATCAATGCTCTTCTTTTCATTCCCCCGGAAAGCATTCTCATATTTGTTGATGCTTTGTCAGTTAAATCCAGTCGCTCTATGATTTCATCCACCCAGTTGTCATTCTCTCTACCTTTACCAAAATATCCCGCTTGAAATCTCAGCATTTCTCTCACATTAAAAAAAGGATCAAATACCAGCTCTTGAGGTACTATCCCTACAGCATGCCTAGCTTCCTGATAGTGCTTTTGAACATCAAACCCCATTACGGATATATTTCCTGCTGATGGCTTGGTAAGTCCAGCCAACATATTAATCATAGTAGACTTACCAGCCCCATTAGGTCCCAATAAGCCAAAAAACTCGCCTTGCTTTATATCAATAGAGATTCCATCTACCGCATTCAAATCACCATATATTTTTTTTACGTTCTTGTAAGAAATAGCAGTTTTCATATTTTTAAATAAAGTAATAAATGAGGGTAAAAAGTCGTTCTTACTAAATAAATCGCTCTATGCCATAGAGCTTTGACAGCGATATTAAGCTTGGTGGTGGATTTTGAACCCGTTAAGACCTTACCAAACTTTTTAGCTTGGCGACGTTGCTCAAGAATAAAACTTAGCAGCGATGTATCGAGCTCTTCAACCCCTTTTAAATTCAATACTACAGAGTCTTTCCATGCATAACTCTGGGCTTGCTCATGAACGCTTAATATTTCCTTAAAAGTAATATCTCCATTAAGAAACCATTGATTACCTTTTAACTCAAATGACTTCATTAGCTATCATTCGTTTTATTTTTTTTGGCAAGCTCAATGATAAGTGAATCCATGCCATTTTTTTTAATTTCACTAGCAAATTGACTTCGATAATTTGTAACAAGACTAACGCCTTCAATAATTATATCAATCACCAACCAACCATCATCTTGTTTTGCTAGAGCATAATCAACATCAATAGGCTGCCCACCACTTTGGATAATTTCAGTTTTAACTGTAACAATTTCATCGGTTGGTTTCATGCGCAGTGGTTTGTATTCTATTTTTTGATCCTTATATTTAGATAATGCAACTGCGTATGTTCTTAATAATAAATTTTTAAACTCATATTTAAATTCAGTTTTTTGCTTATCTGTTGCTTTTCTCCAAGCCTTCCCAAGAACCAATCTCGATATTCTTTCGAAATCAAAGTTTGGTAGAATTTTTTCTTCGGCCAGTTTATATATTTTATTGGTATCTCCAGCCTGAATATCTTTGTCTTGTTTGATTGTGCTAATCACGTCATCAGCAGTTTTTCGAACAAGTTCGTCCGGCCCAATGTTCGCAAAACACATTGGCGCTAGCGAATGACAATACACATAAGAAAATGATATTTTTCAACATTAAATTATTCTTCCTCTGAGGCTTTATTGTATAAAAATTGGCTAATTAACTTCTCTAGAACCACCGCATCCTGTGTTTGAGTGATCAAGTCTCCCGCGGCTAAATTAGTCATATCACCCCTGCTTCCAGTCCTATATACTGCTCACCTAAAAGCCCTGCTGTATATATATTTGCAAACGTATCTTTTGGAAAGATGTATCTATTGTCAACATCGATGCTTACTACTGCATGATAGGCTTCGGTATCAAATATTATCGAATTAACTCTTCCAACCACTACTCCTGCAGCTTTAATTGCAGCTCTAGGCTTAAGTCCCCCAATATTTTCAAAGTGAGCATAGATGGTATAAGTATCTTTAATATTGTTTGACGTCAAGTTTCCAACCTTGGTAGCCAATCCAAATAGTGCGGCAAGGCCTAAGATTACAAATATACCAACCCAGATATCTAATTTAGTTCTTTCCATAATTTCTCTTTCCTAATTTGATAATTATCATTATACAAACATGAATGAAGTTAATATAAAATCTAGCCCAAGAACAGCTAGCGAAGATATAACAACAGTCCTGGTTGTGGCCCTGCTTACACCCTCTGCTGTTGGAGGTGCGTCAAATCCTTCAAAAAGAGCAATAATAGTACAAGCAAAGCCAAACACAATGCTTTTAATTGCGCCATCAACAATATCGTTACTAAAATCAACGTTAGCTTGCATTTGTGACCAAAAAGCTCCTTCGTCTACACCAATTACTAAAACAGCTATAAAGTACCCTCCTAGGATACCCACCATAGAAAAAATAGTTGCCAGTATGGGCATGCTGATCATCCCAGCCCAAAATCTTGGGGCAATAATCCTTGCAACAGGACTTACAGCCATTACCTCCATAGCAGATAATTGCTCCGTTGCTTTCATTAAACCAATTTCAGCAGTAATTGCTGTCCCCGCTCTTCCCGCAAATAATAGTGCTGTAACTACTGGTCCGAGCTCTCTCACTAAAGCCAAGGCTACCAATACCCCTATTGCTTCGGAAGAGCCATATTTTTCCAGCGTATAGTAGCCTTGTAATCCTAAAACCATGCCAACAAAGAATGCAGAAACAATAATAATTACTAAAGACAGAACCCCAGTAAAATATATCTCTCTAATGGTTAGTCCAATTCGTTTAAAGCTATCAACTGAATAGATTAATATCAGGAAAAATAAGCGTGTACCAGCACCAAGCCTTGTCATTTTTGACCTAAAAGAGGAGCCAACTCCTGCAATAAAATTTAACATATTGTTCATAATTGCAAGTCTAACCCATATTCAGGGGCATCAACATGGAATGGAACTGGGCCATCTTTTTCTGAGTGAATGAATTGTCGAACAAAGGGCAGTTTTGATGCTAATAATTGTTTTGGGCTCCCTTCTGCTGCAACCTCTCCATCCGCGAGAAAATAAATGTAATCAGCAAACGAAAAGGTTTCTGCTACATCATGAGTCACAATAATTGATGTCGCCCCTAATGCATCGTTCAGTGATCGAATTAAATCACAAATTACGGCCATTGAAATTGGGTCTAGTCCAGCAAACGGTTCATCATACATAATGATATCTGGATCAAGAGCTATTGCTCTTGCAAGAGCAACTCTCCGCGCCATGCCTCCAGAAAGTTCAGAAGGCAATTTCTTTTGAGCGCCTCTTAAACCAACTGCATTTAATTTTAGAAGCACTAAGTCTTTAATCATGTTCTCAGGAAGATTGGTGTGCTCTCTCATAGGAAAAGCAACGTTATCAAATACCGATAAGTCGGTAAATAAGGCGCCATGCTGGAATAGCATGCCCATTTTTCTTCTTATATTATGAATGCCATCTCTGCCTTGTTCATGAACCACTTGACCATCAACAAGAACTTGTCCTGATTTTGGGCTTAGCTGGCCAGCTATCAATTTCAGTATCGTTGTTTTACCACAACCACTTCCACCCATGATTGCAGAAACTTTGCCACGGCTAAACTTCATATTTATGTTTTTATGGAGCAATGTTTCGTCATAACCGAAACTTAGATTGTTTATTGAAATTAGCTCTTCCATATGAAATTTTTGCCTAGTTTATGTACATAAGAACTATTTTAACTGATTATTAATTTTTTTACAGTTCGCCATAAGAATGAAGGCCAGATAAGAACAAATTAACTCCCAAAAAACAAAAGGTAGTTATTAATAGTCCACCGATTGACCACCAAGCCAGAATATTTCCTCGCAACCCTTTTATTAATCTTAAATGAAGCCAGGCAGCATAATTTAACCAAACAATTAAGGCCCAAGTTTCTTTTGGATCCCATGACCAGTAACCCCCCCAGGCTTCAGCCGCCCAAACAGCTCCGAGAATGGTTGCGATTGTGAAAAATATAAAGCCAATAGCTATCAGTCTGTAAGTCATCTCATCCAAAATTTCCTTGGGAGGGAGATATCGGTTCCAAAAGCCATTGCCCGTTAGGAGGTATGCTACAGAAACCATTGCAGCAACAGCAAAGGCTCCGTAACCAATAAAATTAGCTGGGACATGAATTTTCATCCAGTAAGACTGCAGGGCCGGAACTAGCGGCTGTATAACGTCTGCATTTTTAGCTAAGGTGTACCATAAAAGAAACCCAACCGCAGCGTTAATAACGATCAATACAAATGGTCCCAGTTTTTTTGTCTGTAGCTTTTCTTCGTAAAACAAGTAAATTAACGAAGCTATTAAACAGAATAAAACGAACACCTCATAAAGGTTGCTCACCGGTATATGGCCAACCTCTAAATCTACTAGATAAGACTCAAACCATCTAATTAGTAATCCTGCCGTGGCAAATATAGACGCTGCCCACACCATAAAAGTTGCAAGGCTTCCATAAAATTCTTGCTTTACAAACAAATAAAACCAATAAATTAATAATGCTAGAGGGAAAAGCGCAGTCATCCACATAATGGCAGACTGACTAGACAATATGTATTTAAGGAAGAAGTTGCTTTCCGATTGCCCCAGGTCGCCTTGGTATAAAAATATACTCAAAAAAGCCAATATGAATGATGCGATAAAAAAATATTTAAACCTATTCCATTGGATTCCCATATACGAAAATCCTGCGACTGAGCCCACTAAAATAGCAACTTCATATTGATCCATGTAGCTATAAAAATTTGTTAGTGCGTACAGGCCTACTAACGTTAGCAATAAAGCAAAGCCATAGTCATACATTTCTTTCTTCATGAGTGCCCCTTAGTTTAAATAAAACTTTTTTATTTTAGCTTTTGTATCAAGAACAAATTTTTCAAACTCTAGATGTTCTCGATTACTAGCAAATGCCAAAGTTACTTTTTTGGATCCTTTTTTTCTCACAATCCACAGCCTAGCTTCTTGAATATAAATCATGCAAAATATACCCAGCACTAACATAATAGACCCTAAATAGACCCAAAATTGCCCTGGTGATTTGGTTAGCTGCAGTCCACTAGCCTGGATGTGTTCAAAATCTTTTAATTCTATCCAAAAATTACTTCCGTAAAAGAAACTGTCGCTATAACCATTTAAAGCATCCTGGGTAAAGACTGAAACGTCATCAAAATTAAAAAGGGTGCTTGTGGAATTGTTATTTTGAAAATCTACAATTAACCTATCAGCAATAAGATGAATAATTTTTAGATAGGTTCCAGCTACTTGCTCTTGCTTTTCATCTGGCACATTTTCATCTATGTTCAGAGCAATATTGTTATACCCNCCAGAAACAAAATTATCAAAAATAGCCTGAAAGTTATTTGCTAAATTTCGGGATACTTCTTTTATCTCAGAACTNTTTCTAGCAATTTCAACAGTCGCCTTAGTTACTTTTTTTCTATCACGAATAAGATTCTTAAAGACCATAAAACCCTCTAAAGATCGTTCTGCATCAGCGGGGATCCGCAAATATCTGTAGTCTTCTTGTGGAGTGTTTCTCATTCCGCTCATAAAGAAATACCTACCATCTATAACCATAGGGTGCTGGTAGGTTTCGTACTCTCGGGCTTGGCCTGTTACGTCTCTTATCTTATGTCGAAAATTAGGTCCCACATTAGTGGGTTTCTTACTTTCTTCAAGGCCAATATCTAAAATATTAAATAATCTGAAATCTTCAAACTCGAAATTTAATTTTTGATCGTCAACTATCAATATATTGTGTTTAAACACTGCAGCTTTCATCACCAGTGGTTTTTCTGCCGAATATAAATCGATTAGATTAAGATTCAGTTTTGAGCCGCCATCTTGAAAATCTGACTGATAGATGGTTACTCCGTTCACGGTCAATGGCTTATTTACACTAATTTTTTTATTTAAAACCTTACCATTTTTTTTATTTTTGACTATTAAGTCACTTTCAAAAGACTTTGGTTGCCCGGAAGCGTAGTGCTCGATTTTAAAATCTTTCAATGCTACTGAGAAGGGCAGATCTTGTATCAAATAACCATCTTTCACAGGAATAACTCCAACATCCTGACTTTCTCCTTCAACTAAAAGCATATTGGCTCTATATGAGAAATTCGATGTTTCTAGCCAACTTTTTTTTGCAATCTCAGATATGGGCTTATCGACCATCTCAATCTTCTTAATACCGACAGCCTCTTTAAATTTAAACACAAGATTTCCATCCATCAGCCCTCCTACGCTAATAATAATGATTGCCATGTGGGTAAATATATAACCGAGCTTTTGAAAATCACCTTTTTTAGCAACAATCAAATCATCTTCGCCATTAATTTTTTTTTCTCTGACCTTAAATTGCATATCCTTAAGTAAGCTTACTAAATCTGATTTTTTGAAATTCTTGATAGATATTTCTGATACGTACTTATTTCTTTTTAATGATTCTTCGCGAATATTTTCTTGGAATCGCCGAATGTCTTTAATCACTTGGGGGGTGTTCCTGGAAACACAAAGGCTAGTTGAGGCAACCAAAAAGAATAAGATAAGTAAAAACCAAGTTGCTTGGTAAACATTATAAAGACTTAACATCTCAAACAATTCAAACCAAAATTGCCCGAAATTTATTATGTATGACTCATAAGGTTGGTTTTGCTGCAAGACAGTGCCAATAATTGAGGCTAAACCAACTACTGAGAGCATAGAAATAGCAAATCTCATTGAGCTCATCAACTGAGAAAAAGACATGATTTTTTTTCGTGAGTTATTCAAATGCAGAAGTGCTCTAAAATTTAAGTAAATAGGACTTAATTAAAAAAGTGAAGTTGCATTTAGTTGAATAATTACCTTAATCCTTGAATGTAATCTGCAACAGCCTGCATTTCCTCTTCTGTTAATTTTTTAGCTATTGATCTCATCATCATTCCAGAGTCATTGGCACGCCTGTCTATCCGAAAAAGATTTAATTGTGACACAGTGTACTCAGAGTGCTGCGCATTAAGTCTTGGATATGAATCAGGAATACCATGTCCGGAAGGTCCATGGCAGCTTGCACAAGCTGGGACTCCCTTAACATCTAATCCCGAGCGGAATATCTTCTCACCAAGAGAGCCAACACCATTTTTTTTTGCTTCAGCTAATGCTAATGGTTGTGTTTCGTAAAAAAGTCCTAGGTTTCTCATNTCTTGTTCGGTTAGATTTGCAACCATGCCAGCCATTACTATATTATCCCTTACACCGCTTTTAAAATTTAGTAGCTGTTTTGTTATGTAAGCTGCATGCTGTCCCGCTAGCTTTGGGTTTGCTGGTATCAAACTATTGCCATCCGCTGCATGGCAAGCAATACATAAATTGTTAATAATTTTTTTGGTTGCTTTAAAGTCCTGAGGTGTTAGTTTCTCAGCTAAAGCAACGTTCGTCGTAAAAAAAAGAACCAAGAACAGAGAATTTGTAGCTAATCGCATTAAATATCACTTCCGAAATAAATTAATGAGACATTCTAACCAAATTAGGTTCAACGTGATAGCATTATTACTCATGAAATAAGGAAAAACCATGCCTTTTTTGCAAAATGCAAAGTTTACAATTTCTGTAAATAATTTTAACGAGTTACCAGTCGACGCAGGAGTTGAAATTGCTTTTGCAGGAAGATCTAATGCTGGAAAATCAAGCTCAATTAACACTTTAAGCAATCAAAATAGACTTGCATATGTCAGTAAGCAGCCTGGAAGGACGCAGCTGATTAATTATTTTTCAATTGATGAAGATAGTTCTTTGGTTGATCTTCCTGGTTATGGTTATGCCAAAGTCCCTGGTGTAATGAAAGATCATTGGCAAAAGATACTTCCTGCTTACCTTCAGGAACGACAATCTTTAGTTGGTCTTATAATTGTTATGGATATCAGAAGACCTTTAACAGAGCTTGATATCCGCATGCTTGATTGGTTTGCTCCGCGACAGAAACCCATTCATATTCTGCTCACCAAAAGCGACAAATTATCCCGGGATAAAGCTAAACAGACCTTACTTAAGACTCAAAAAATTGTTAAAGAAAAATGGGCTGACTTTCACCAAACATCCTGCTCTGTTCAATTATTTTCCAGCTTAAAGAGAATTGGTGTTGAGGATGCAGACCAAGTTATTCAGGGGTGGTTAGATTCGCATAAAAACAATGTCCCAAACGTTATGGCCCAAATTTAAGCCCCTTTTTTCGTACTTGGTATAGGGTCTGTGATCCGGCTTAATTTGAAATTCATTAGTTTTTAATGCGTACTCCTTACAGACCTTGAATTCTTCTATGATCCATAGTGCATAGTCTTCCCAATCTGTCGCAATATGGAGGTAGGCATTTTTTTTTAATTTAGTTGCTACCTTTCGGAGAAATTCAGCCCGTATGAGCCGTCTTTTATTATGTC
>JGI20155J14468_10000952_pt1 | contig 23180 bp, 26 predicted proteins | sample COG_05_FD_14468 | JGI IMG/M metagenome (IMG submission 14468) | reverse complement strand
CGGCATTCCAAGATTTTAGCAAGAAACAAAAAAAAAAAATTCTTGAAACAACCCAAGAAAAACTAGTATCAATTGACTTTAATCATAATCCTGCATCATCAATAGTTGATACAACTTTAACTAATGTGGTAGGAAAAAATATGGGTAAAATTTCTGCTTGGTATGATAACGAATGGGGCTTTTCAAATAGAATGTGCGATATTGCTGAATACATTCATAAGATTTCTTAATGAAATATATAAAAGATCAGAAGAATCTATATGATAAAAGAGTATTATTAAGATTAGATTTAAATGTTCCACTTAAAAATGGAGTAATTACAGATCAAACAAGAATTGATAAAATATTACCAATAATTAATTTTCTACTTGAAAAAAAATCTAGAATATTAATCATATCACACGTGGGACGACCTAAAGGAAAAGTAAACAAAAATCTATCACTTCAACCAATCTGTGAAAATTTAGAGAAAAAAATTCATCAAAAAATTAGCTTAATTAAACAAAATATTTTTGACCTAAAAAAAGAAGATTTATTCAAAGATCCAGAAACTCAAATAGCTTTTTTAGAAAACATTAGGTTTTATAAAGAAGAGGAAAAAAATGACTCAAATTTTTCAAAACATTTAGCAAAACTTGCAGATATATTTGTTAATGATGCATTTTCTTGTTCTCATAGAGCTCATGCTTCGGTAAACAAAATAACTAAATTTTTACCATCTTATGCAGGACTGCAGTTAGAAGCTGAAATTAAAGCATTAAAAAAAGTTACAAGTGAAATTAAAAAACCAATTACTTGCATTATAGGAGGGTCAAAAATCTCATCTAAAATTGGTATAATTAAAAATTTGATACCTAAGTTTGATAACATCATTATTGTTGGAGGAATGGCGAATAATATTTTAAGCTTCAAGGGTAATCTAGTAGGAAAATCATTAAAAGAAAATGATTGTGACTCGATTATTGAGGATATTTTTAAAACTTCAAAAGCTAATTCGTGTTCAATTATTTATCCTGAAGATGTTTTGGTAGGAAAGAGTATGGAGGATAAATCAAAATTCAAAGAACTTGAAGAAATAGTAGATGATGATTTAATTTTGGATATTGGACCAAAAACTATAAATAAAATTAAAAACATTATTGAAACTAGTAAAACAGTTTTGTGGAATGGGCCAGCAGGTTATTTTGAAAACCCAAATTTTGCTAATGGAAGTTTTGAAATTGCAAAAAAAATTATTGAAAAAAATAAAAAAAACTCAATTTATTCTGTTGCAGGAGGTGGGGATACCATTGCAGTTTTAAATCAAATAAAAGCAATTAATAATTTTAACTTTGTTTCAACTGCTGGTGGTGCTTTTTTAGAATATCTTGAAGGAAAAGAACTTCCTGGTATAAAAGCTTTAAATTAATATGTCTGAACTTAATAATATAGCATTAGAAATTCTTGGTAATGGAAAAGGTATTTTAGCTGCTGATGAGAGTACAGGAACAATGACAAAAAGATTGGATGGAGTAAATGTCCCATCAACTCCAGAAAATAGATTATTATTTAGAGAAACTCTTTTTAGCTCTTCAAGTATGAGGGATTGTATCGGTGGTGTTATTTTATATGATGAAACAATTAAGCAGATATCTTCAAAAAAAAATAAAATTCCAGAGTTAATTTTAAGTATGGGATCACATCCAGGTATAAAAGTTGATACTGGCGCTAAAATTTTGGCAGGTTCGTCTGAGGAAAAAATTACTGAGGGTTTAGATGGACTAAGAGAAAGATTGAAAGAATATAAAAAAATTGGAGCAAAGTTTACCAAATGGAGAGGTGTTTATAGTATTTCTAAAAATTATCCTAGCAAACTATCAATTCAGTCCAATGCTCACGCTCTAGCTAGATATTCTGCTCTAGTTCAGGAAAGTGAAATGGTTCCAATAGTTGAGCCCGAAGTATTAATGGATGGAGATCATTCATCTAAAGATTGCTATGAAAAAACATCAGAGGTCATAAAAAAATGCTTTGATGAATTAATTTTAAACAAAGTTGACTTAAAAGGCATCATATTAAAACCTAATATGATCCTAGCAGGCAATAAGTCTAAAGATAAAATTTCTAATGAAGAGGTTGCAAAATTGACTTTGGAGTGCCTTAAAAATTCAGTTCCTTCAGAGGTGCCTGGTATTGCTTTTCTATCTGGGGGACAATCCGAAATTGAAGCAACTGAAAACCTTAATTTAATTAACAAATTCAATAAAACTAATTTCATAATGAGTTATTCTTACGGAAGAGCTCTTCAAGAAAGTGCTTTGAAATTTTGGTCAAAAAACATTCAAGATATTGAAGGCACCCAAAAAGTATTTAATCATCGAGCCAAAATGAATACATTGGCTGCTCAAGGAAAATGGTCTAAGGAAATTGATAATAAATAAAAAAAAATTTATTTATCTCATTTCTCCGAATAAAATAAAAAGATCTTTTTATTCTGATTTAAATAATATATTGAAATTAAATAAAGTAAGTTTTTTTCAACTTAGGCTAAAAAATATTTCTTTTAAAAAAAAGTTGTTAATTGGAAAAAAAATCAAACTATTGTGTAAAAAACATAAAACAAAATTTTTAATAAATGATGATGTATTGCTTGCTAAAGAGTTAAATTGTGATGGATGTCATTTAGGCCAAAAAGACATAAACATAATAAAAGCAAGAAAGCTGATTAAAAAAAAAATAATTGGAATAACATGTCATAATTCAATTAAACTAGCTAAATTAGCATCCAAAAATAAAGCAGATTATTTGGCTTTTGGAGCTTTTTATAACTCAAAAACTAAAAAAACGAAATACAAAGCAAATTTAAATTTATTAAGAAGAATAAAAAAGATAATAAAAACTCCTATTGTTGCAATTGGTGGAATTAATTCTGATAATTATAAGAAACTCTTATTGAATAAAGCTAATTTTTTAGCTATCTCAGGCTACGTTTGGAATAATAAAAAACTAAAACCATTAGAAGCAATTAAAAAATTAATATGAAAATTAATGCTGGTGAAATAAGAGTTGGTATGCTTTTAGAGTACAAAAATGATCTGTGGCAAGTACTTAAAACTCAACATGTTAAACCTGGAAAAGGTGGTGCGTTTGCTCAAGTTGAAATGAAAAGCTTAGAAAAAAATACAAAATTAAATGAAAGGTTTCGATCAAGTGAAACTGTTGAGAAGGCATCTTTAGAAGAAACTTCTTTTAACTATCTTTATGAAGATGAATTAAATTATTTTTTTATGAATCCAAAAACTTTTGATCAAATTCAAATTAAAAAAGAAACTATTGGAGAAAAAGGTAAATTATTATCTGAAAATTTAGAGGTCACTATAAGTTTTTATAATGATTCACCTATTGCTGTTGATTTACCAAATCAAGTGAAATCAAAAGTAATTGCTACTGATGTTGCATTGAAAGGTCAGACAGTATCCTCTTCTTATAAGCCTGCAACCTTAGATAATGGATTAAGCATTCAAGTTCCACCTTTTATTGAGTCTGATGATGAAGTGATTATTGATACAAGAAGTTTAGAGTATATTAAAAAAATTTAATTTTATGAAATCTATTTCATCAAATCTAAATATAATGATTAAAGCTGCTGAAAAAGCATCTAAACTATTAATTAGAGATTTTGGTGAAATAGAAAAACTACAAGTATCAAAAAAAGGCCCATCAGATTTTGTCACCAACGCAGATTTAAAAGCTGAGAAAATTATTATTGAGGAATTAAAAAAAGCAAGACCAAATTACTCTATCATAAGTGAAGAAAATGGAATTGCAAAAAATAAAGATGACAAAAACATTTGGATAATAGATCCAATAGATGGCACAATAAATTTTTTACATGGTGTGCCTCACTTTGCAATCTCAATCGCTCTTAAATCAAATGATGAAATTGTTTCAGGAGTAATATTTGATCCAATTAAAAATGAATTATTTTACGCTGAAAGGAATAGTGGAGCTTTTTTTAATAACCAAAGAATAAGAGTGTCAAAAAAAAATAAGATAAATGAATGTCTGTTTGTTACTGGTGGTAAAATTAAAAAAGAACTTAATTTACCATATAGAAAATCTGGATGTGCAGCATTAGATATGGCTTATGTGGCTGCCGGCAGATATGATGGATATTTTCAAAAAGAATTAAACTTATGGGATATTGCAGCTGGAATAATATTAATTCAAGAAGCAGGAGGTATAATTAATGAAATTAACCTATTAAATAATAAAAATATAAAAGTTATAGCCTCGAGTAGTGATATAAACTCTAAATTGTTGGAAAAAATTACTAACTTTTAATTGTTTTAAAATATTCTTTTGCTATAAGTCACGTCATGAAAAAAAAAATACACCCTAACTATCATACTATAAAAGTAGAAATGACTGATGGCTCCCAATTTGAAACAAAGTCTACTTGGGGTGCAGAAGGAGATTTACTTAAATTAGAAATAGACCCTAAATCACACTCAGCATGGACTGGTGGAAAACAAAAGTTAATGGACAAAGGAAGAATAAGTAAATTTAATAAAAAGTTTCAAAACTTTAAATCAGATAAGAAAAGCTAAATGTCAAACGCCCCTTTAATGCCAATGGCGACTGCTGTATGGCTTGTTGAAAATACTACTTTGACTTTTAAACAAATTGCAAATTTTTGTAATTTACATGAAGTTGAGGTTCAAGGAATTGCTGATGGTGAGGTTGCAAAAGGTATAAAAGCTTACAACCCAATCATATCTGGTCAACTTTCTAGAGAAGAAATAGAACTTTCTTCAAAAGATGAAAATAGACCTCTCCAAATAAAAAGCGTTGATATTGAAATATCTAACGAAGAAAAAAAAATTAAAAGATATATTCCATTATCTAAACGACAGGACAAGCCTGACTCGGCTTTGTGGTTAATAAAACAACATGATGTATTAAAAGACTCTCAAATTGCTAGGCTGGTAGGAATAACTAAAAATTCAGTAACATCAATAAGGAATAAAAGTTACTGGAATTACAATAATCTAAATCCTAAAGATCCAGTAGCTTTAAACTTATTTTCACAAAAAGATTTGGTTGAAGCGTTAGAAAAAGCAGAACGAAGAATAAAAAGAGAGAAAAAAGAAAAAGAAAAGCTTAAACGAACTCAATAAATACACAAAATATGAATAAAATTAATAGACATAAAATTATAAAAATGTTAACTACTCATTTTTTTGGAGGTAGTTATTAAAATAGAAGTTAAAGATAATAATATTGAACAAGCTCTTAGAGTTTTAAAAAGAAAACTACAAAGAGATGGTTTTTTTAAAGTAATCAAATTAAAAAATACTTATGAAAAACCTTCAGAAAAAAAGAAGAGAATTCTTCAAGAAAATATAAAGCGAGTAAAAAAATTAAATAAGCTTAAAAATAGAATTTGATTTTACCGCGGGGTGGAGCAGTCTGGTAGCTCGTCAGGCTCATAACCTGAAGGTCGGCGGTTCAAATCCGTCCCCCGCAACCAATCTCGTCATCACTTTTTAATTAACACAACCTAAAGAATATAATATATCTATTCTATCAAGTGAAAAAGTTAACATTAATAATCCCTGCTAAAGACGAAGAAGAATCACTTCCTAAAGTTTTAAATGAAATTAAAGATTATGAATGTAATGTATTAGTCATCTTAGAAGAGACAGATATTAAAACAATAAATTCAATAAAAAATTATGATTGTAAAATTTTACATCAATCTGGACGAGGTTTTGGAAATGCTTTAATTGATGGTATAAATAATGTTGAAACAGATTACACTTGTATATTTAATGCCGATGGGTCATTTGATCCAAAATATTTAAAAGAAATGCTTAAGCTTTGTGAAGAAAACAGAGATTTTGTTTTTGCCTCTAGATACAAAAAAGGAGGAGGAAGCGATGATGATACCCTTCTCACAAAAGTAGGAAACATGATATTTACTTTTATAGGTAGAATTTTTTTTTCAACAAAAATATCAGATATTCTTTATACATTTTTATTAGGTAAAACAGAATCTTTTAAAAAATTAGAACTTAAATCAAACGACTTTTGTCTTTGTGTTGAAATGCCAATTAAAGCAGTAAAAATCGGTATGAACATTGTGGATGTAGCAAGCTATGAGAGAAAACGAATAGCGGGTGTAAAAAAAGTAAATGAATTTAGAGATGGTTTAAAAATTTTAACTTATATGGTTAAATTTTTTTTTAAAATATAACTAGTTTAAAAAAATATGGAAAAAAAAATATTAGCTCTAGTTAATAAGTATCCTAAAAAAAGACCTCCATTAAACAAAGTTTTAAAAAAAATTTTTGACTCAGAATATAAAAAAAATAGAACTAACTTTTTAGTCCAATTATCAGAAAGTTGGTTTCACTTTTCAATAAAAGGAAGGAAAAATCCTTCATCCAAAACTCTAGAAGTGGGAGCGGGTTCTTTAAATCATCTTAAGTGGGAAAACTTAAGAAAAAAAAAAAGATATGATGTTATTGAGCCAAAAAAATTTTTATATGAAAAAAATAAGGATAAAAGTCTAGTTAGTAATTTTTATAAAAGTCTAAATGCTGTACCTAATAATACATATGATCGAATTATTAGCTCTGCAGTACTAGAACATATGGAAGATCTACCTTATTTTTTTTATTTTAGTTCAAAAAAACTAAAAAATAATGGCTATCATTCACACTCAATACCTTGTGAGGGTTATCCTACTTGGACTCTAGCTGGGTATTTGGTGAGTGCAATAAGCTTTAAAATTAGAACTGGTCAAAATTATAAAGACATACAAAAACATGAACATATAAATAATTATGATGAAATTTTATCTTTAATAAAATTCTTTTATAAAAATGTTAAAGTAAAATTTAGCTATCCATCCTTTTTTTCACCTTATTTATCTTTTTATGCAAATATTACATTTAATGGGCCAAATAAAAAAAATTTTGAAAAATATAGAAAGTTAATGAATAAAAAATGAAGAATAAAAATTTCACTTTTTTAGTACCATCTTACAATTGTCAAAATTTTATCTATAAAAATTCATTGAAATTGATAAAAAAAATAAATAAATCAAAAATTTCATACAAGATAATATTCATAAATGATGCAAGCTCTGATAATACTTTAAAAGAGCTTAAGAGAGTGAAATCTAAATTTAAAAATATATCCATCATTTCTTACAAAAAAAACCTGGGCAAATCTGCAGCACTTTTGGTAGGTTTAAAAAGATGTAAAAATAATATTGTTGTTTTTTATGATTGTGATCTTCCTTATTTTACCTATTTACCGAAAGTAATAAAACTTCTTAAGAGAGGTAAAGAATTTGTAACTATCGACAGAAGAGCATTAAAAAGTAAAATTAATAGATCAAAATTTAATTTTTATCAAATCTCTAGATTTACAATTAGTACAATCGTAAATTACATAATTGCAGTAACGCTTATAAAAAATTTTAAAGGAGATACACAATCAGGTTTAAAAGGATTTTATTTAAATGAAAAGTTTAAAAAACAAAATTTTATATCAAAAAAATTCTTTTTAGATGCAGAAATTATTGCTTTTTTTTCTAAAGAAAATATTAAAATAACATCTATTCCTATAAAGTATGAAATATCAGAACAATCATCAATAAAAATATTTGATTTAAGTAATTTTATATATATTTATGAATTGTTAAAAATTATTCTTTTAAGAAAATTAATAAAGTTTTGGTAAACAAATGATTTTAGTCAAAACCTCATCAAGATTAAACCCAATTATTTCACTAAAATTTTTTAATGTTTCAAATTTAATCATATTATCTTGTTCACATAATTCTAGAGCTTTATTTCTATCAATTAATCCCTCTCTTATTTGGTTTGATCGAAAATTATCATATTCAGAAAAACCAGCTAATTGATAATAAATAAAATTATTAAATGACGTTTGACCATCACCCATTCTCCATTGATTTTTTCCATATGAAATATCAGTTATCCAACCATATTCATTTTTAAGAGTATCACCTATCTCATCCTCATCCCATTTTATATATTTAAATAAATGTAAAGAATTTTCTTTTTTTATAAAACTTGACAAATAACCATTGAAATTATCAAGTAGCGCACTGTTTATATAAGCTGGATTTCTAAGAGTTTTATAACTGTACCATAAAAATATTTTTAATTTCGTTGCTATAGAGTAAGAACTCATTCTTTGATTGTCTTTTAAATTTTGTTTAATACCTGTAAAACCTAAAAAAAATTCTCTTTGTTCTAATTGATAACCAGTTGCTTGCACAGAAAAATTTACATTCAGCTCTTTACAAAGAGTTCTGCTTAAATCCATAAAACGCTTATCACCAGCCTGAACAATAGGTAACATTCCTAGATGAGGATCCTTAAGCCAAGCAAAAATATTTTGTCGGACATACCTCCTTTTTTTTTCTATATCAGCTGATCTAATAATATGTTCCACACCCAATTTTCCACAAAGTATTGATGCGTTTAATCGAGAAATATCTGTTGTTAAGCCCCAATCATAAGTAAAAGCTATAGGATTCATGTTGTATTTTTTTTTCAACACATGAAGTCCATAACAACTATCTCTACCCCCACTTAAACCAATTAAACAATCAGGGGTATTGTTATTGCTCCGATGCAAAGTTAAAAATTCTTCAAGTTTTTCCTCTCCTAAAAGTTCTTGATTTCGATATGAATTACAATAATTACACACACCATCAAGATCAAATTCAATGAAAGGGTATGTCTCTGGTAAAATACACTTAGTGCATTTTTTTAGAGATTTGAGTCTTTTTAAGTCTTCCTGTTCATTGGTTACTATATCGTAAGATTTACTGAGGTTTAAAGAAATATTAATATTTTTATCAAAATTAAGGTTATCGAAAACTTCAACCTCATGAGTAGTATAGTTTAAAGCAATTGAATTATTTAATACTTTTGTAACACTTACATTGTTATTTTCAAAAAACTCTGATTCCTCTATAAATTTTTCTAATATTTTTTTCTCTGAGGCATAAACAAAAATTTTTTTTTGAGGGTCATTAAAATAATAAAGAGATCCACAATTAGATGAAATTAGTAGGATTTGTTCTTTTAGATCTGAAAACGCTACCGAAAAATTACCATCTATTTCAGAGATAAAATCTATAAAAGATTTAATAATAGGTTCTTTATTTTGTTCATTTTTTTTTTCTAGCTGTTCAAAAAAATTTAAAGAATCACTTTTCATTTCAAAGCTTTCATAATTCTTTTTATTATGTTCTAGTTCAGCCTGATCGTTAAAAAGAATAATACCATTATGTAGACCTGTAATTCTTTTTAATGATATTGGCTGATTATTCTTATAAAAAAGCTTTGTTCCATTTGTTACCAATCTTGCCTGGCCGAAATAATTAAAAAATGATTTATTATCAATTGCTAGACCTAATTTTTCATCAATGAAATTCTTATATTCTTTTTTTTTAATTACATTTTTTGGATTTGAATTTGATTTATAGATATAATTTTTATTGTCAAAATTAATATTAATTCCAAACGTATCAGATCCTCTAGTTACACTTAAATTTACAAAATTTTTAATGTCTTTTTTAACAGATACAGTTTCTTTAAGTGTCAAATTTTTTCCTAATGAAAATCCAAATATTCCACACATAAATTAAAATTTCTTTTTTATAAAATTAGTCAAGAAAATAACAATTACTATTAAAAAAAATGGTAATAAAAAATTCATCGAGTAAAAAACACTTGTAAGATCTAAATCTTGAAGTATTAAATCATTTAAAGAAATTCCTATCATTATAAGAGCATATGTCAACGGTATTTCAGACAAAATTACTAAATAGCAAAATTTGAAAAAAGAAATTTTTGTTATGCCATAAAATAAATTGTGAGGATAAACTGGCAAGCTATATCTGAGTATTAAAAAAATATAACTTTTTGTAGAAACATTTCTAAATTTTTTGATTATTAAATTATTTAAAATTTTTTTTTTAAAAAAAACATTTTTTTCCAATTTTTTTGAATACAAGCGTGTAATATAAAAAATAAAAATAGAAGAAAATATAATTGCGATATAGAAATTGAAAAAACCAACAATTCCTAAAAAAAATCCATTTACGATTATTAATGGCGTTACAGGAAGTGATACGAGACAATAAATTATATTTACAGCTAATATCATTATAAAGTTATCTTTATTTTGATCTATAAAGTTTATAAAATTTTCAATAAATAAATTACCTTTTAAATAAATAGGTAAAATTAATAATAAAATTATTATAGGAATTATTAAAAAAAAAATTTTTTTCATACAGTTTAATTTATTAATTCTATGCTTCTTAATTCAAAGCCTACCATATCAGCATTCAAAGTTTTTCTTTTTTTTTGTAATGAATCATGGTCGATCATTTCAAATTCAATTAAATAATTTTGTGATTTGCAATCAATATTAATTGAAAAATAATTTTTATTAATATTTTTTAAATCTACTTTTTTTTGATTAGATTTATTAACTAAAACATTAATTTTAAAGCTTTTTTTTGTGTGATCTTTTTCATCTAAATTAAAATAAAGATTTAGATAATTATTTTTACTACATTTTTTTTGATCTATAGAAAACATTAACGAAGAGAGATGTCCTACACTTTTAATTCCACTCAAATTTTTTATCCAACCAACTCCTTGATAACCTGCATTTAAATTATACTCCAGAATAGTCTTATTTCTAAATTCGAGACTCTCTGGTTTTAATTCCTCATATTTTTTTAATTCAGATTGATTTTGATCTATAACTAATTTATTTGTTAAAATCCATATTCCATCTCTAAAGTAAAAATAATAATTTTCATCATTCTCAAAAATACTTTTCATGTACAAAAAATGTTGCTTATAAATTGTTACATAAAAAGAGTTTTTTAGAATATTTTTTTCACTAAATTCTTTTATTGTTTGATAAATTCCTTCTTTCATCTTTAATCTATCTAGTCTAGCAGCATTAAATATATCTGATTTTTTAAAATTTTTTCCAAGGTAATTTGGCATCATTCTATAGAGAGCAGAGTCATTTTTTTTTTCTAAAACTTTTACATCTTCATAATGTTTTGGTAATATATCCCAAATATCATTTTTAAGATTATTTTTAACTTCATAAATATTTCCACCATAAAACGTTTTAAGTCCAGGACTTAAATCTATAATTTGTATAATCAATAATAAAAATAAAATTAATTTGTTCTTTTGAAAATTAACATTTCTAAATACAAAGAGAATACCTGTAAAAAAAATCAAATAATAGATGGGCCAAATCATTCTCCCACTAGCTCTTATGATACCTAGGACGCCATAAATGTAATCATGTAATTTAAATGAAATTATTAATTTTTCAGAAAAATAAATCTTATTTGTTATCGCTAAAATCAAAAATATAAGGGATAAAATAATTAATATTTTTCTTGAAAAAAAAAATCCATTTTTTTTTGAAAAAAATGAATACAAAAATAATGTAAAGAATAAAATACCTGATAAGCCTAAATAAGCAAAACCTTCATAGTGACCTTTTGGAGAGTCAAGTATTGGAAAAAATATTGACCATGAATTATTCAAACCATTAATAGAATTTAGAGGATTAAAAAAACTGTTTAAATTTAATGAAAAATAACCATATCCTCCTCCTAAACCATCATAAGGGGGAATTTCAAAATACCCAATTATGTACATAATTATTATTGATGTGATTCCTAAAATAAGACTATCTATTATAAATCTTATTTTATTATTTCTTAAAAAAACTTGTTCAATTTTAAAAATATAATGAAAAATTAATATAATAATCGTTAAACTAAAATGGATCGTTAATGATAAGATTATATTTAAATTTCTATATAAATTTTTATTTTTTGTACATGTTTCTATATAAATCGATAATAAGATAAGCCAGTGACTTGCTAAGGCAATATGTATACCCAGACGATTTAAAAAAACTGGTGTAAAAATAAAAAATATTGCACCAATAGAAGAATAAATATTATCATTGGTAAATTTATTAATAATTTTAAATGATAGATAGGCTTGAAGAAAAATTGAAATAAAGATCCATATTGAATAATATTGAAAGTTAAATGTAATAAATTTTTTAAATAATTTAAAAAAAATTGCAAATATAGGTATTATATCTGCGTAGACAATTGAATTGCCTATATTGTTTCCATAATTTGGTAAACTGCCTAATGGAAATCTCCATTTATCATTTTTAAAAAAATTCCATGCATCTTGATAACTATTCAAATCAAATGTAGTTAGCCAGTCAGAATTGTTGGGATTTGAAAAATTAAAACCTAAAAAGAAAAAAAAGAATAAAATAGCTATAATTAATATTAAACTTATATTTTTTAATTCTGTAGTTCTCATTTTAAAGTAAATACAATCTTAAAAGTTAAAATTTAAGATAAATATGATATAAATAACATTTAATGTTCAAAAAAAATATATTTAAAAACCTAAGCTCAAGATATAGCAATCATGCTTACTCGGGTTTAATGGGTTTTTTTATGAAAAAATGCCATACGCAACTGGAAGATTATGAGTTTCCAAATAATATTTCAAAAATTTTAGAAATTGGAGCTGGGTCTGAACCTCATTATGATTTTATAAAACATAAATTTGATGAATATCACATAATTGAAACATCTAAGGATATTAAGCCTGAAACTTATAATATTCCTAAATTAATTGTCTCAAATTACGATGGTATAAAAATACCATATAATGATGAATATTTCGATAGAATCATAATTTCTCATTGCTTAGAACATATTATTAATCCTGAAAATTTTTTGTTTGAGATGATGAGCAAATTAAAGAAAGGTGGAATTTTATCAATTTCCTTACCAGCTGACCCAGGTATTTTATTTAGACTGGGAAGACTTTATCTAAAAATTTTTTCTATAAAAAGAAAATATAAAATAACTTCTGAAGAATTTGATTACATGAACGCAACTGAACATGTTAATTCAATTTTTGGATTACATTCCATAATTAAATATAATTTCAAAGATACTATGACAGAGACATTTTTACCTTTTAAAATAAAATCTTTTGACTTAAATCTTTTTTACAACGTGCATATTAAAAAGAAATAAAATAGTTAAATTTTAAATTTTGATTTTTTACTATCTTCAAGGAAACCTTTAACTGTTTCAAGACTTAGTTTATTCAAGCTTTTACCAAAATTTTCAATTTTACTAATTATTGATGGTGGTATAGTGATTATGTGACAACCAATTCTTTTTGCTTCAATATAATTGTACGGTTCCCTGACACTAGCCCAAAGAATTTTTACATTTTTATAATTTTTTACCATTTTTAAACTTTTTTCAAATTCAGGGATTGGATCATTTCCTGCATCCCCAGCCCTCCCTGCAAAAATAGATATTATAACTTTTGTTTTTTTGTTAATTTTTTTTAGGATTTTCTTAACCTGATTGGCACTATAAACAGCTGTAATATTAATCTTTATATTTTTACCATTTAATTGTTCTATTAATTTACCCATAAAAATACCTTTTGAATTAATAACTGGTATTTTTACATATACATTTTTTCCCCATTTTTTAATCTTTAATGCTTGATTTTTCATTTTCAAATAATCATCAGCAAACACTTCCAACGAAACTGGTTTTTGTTTACAAATTTTTAATATATTTTTTGAATAATCTTTATAACTTTTAGCCCCAGCTTTTCTCATTAAACTAGGATTGGTTGTAAAACCTTTTACTATTTTTTTTTTGCTAAATTTTTTAATTTGCCTTATGTCTGCGATGTCACAATATATTTCTGTCATATTATAGTTTATTCCTCAAAAAACTTAAAAAATTTAAAATAAATAATGCCTTAGAATTATTTAACCTTAAATTTATTTTTTTGTAAAGAACTGAGTTTATCATTTTTTTTAAAGCGTCATCTTTAGTAATAAAATTCGTATTATTTATAAGATGTTTTTTAATTCTACTTTTCAAATGATAATTAAATATAAAATTTGTTGAATCTTTAAACTTAATATTTAGACAGAATAATTTTTTTTTTTTATTTTGATTTAGTTGAATTGATCCTATCTTTTTATTTTTTATATGCTTATATAATAATGAAATGTCGTGATACAAAAATCTATTCAAGAATTCATTATCTTTGCCAATAACATTTTTAGATCTTTCAATTTTGTTGTGTATTAGTACTTTACTAATTTTTTTTTTATGAAAAGAATAAACATCACTAATATATAATTTTACTTTATTTTTTTTTGCTATTTGAAATAAATGTTTTGCCTTATTCAAATTTGTTGTAAGAGGTTTCTCACAAAACACGTTGACTTTTAAGTTTAAACATTTTTTCACTATCTTATAATGAGTAGAATTTGGTGTTGCTATAAAGATCCAATCTAAATTTTTTTTTTTGACTAATTTATATAAATTTTTATTTTGACCAAAAACGAATTCTAAGTTTGCTGTTGTTGAAAGCTTAGATTTAATTAGAGATCCCCATTTTCCCTTTCCAATTAATCCTACTTTTTTTTTCATTTTTTCAAATTTAGATTTCTGGCCAAATAAATACAATTATTCCACTTTCCTGATAATACACTTATGATTTTTTTATTATGGTAATTTACTGATGTAACTCTTTCATCAGTATTTTCTTTATTTATTTTTATCGCTCTAACTACAAACATTGAGCCAATATATTTTGCTTTTTTTAAAAATGGCAAATATTTAGAACTATTTTGAATAAACTCTCTAAACCTTGAAATTTTTTTATTTTTGATAATACCTTTATTCAAATATTTCTTTTTCTGAGAATTAAAATTTGGATATTTTGATATTAAAGTTTCTATCTTAGACAACTTAACATCACTTAATAAATGATATTTCGTTCCAAGAAAAGGGTCTACGCATACAAAATTTCCATCGACTACAACATAACTTTTTCTTTTATATTTTTCTGGAAGCTGGATTACAATCTTTTCAACAAGCTGATATTTATTTTTTTCAAGTTTTTTAATTCCTAAATTTGATAAAACAAAATTGTTATTTGAATAAGTTGCAATTAAAACTTTATCATAATTTTTCAGATAACTTCTTTTAAACTCTTTATTCAAATAAAGATTTACTTTGTTTTTTTTAATTTTATTCAAAAGTTTTTTTTTTGTTTTAAAAAAATCTAAAATTTTTTCTTTAACAATGATGGATTTTTCAATAGTTGAAACATCATCTAATATATTAACTTGTTTAAAATATAATTTATTCTTTTTTAAAAATTTTGAATATTTTTTAAAATTCACTTTACTTTTGTTTGCAATAGCATAAAAATTTTTTGTTTTTTTAAAAACTTGGTTAGAAAAAAAAGAAACAAAATTTTTTTTAGATTTATTTATTTCATTTACAGTTTTTTGAGATCTTGGATAATGGTAGCCTGAGTGATATCTAAATTGATTACATGATGAGGCTCCATTAAAAATATTTTGCTCTTTTTCGTAAAGATCTACTTTATTTTTTTTTGACAAAGTAATTGCTAATGAACATCCATAAAAACCTGAGCCTATTATAGCAATTTTCATTTTATATTTTTAATGATTTCAATAAATGGTTTGCTTATATCCTTTTTAAAATTATTTTTTACATATTTATATGAAATATTTATTTTATTTTTTGAAATTTTATTATTTACATCTAAATCCTTAAGAATTTTAGTTAATGATTTTACATCTCCCACTTTATATAAAATACCTCCTCTACCTTTTTGTAAAATTTCACTCGGACCAACCTTGCAATTAGACGAAATAATCAATTTTTTTAAACAAGCAACCTCCAATAATATGTTTGGATTACCCTCAAATCTTGAGCTTAATACTTTTACATCAGCAAGTGAAATATAATTGTATGGATTTTGTTGAAAACTAATTATTCTTACATGTTCTGTCAATTTATTATTTTTTACAAATTTTTTTATTTTATTTTCCTCTGTTCCATTTCCAACTAAAAGTAATCTTGCTTTTCTAATTTTAATAAGCTCTGAAAATGATTTTAATAACGTGATTATATCTTTTTGATAAGTTAATCTTCCAACATTAATTATCTTTAAATTTTTATAATCTTTAAAAAATTTAAAATTTACTTTTTTTTTAGATTTATGTTGAATTCCAACTATATCCAAAGATTGTCGGTGTACAAGACTGTTAAGATTGAAGTATTTTTTCATTTCTAATTTGAAATCTTTTGACGTAACTAAAATTTTATCTGATTGAGAATAAACTATTTTAAAAAAAAATTTTTTGATAAAATTAGAAATATATTTTGATGGAGCCGTATTACATCTAATTATGATTTTTGAATTCGTCATTTTAGCAGCTAAAATTGCTAGAACATTGCTTTGAAACGAAATCAATAAATTATTATTTTGATATAAATATTTTAATAATAAGAAGAAGCAAAAAAAATATTTTAGATATCTATTATTTGTTTTAATTTTAATTTTTGGTGTAACAACTTTAATTTTATTATCGAATGCATATAATTTACTGCCAACCTTATTCTTATTGATAGTATTAAAAGTAATAAAAATAATGCCATATTTTTTTTGTGATAAAGAATTTATTAGAGAAAATAAATTTTTTGTTAAACCACCAATTTCAAGTGAAGGATAAAAAAATACTAAATTTTTTTTTGAATTAATTGACACTCCTTTTAAATTCATATTTTTTTAGATAATCTATTTTACGCTTACTCTTACTAATTAGCCTAGATTCTTAATTATTTCTTCAGTCATTTTTTTTGCATCACCAAATAACATGAGGGTATTTTCTTTATAAAATAAATCGTTATCAATTCCTGCGTATCCAGGAGATAAACTTCTCTTAACAAATAGAACTGATTTACATTTTTCCACATCTAAAACTGGCATTCCATAAATCGGGCTTTGAGGGTCAGTTTTTGCTACTGGATTTGTGACATCGTTGGCACCAATCACATAAGCAACGTCTGCATTAGCAAAGTCATTATTGATTTCCTCTAATTCAAAAACTTCATCATATGGCACATTTGCTTCTGCTAATAATACATTCATATGGCCAGGCATTCTTCCAGCAACTGGATGAATTGCATAAGATACTTTAATGTCATTTTTTTTCAAAGTATCAACCATTTCCCTTAAAGCATGTTGTGCTTGGGCTACAGCCATACCATATCCAGGAACTATTATAACCGATGAAGCATTTTTCATTAAGAATGCAGCATCATCTGCATTACCGCTTTTAACTGGTTTTTGCTCTTTATTTTGAGTACTTGAAGATTGTTCAGTTGCTCCAAAACCTCCCAATATTACATTAAAGAATGAACGATTCATTCCTTTGCACATTATGTAGGAAAGGATTGCACCTGAAGAACCAACTAATGCTCCAGTAATAATTAAAGCTGAATTTTCTAAAGTAAATCCAATACCAGCTGCAGCCCAACCAGAGTAAGAATTTAGCATAGAAATTACAACTGGCATATCTGCGCCACCTATTGGAATTATTAATAAAAACCCAATCAAAAAAGAAATAGCTAACAATATCCAAAAAAAATTAGATGACTGTGTAGAGCACAGTAAATAGATTAAAATTATTATTGAAATTAATATTAAAGCATTTAATGGATGTTGACCTTTAAATGTTATAGGAGCCCCAGACATAATTCCTTGAAGTTTTAAAAAAGCAATTATTGAGCCTGAAAAAGTTATAGCACCAACAGCAGCCCCTATCGACATTTCAATCAAACTTCCAAGTTTGATTTTGCCTGGTGAACCAAGATTGAATGCTTCTGGGTTTAAAAAAGCTGATATAGCAACAAAAACTGCGGCAAGACCTACAAGACTATGAAAACCAGCCACGAGTTCTGGCATAGCCGTCATTGGTATTTTATAAGCTATGAAAGCACCTATTAAACCACCAATTAATAAAAAGATTAGAACATAAACAAATCCATTTGAAAAATTTCCTATAGATAAAAACGTGACAGTTATCGCAATTATCATACCAATAATTCCAAAAAAATTACCCTGTCTTGATGTTTCAGGTGAAGATAATCCTCTAAGAGCTAAAATAAATAAAACACCTGAAACTAAATAAAAAATTGCTGAAAAGTTTGCAGAAATCATTATTTATCCTTTTTCTTTTTTTTATACATCGCTAGCATTCTTTGAGTAACCAAAAAACCTCCAAAAATATTTATTGCTGCAAGTGATATAGCAAGAAAACCAAAAATACTTGATGTGTTGAAAATACTATCAGAATTGCCAGCGAGTGCTGCAATTATTGCTCCTACGATAATAACCGATGAAATCGCATTTGTAACTGACATTAATGGAGTATGTAAAGAAGGTGTTACACTCCAGACAACATAATATCCCACAAATATTGAGAGGATAAATATACTTAACCTAAATATAAAAGGATCTATTTCCATAATTTTATTTAATCAATGTTTTTTCAATTATTTCGTCTTCTAAATTTATATTAATCTTGTTGTTTGCTTTATCGAATAGATTTGAGACAAAGTTAAATACATTCTTTGCGTACAAATTTGATGCAGAGGTAGCTAATTTATTAAGAATATTGCTTTCACCCATTATCTTTACCCCACTTTTATCAACTATTTTATCAACCTCTGTAAAGGCAGTATTGCCACCTTGTATAGCTGCTAAATCATATATTATCGATCCAGCTTGCATATTACTAATCATTTTTTCTTTAATTATTACTGGGGCTTTTCGTCCAGGAATTAAAGCAGTGCAAATTACAATATCAATTTTTTTCAATGTTTCGCTTAATAATTCTTCTTGTTTTTTTTTAAAATCTTCAGATGCTTCTTTTGCATAACCTCCCTCGGTTTCTAAGTTTTCTGCCCCCTCCACTGTAAGAAATTTACCTCCTAAGCTTTCAACCTGTTCTTTTGAGGCCATCCTTACATCTGTTGCAAAAACTATTGCTCCCATTCTTTTTGCTGTTGCTATAGCTTGCAAACCTGCAACTCCAGCACCAACTACTAAAACTTTAGCTGCTGGAATTGTTCCTGCCGCAGTCATCATCATAGGAATAGCTTTTTCAAAAACAGCAAATGATTCTAAAACTGCTTTATAACCAGCTAAATTAGCTTGAGAAGAAAGTATATCCATAGATTGTGCTCTTGTTATTCTTGGAAGTAACTCAAGTGAAAAAATATTGATATTTTTTTTTGAAAGACTTTTTATTTTGTCTTCATTATTAAATGGGTTAAGAACACCAATTAATGTTTGATTTTCTTTTATTAAAGAACTTTTATCATCATCTGGTAAATTCATCTGAACAACAATATCAGCTTTACTAATTATTTCTTTATCGTCTTCGGAAATTTTTACACCCAAATCAGTATATTCATTATCTTTAATGCCTAGATGAACTCCATAATTTTTAGATAACACAACATCAAAACCAAGAGATATATATTTTTTAGCAATATCAGGAGTAATTGCTATTCTTTTTTCAATTTTTTGATTCTCTAAGATTGAAGCTATTCTCATTAGTAAAACTTATAATAAGAATATTGCCATTAAAACTAAAACTGTTATTACCGCGACAGTTCCCCACAATACAAATTTAGTAAAATTGTTCCATGTATTTTTATGGTTTTCATGATCCATAAAAATTATTTCTGTCTTGCTTTAAATTTTGGATTTGTTTTATTAATTACGTAAACTCTACCCCTTCTTCTAACAAGTTTAGAATTTAGGTCTCTTTTTTTAATAGACTTTAATGAGCTTTTAATTTTCATAATTACTTAATAAATGCCGGCAACGACCTACTCTTCCGTGTCTTAAGACAAAGTACCATCGGCGCAGAAGGGCTTGACTTCCGAGTTCGGAATGGGATCGGGTATAACCCCCTCGCAATAATTACCGGCAGCAGAGTTATACCTAAAATTAAAATAATGTAAACAAGCAATTACTGTAGTTTTTTATGATTTTTTATAAATTCTTTAATGTAGTCAGCTAATCTTATTGATCCATAAATTTTATAAACTTTATTTGATAAATTCATATTTGTTAATGCAGAAGCATATCTTTCACCTCTTCTAGGTGGAAGTAGTTTAATTTTAGATTTAAATAGTTTTGCAACTTGCAAGATAGTAAAATTCTTTTTATTCGTAACACTGTAATGTTTACATCTATTTAATTTCCAAGCACTATAACAAGCTTTGACCGTATCATTTATATGGGTAAATCTTCTACTCTGTGTTCCAGGACGGACTACCGTTAAAGGTTTTTTATTTTTATATAGATTCTCAAAAATACCAATTACAGTTGCCATATCACCTTTAGTAATCTGCTTTGGGCCATAAACATTATAAAAATATAATATTTCAAATTTAAAATTAAACCACTTTCTTAAATTATTTAATAATTCAATGTTTTTTGCTTTTGTGAAAGCATAAGGCGATAGATTTTTATCATTTCCTTTATTACCTATTGATGCCGATGTTGCTGAATAAATTAATTTAATCTTATTTTCTAAACAAAAATTAAATACTGCATTAGAACCAATTGTATTTGAATTTATACACTCATTCATTTTTAGAAAACTTTGATATATCCTTGCAAATTCTCCAAAGTGAAAAATTGCATTAATTAATTTTTTTTTTGAATATAAAAATTTATTTATATCTCTTGTTTCTCCATTTATATAAGTTACTCTTTTACTTTTACAATGATTTTTAAAAACCCCAGTAGAATAATTATCGATACTTATAATCTTAAATTTAGTTTTTTCTAAAAAAAACTCTATTAAATTAGCACCTACAAATCCTGCTCCGCCAGTGACAACTATAATATTTTTCTTCATTTACGAAATCCAGATTTAAAATCTAATAAAGTTTTTTTCAAACCTTCTTTTAAAGAAGTTTTGTAGGTCCAGCCATATTTTTTTGCTAATCTAATATCTAATAATTTTCTGGGAACACCATCGGGTTTAGATTTATCATAAACAATCTTTAACTTTACTCCTATTTGTTTCATTATAAATTTCGAATACCATCTAATTGTTTGATCTTTACCTGAGCCAATATTAATAAATGACTGCTTAATTCTCTTGTTTATGAAAAATACTACAGCGTCAGCTAAATCCTCAACATAAAGAAGCTCTCGTAATACTTTTCCACTTCCCCAAACTACTACTTTTTTTTTATTAAATTTTTTAGCCTCATATATTTTTCTAATTAGTGCTGGAAAAAAATGTGAATTTTGTAAATTATAATTATCATTGGGTCCATACATATTAGAAGGCATTAAACATCTATAATTAAGACCATAACTTTTATTATAATTTTCACACATTTTAATTCCAGCTATTTTCGCAATGGCATATGCATCATTTGTTTTTTCTAAAGCACCAGATAATAAATAATCCTCTTTTATTGGCTGCTTTGATAGTTTTGGATAAATACAGCTTGAACCTAAAAAAATTAAATTCTTTACTCCTGATCTAAAAGATCCATGAATAATATTATTTTGAATTTGTAAATTTTCATAAATAAACTGACTTTTAAAAGAGTTATTAGCAACTATTCCGCCAACTTTTGCTGCTGCTAAAATAACAAGATTAGGTTTTATTCTTTGCAAATAGTTAAAAACTTTTTTTTGCTCAATTAAATTAAGTTTTTTCTTTTCTATTGTAATTATATTTTTATAACCTTTTTGCTCTAATTTTTTTTTAATAGCTGACCCAACCATTCCTTTATGACCAGCAATGAAGATTTTTGAATTTTTATTGATTTTCATTTATCAATTTTACTTCCTCGGAAATCATTTCATCAATTAAAGAATTAAGATCATATTTTGGCTTCCAATTAAGTTTTTTTCTAGCTTTTTGAGCATTTCCCAAAAGAGTATTAACGTCAAGAGGTCTAAAGTAATTTTTATCAATCTCAATTATTGTTTTTTTTCCTTTTTCAATTAAACCTTTTTCTTTTGTTCCTTTTCCATTCCACGAAATATCTAGTTCTAATTTTTTACAAACAATATTTGTAAAAACTCTAATACTATATTGTTTACCCGTTGCTATTACGTAATCCTCTGGTTTTTTTTGTTGTAATATTTTCCACATTGCCTCGACATAATCTTTTGCATGACCCCAATCTCTTTTTGCATCTAAATTTCCTAAAAATAATTTTTTATCTAACCCATACTTAATTCTTACTAAACCTCTTATAATCTTTTTAGTAACAAATGTTTCTCCTCTTCTTGGACTTTCGTGATTAAATAAAATTCCATTGCATGCAAATATTTTATAGGCCTCTCTATAATTTTTAGTGATCCAATGACCATATAGTTTTGCAACTCCATAAGGGCTTAATGGATAAAATTCAGTTTTTTCAGTTTGCGGAATTTGTTGAACATTTCCATACATTTCGGATGTGCCTGCTTGGTAAAATTTTGTATATTTTTCCAGTTTATGAAACTTTATAGCTTCAAGAATTCTTAAAACTCCTAAACCATCTGCATTAGCTGTATATTCAGGTACTTCAAAAGAAACAGCAACATGAGATTGGGCAGCCAAATTATAAATTTCATTTGGTTTAACATTTTTAATAATTTGTGAAACTGATGATGAGTCTGTCACATCTCCATAATGTAAAATAAACCTTTTTTTTGTTTCATGAGGATCTTGATATATATGATCTATTCTTGCAGTATTAAATGAAGATGATCTTCTTTTTACACCATGGACTATATAATTTTTTTTTAATAAAAAGTCAGCTAAATATGATCCATCTTGACCAGTAATTCCAAAAATAAGAGCTGTTTTTTTTTGCATTAAATTTTATTACACTACTTTACATTTAAATCAAATCTAAAAAATAGTTTTTGAAAATATACCATCATTATTTTTTAGATTATTAATTTTTTCTTGCATATTTAAATACTCACGATCAATTGAATAAAAAGTTTCACTAATTGGCTTATAATTATAAATTTTAATTTCTTTAATAATTCTTGAGTAATTTCTAATTTCAAACACTGAGATAGAAATTATAATTAAGATAAAAGCAATTTGATTATATTTTTTTGTGCTTATAGCCTTTTTGCTTAGATAAAAAGAAAAAG
>JGI20155J14468_10000946_pt1 | contig 23251 bp, 31 predicted proteins | sample COG_05_FD_14468 | JGI IMG/M metagenome (IMG submission 14468) | reverse complement strand
TCACGGTGGAAAAGGTTCAGAAGCACATAAGGCTGCTGTTACTGGTGACACTGTAGGAGACCCATATAAAGATACAGCTGGTCCTGCAGTAAACCCAATGATTAAGATTACAAATATTGTTGCTTTATTATTGTTAGCAATTATCGCTGGCTAATTTCTTTACGTTTTTTGGCCCTCTGTCCAAGAGGGTCATTAATCTTTTGTCTCATGCTAGACATAAAATCATAAATAAATGAGTTTCTTCTAAATCCAGCTTCTGTTGTTGCTTCAACAATTTTAATATTATTCATATCTTTTTTATTATAAAAATCTTTTTTTTTAAGTATTCCATAATTGTCAATCTCGAGAACAAGAACATTATTTTTAGAAATTTTCATTTTTCCTAGGTTTCTTAATTGTGATTGTGTTTGTCGTCTTTCAATATAAATCCACACATCATTATCAAATTTACTTGTTGTTGATGGATTTCCTAAAATTTTTTTTATATCATTCATGTTGGTTTCGTTAACTACAAGTGAAGCTTGTTTTTTTTCCAAGAATGGTACACCATGATGTTTTTCAACCTTTTTAAGTGAACAATTTGTAACTATTAATGATAGTAAAATTATATATAATATTTTAAGCATGGATAAAAATTACCTTAATATTTATAACAATTTAATTAATTACACTAGAAATAAAGAATTATATAAATCTTTAAATAGAGAAGATAATTTTTCGGATAGATTGACCTTATTTTTATTGCATTTTTCATTCTTTTTAAAAAATTATAAAAACGATGAAAATAAGAGTGTATTACAAGAGATCTATGATTTTAACTTTAGACAATTAGAATTAAGTATTAGAGAGATTGGTTATGGTGACCAATCAATTAATAAAAAAATGAAAGATTATATAAATTTATTCCACTCAATGGTTTCAGAGATACATTTTTGGGAAGAAATGAATAGAACTGAAAAACTTAAAAAATTTTCAATTTTTTTGAGTGATTTTGGCAATATTGATCAATTACTTGAATATTTTGAATTATTTAATGAGAATTTATCAAAAAAAACTTTGAATTCTTATATAAAAAGTGTAAGTAACCCATAATTATGGCTGTACCTAAACGAAAACAAACCCCGTCCAGAACTGGAATGAGAAGAGCTCAAACTATGAAATATTCAACTAAAAATATAGTTGAAGATAAAAAATCAGGTGAATACAGACTTTCCCATCACCTTGATTTAAAAACTGGAATGTATAAGGGAAGACAAGTTTTAGATCCTAAAGAATAATACTATTAACTAATACACTATTATCTATAATGTCAGATATGATAAAAATTGCAGTGGATGCAATGGGTGGAGATGGTTCTCCAAATAAAGTAATTGATGGAATAATCTTAAACCATCAATCTAATAAAAATACTTTTTTTAAAATCTTTGGTGACAAAAATAAAATTACTAAAATAATTGATAACAAAATCAACAATGAATTTTATGAAATAATCCACACAGAAAATGTAGTTAAAAGCACTGATAGTCCATTAGAAGGAGCTAAAAGAGGTAAAGACACAAGTATGTGGCTTGCAATTGAAAGTGTTAAAAATAAAGAAGCAGATATTGTTGTATCAGCAGGTAACACTGGTGCTCTTTTGGTTATCTCTAAATTGAATTTAAAAATGATTGAAAATATTGATAAGCCAGCTCTTTCTGCTTTGTGGCCAAACAAAAAAGGAATGAGTGTCGTGTTAGACCTGGGTGCAAATATAGAATGTAGCTCTAAAAATTTATTAGACTTTTCAATTATGGGTGCATCTCTTTACACATCATTATACCCAGACGACAAACCTAATGTTGGATTATTAAATATTGGATCAGAAGAATTAAAAGGAAATGAAACCATTAAGGAGACTTATCAAATATTAAATGAAAAAAAATCTCATAACTACGATTTTGATGGATATATAGAGGGCAATCATTTAATGGATGGGAATGTTAATGTTATAGTTTCAGATGGATTTACAGGAAATGTTGCGTTAAAAACAGCAGAAGGAACTGCCAATTTTATTACAAGCGAACTTAAAAAAGCTATGACAGGTTCATTAATCGGTAAAATTTCATCACTTTTAAATATGTCAAATTTGAATAGATTTAAAAAACGACTTGATCCTAGATTGTATAATGGTGCAATTTTTATAGGGCTAGATTCGCCTGTAGTTAAAAGCCATGGTGGAACTGATTATATTGGTTTTTCGAATTCTCTAGACGTTTGTCGTAGAATTATAAAAGGTAATTTGATAGAAAAGATAAAACAAAATATTTAGATAAATGAGAATAAATTTAACTAAAAAAGACTTAGTTAATTTAGTTTATATGCAGCTAGGCTTTTCAAAGCAAATTTCAGAAAATCTTATAGATGATTTTTTATCAACAATTATTTTAAATATTAAATCTGAAAAGAAACTTAAGTTATCTAAATTTGGTACTTTTTCAATTAGACAAAAAAAATCTAGAATTGGCAGAAATCCAAAGACTAAAGAGGTTAAAATGATATCTAGTAGAGATGTTGTTTTATTTAAACCATCTAAAGAATTTAAAGATTTTATAAATTTAAAAAATAATGGATAAAATTGATAGTGCCTACAAAACAATAGGTGAAGTTGCTAAAATACTAAAACTAAAGAATAATAAAAAAGGTGTTTTACCCACTCATATCATTAGGTTTTGGGAAACTCAGTTTAAGCAAATTAAACCTAAAATTTTAAATGCAAATAGAAGATATTATGATGAAAATTCTATTAATCTTCTTAAAAAAGTTAAGTTTCTACTTAAAGATCAGGGCATGACTATTATTGGTGTTAAAAAGATATTAAATAGTAACGAGTCTTTAGAACTTGACGAAATGGCAAATAATTCTATAAAAGCTGATAATTTAAGAAATAAATTAGTTAAGATTTCTAAAATTGTTAAAAATTTAAAAAATTTAAAATAATATGGCTAAAAAAACGCACGTAAAAGTTAGACTAGTTCCTGAAGCTAAACCAGATAGTCCTTTTTTTTATTACGTAAAGAAACCTGCTGGTGGTGAAAAAGCTAAAGTTAAATTAACTGCAAAAAAATACAATCCTGCCACAAGAAAACACGAAACTTTTGTGGAAAAAAAGCTTCCACCTCATAGTAAGTAATTACTTCTTTTTAAAATTTCGTTTTTCGTAATCTATATATGACCAAATCATATTTTTCCAAATACGGTTAGTAATCATAGGATCAATATTAAGTTTTTTAGATTTTTTTTTAATTTTATTTAAGATAAAATTTATTCTTTTTTGATCAACTATCTCTTTTTTGAACTCTTTTAACTTAAGAACTTCTTTTACCAGACTTGTTCTGTACTTAATTAAAGAAAGAAGCTTATTATCAAGCTTATCTAGCTTTATTCTTATTAAGTTTAATTTTTTTTTATTATCTGGCGACATTTAATATATTGGATTAATTAATAATTATTATATTTATCTATACATGTACAGTCTGAATAGTAATCTAAATAACCATTTAAAAATTTGGTTACTCGCATTATTGTCATTGATAATTCTAGTTATTCTGGTCGGTGGTCTAACAAGATTAACAGATTCTGGTCTATCTATAACCACATGGGAATTATTTATAGGTTTTGTCCCCCCATTAACAAATGAAAAATGGATTGATTATTTCGATCTCTATAAAACTATACCAGAATACAATCTACAAAACTTTAATATGAGTCTTGATGAATTTAAAGTAATTTTTTGGTGGGAGTGGGTTCATCGTCAGTTAGGAAGGTTGATTGGCTTAACTGTCTTATTACCGTTAATTTATTTCACAATTAAACATGGGTTATGGGTTTTAAAAAAATATGGAATAATTTTTTTATTAATTTGCCTGCAAGGTTTTTTTGGATGGTATATGGTTTCAAGTGGATTGGTTAATAGGGTAGATGTTAGTCATTATAGATTATCTATTCATTTGGTCACAGCTTTTATTATTTTATCAATAGTTTTTTGGGAATTTCTAAAATTAACTAAGTTACAAGCTCACTACACATCACTAAGATTGCATTCTGTTAAATTTTTTCTTCTTTTATTATTTGTACAGTTAATCATAGGAGCTTTTGTTTCAGGTATGGATGCAGGTACTGTTTATAATACATGGCCTTTAATGGGCTCATCATATTTTCCTGATGACAGTGAATTTATTGAATTTTTAGATATTACTTTTTTTGATAATCCGTCTTTAGTTCAATTTATGCATAGAAATTTAGCTTATTTAATTGTTATTGTTTATATTTATTTATCTTTTTTTGTTTTTAAGGGTAAGAACATAAAGTTTAAAAAACCAATTATAATTATTGGAATAAGTTTGTTCTTACAAGTTGCGCTGGGTGTGTTAACAATTTTATCTGGAGTAAAGATTGTTTATGCATCATTACACCAGATAAATTCTATTTTGATTATACTTTCAACTTTATATTTTATCTATATTTCTAAATATTCAGAGAATAATAATTAGTTTCTATTTGTTGACATATAAATTCTATATTAACTAACTGCTTTTAATTTATCTTTTGATGAGTTTTCTAAAGCTTGATCTAAGTCATCGATAATGTCATCGATATGTTCTAAACCAATACACAATCTGACGTATCCAGGTGTAACACCAGCAGATGCTAATTCATCCTCAGTTAATTGACTATGTGTTGTTGTTGCAGGATGAATAGCTAAACTTCTTGCATCACCAATATTAGCTACATGATAAAACATTTTTAAAGACTCGATAAATCTTTTTCCTGCTTCAATACCGCCAGCCAACTCAATACCAACTAAAGCACCATTGCCTCCATTTAGATATTTTTTAGCGCGACTTGTAATCTCTTCATTATGTTCAGTTGAATAAATTACTTTCTCTACTGCTTTATGTTTCTTCAAATAATCAACAACTTTAGATGCATTTTCACAATGTTGTTTCATTCTTAAAGCTACAGTTTCTAATCCTTGAATTATACCAAAAGCATTATCGGGTGAAAGAGCAGATCCAAGATCTCTCAACAGAGTAACTCTAGCTCTTACAGCAAAAGCCACATTGGCTCCTGTTAATTCTGGTACAGCTTTACCCCAAACTACACCACCGTAACTAGCATCTGGTTCATTAAAATGAGGTTGTCTTTTTGGATTTACTGTCCAGTCAAAATTACCACCATCAACCAAAGCACCACCAACAACAGTACCATGACCAGCTATATATTTTGTAAGTGAATAAACTACAACAGCAGCACCATGTTCTAATGGTTTGCATATCACTGGAGCAGCTGTGTTATCTACTATTAATGGTATGTTGTATTTTTTTCCTATATCTGAAACTTCTTTAATAGGAAAAACTCTTAAATATGGATTTGGTAAAGTTTCTCCATAAAAAGCTCTTGTTTTATCATCAATAGATTTTTCAAAGTTTTTTGGATCAGATGGATCAGCATATCTAACTTCAATACCAAGTTTACTTAAAGTGTGAGTAAACAACGATACTGTACCACCATAAAGATCAGTCGAACTAATAATATTATCACCAGCTTGTGCCACATTTAAAATAGCAAATGTTGAAGCTGTTTGCCCAGAGGAAACAGTTAAACTAGCTAAACCACCTTCCAGTGCCGCAAGTCTTTTCTCTAAGACATCATTGGTTGGGTTCATTATTCTAGTGTAAATATTACCAAACTCTTTTAATGCAAATAAATTTGCAGCATGCTCAGTATTATCAAATTGATAGGATGTAGTTCTATAAATTGGAACTGCAACAGCGTTTGTTGCTGGGTCGCTTCTATAGTCACCACCATGTAGTGCAATAGTTTCTGGATTATTTCTTTTTGTACTCATTATTTCTCCTTTTTTAGTGCTTTAACTTATTGTAAGGCGCACAATACAGTTCAAATGCCTACCGATTATGTAATATAAAATTCCTGTTTAGCAGTTATATGCCCGCAATAGGATCAAATCGGCATATTATTTTTAGCATATAACTCTTATATTACAAGCCAAATATCAAATTGACTTTGTAATTAATAATAGTATTAATCCTGGCACAATGACAAAATTTGTAAAAAAAGACCAAGTTAATTCCTCATGGTTTGAAATTGATGCTACTAACGCTGTAGTTGGAAGACTTGCCACTGTAATTTCTAAAATCATAAGAGGTAAAAACAAATCAACTTATACACCTCACATGGATCATGGTGATTTTGTTGTGGTTAAAAATATTGAACAAGCAAAGTTTACTGGTAAAAAATTTCAAGATAAAATTTATTACAGACACACTGGTCACCCAGGAGGAATAAAAGAAACCACTCCTGAAAAACTACATGAAAAAAAACCAGGTGAAACTTTAAAACTTGCTGTAAAAAGAATGCTTCCTGGAGGAGTGCTAGGTAGAAAACAATTAACAAAGTTAAAAATTTATTCTGGAAGTGATCATCCTCATTCAGCACAAAATCCTCAAGTTATTGAACTAGGAAAATTAAATAGTAAAAACCTTGTAAGAAATTAATATGGAAAATACACAAACTGTTACAAAAACACCAAAACTTAAATTAGATTTTAAAGATAGTAAATATGCTACAGGTAGAAGAAAAACATCAATAGCCAAAGTATGGTTAAAAAAAGGTACTGGTAAAATTTACGTTAACGGCAAGTTATTTAATGAATATTTTTCAAGTGAGTTTCATCATCTTCAAATTACAAGACCTTTTGATATTATAAATCAATCTACAGATTATGATGTTAGATGTAGTGTAAGTGGTGGTGGACCAACAGGTCAAGCAGGTGCTATGGTTCATGGTATTTCAAAAGCTCTAGTAATGTTTGATGAAAATTTAAAAGCCACTCTAAAAACTGAAAAACTTACTACCAGAGACTCTAGGGCGGTTGAGAGAAAAAAACCAGGTAGAAGAAAAGCTAGAAGAAGCTTCCAATTCTCCAAAAGATAATTTTTTTTTAATTTTAAACTGTTATAATAAAACATGCCTAAGCTTAACGCATTAGTTGCTGGATCAACTGGTTATATTGGAGTTCAATTAATCAAATTATTGATTAAACACAAATATATAAATATTAAATATTTATGTGGAAATAGTTCTGTTGGAAAGAATATTTCTAGTTATGATAAATCTCTATTTAATAAGAAATTACCAAAAATTATTAAGTTTAATAAAAATCTTTTAAAAGATGTTGATGTTGTCTTTACAGCTTTACCAAATGGTGAAGCTCAAGATATATCAAAACATTTAACAAAAAATATTACATTAATAGACTTGGCTGCAGATTTTAGATTAGAAAAGGGATCCGATTATCTTAAATGGTATAATCAAAAACACAGAGCAACAAATTTAATTAAAAAAAGTCTTTATTCACTTCCAGAAATTAATGGAAAAAATTTAAGTAAATATCAAATAATTTCATGCCCAGGATGTTATCCAACATCCATACTATTACCTCTAGTACCATTATTTAAAGATAAATTAGTTAAGGTAAAAAATATTATTATGGATTCTAAATCTGGTTATTCAGGAGCTGGTAGAGGTGTTCATAAAAAATATAAAGATAACAATCTTTATGAGTCTTTAAGCGCTTATGGTGTTGGCTTTCACCGTCATAATTCTGAAATAGATCAAATGTTAAATAAATTTACCACTAAAGAAATTAACTTTACTTTTACACCACACTTAACTCCAATGTTTAAGGGAATTTTAAGTACAATTTATATAGATTTAGAAAACGATGTTACACAAACAAAAATATTAAAGAAACTCAATAATTTTTATAAAAAAGATCATTTTGTTAAAATTTTAAAAGCAGACTCTTTGATTAGTACAAATGATGTAATTAATTCTAATAATTGCTTCATATCGGTATGTAAATCAAAATATAAAAATAAGATTATTATTCTTTCAGCTATAGACAATTTAATTAAGGGTGGGGCAGGACAAGCTATACAAAATTTAAATATTAAATTTAATTTTCCGATAAAAACTGCTTTATCATGAAATATTTTTTAATCTTATTTTTATTACTTAACAATTGTTCATTAAACAAAGATTCTCAATATTGGACTGAAGATGTTATTAAAAAAAATAATAATCAAAAAAAAATATCGACTATATTAAAAAAGTCTGAAGACATAACAACAATGACCCTTGAAGAATATGAGATTTATATAGATGACTACACAAAAAAAAGTAAATATCCAGATATAAGTAAATGAAAAATATAATAAATATTGCTGTAGTAGGGCTTGGTCAAGTTGGTATATATTTGCTAAATGAACTTAATGTTAAAAAAAAAGAAATTGAACTTAAAACTGGAAAAAGAATAAATGTTGTAGCTATTTCAGCTAGAAATATAAACAAAAAAAGACAGTTTAAAGTTAATAAGAAAATATTTTTTAAGAACCCATTAGAAATATTTGATAAAAAAAAAATTGATATTTTGTTTGAGGCAATAGGCCAATCAGATGGAGTATCAAAAAAAGTTGTTGAGACTGCTTTAAAGAATAAAATTCATGTTGTTACCCCAAATAAAGCTTTAATCTCAAAACATGGAAATAATTTAGCTAAAATTGCAGAATTAAATAATGTAAATTTAGAATTTGAAGCCTCTGTAGCAGGTGGAATACCGATATTACGAGCCATTAAAGATGGTCTTTCTACAAATAAAATTTCAAAAGTTTATGGAATTTTAAATGGTACCTCAAACTACATACTATCAGAAATGGAAAATACTAACCAAAGTTTTTCTAATGTTTTAAAAAATGCGCAAAGACTAGGTTACGCTGAACCAGGGAATCCTAAGTTAGATCTAAATGGTTTTGATGCTTTTGCCAAAGTAAGAATTTTATCTGCTCTTGCTTTTCACAACAAAATATCAAATCACAAATGCTTGATGGAGGGTATTGAAAAAATTGAATTAAAAGATATTAAAATTGCAAGTCAATTAGATTTAAGAATTAAACTTTTAGGAATATCTGAACTTAAAAATAATCAACTTTTTGAAACTGTTCATCCATGTCTTGTTAGTAAAAAATCTTATATTGGTAACGTTAGTGGTGTTATGAATGCTGTTATACTTGATGGTAAACCTGTGGGTGAAAGTATTTTACAAGGTGAAGGTGCTGGACCTGGACCCACTTCATCTGCTTTGCTTTCTGACTTATTGTCTATTTTAAGAGGTAATATAAATAATCCATTTGGTGTTTCAGTATCTAAATTAAAATCTTTAAAACATTACAATGTAAAAAAATACATAAACTCTTTATATTTAAGATTTGAAGTAAAAGACAAACCTGGTGTTTTATCTCAAATTACTAATCGATTAGCTAAATATAAAATTTCTGTAAAAAGACTTATTCAAACTCCTGATAAAAAGAATAATAAAGCAACAATTGTTATTATTACTCACAAAACATCAGAATTAAATTGCATTAATTGTTTATCTATATTCAAAAGCAATAAAAATATTCTCGCAAAACCCACTTTAATACGACTACTTAGTTAATGGAAATATATTCAAAACTCTTTGAAGTTTTATTTCCTGTATTTTGTATTGTGGGTATTGGAATTTTCTTAGGTAAAAAAAATCCAAATTTTGATACTTCATTTATTACCACTTATTCAGGTAATTTTGGAACACCTGCACTAGTAATCTTTGCTCTAACAGCAGGCGGTGTAACTTTTGATGTTTTTAAAGAATTCTTCATCTATGCTATAATACTTTTGACGGCCTTTGGCATTGTTGGTTTAGTTTTTTTAGTTCTAATGAAGAAAGACTACATTAGAGAATTACCAACTTTTATTTTACCAAATACAGGCAATATGGGTATTCCAATATGTTTGTTTGCATATGGAGAATTAGGTATGGGTATAGCAGCTTCAATTTCTTCTCTTGTAGTGTTACTTCATTTTACATTAAATATTTTTTTAGCCAAAAGAGCTTTTGATTTTCAAACAATTTTTAAAAGTCCTGCATTTTATGCAATTATAATAACTGTTTTATTATTATATTTTGAACAACCTGTGCCTCAGTTTGTAATGAATACTGTTATGTTGTTGGCTTATGGCATGATAGTTATGATACTAATGTCATTGGGAGTTGCTTTAACTCAAATGAAAGTCTTTTCTTTTAAAGATGCCTTAATTACCTCTACAGGAAGAGTAATTATAGGTCCTATTATTGGTTTTGTAGTTATAAAAATATTTAATTTATCTGGTGTTTCAGCTGGTGTTGTATTAATTCAATCTTCTATGCCCAGTGCTATATTGTGTTATCTGGTTGCTTCCATGTATTCACCTAAAGAAATTGTAGATAACATTTCTAGTACTATTGTGGTTTCCACAATTATGTCTTTAATAACTATTCCAATCACATTATTCTTTGCTTTAAAATACTTCTATTAAGCAGTATCCTTCTTATATGAAGGCTATAATATTAAATGCGACTGCATGGATGATTGTTCCTGTTATGGATGCTTTGGCAAAACACTTGAGTATTTCAATGGATGTTTTCCAGATAACTTGGGCTAGATATTTTTTTACCGTCGTTTTTACGTTTTCTTTAATGGTTTTGTTTTACCGAGAATCACTTGTTTGGAGCAAAAGACCTAAGCTTCAGCTTGTAAGAGGTATAATTCTAGCTTTTTCAACTTTATGCTTCTTCTATTCGATATCTATTATCTCACTACCTAAAGCTTTAACATTAGCTTTTGTAGCCCCAATAACATGTACTGCTTTATCTCCATTTTTCCTCGGTGAAAAAGTGGGTATCAGAAGGTGGTCCGCTGTGCTTGTAGGTTTTTTAGGAACCCTAATAGTTATTAGACCTGGCTTTATAGACGTTAATTTAGCTACTTTAGCAGCCCTAGCTTGTGGTATTTGCTATGGTTTCTATTTAGTGATTACTAGAAAGTTAAGTACCTCAGATAATTCACTATTAACCCTTTTATTTACTGGTGTAGTAGGGCTAGTAATAATTAGTGTATTTATGCCTTCAGTTTGGGTCAATCCAACCCTCAATGAGTGGATTATGATGGCCGTAATCGGTCTTATAGCCTCTGTAGCGCATCTTTTTATTATTTTATCACTCAAATATGCTGATGCTTCTAAATTAGCTCCCTTGGGCTATACAGAGATTATAACAAACATCATTATTAGCTATTATTTCTTTCATGAATTACCTGATAATTGGACTTATTTAGGTCTTTTCATAATAGTATTAAGTGGCCTTTATATCTCTCGAAGGGAATATTATCTCAGTAAGACTAATTAATAGTAATTATTTATTTACTATATACTAATCTATTACATTAAGTAATAATTATAAATTATTGTAATTATTGTATTTTATCTAAATCATAAATAATAAATTATATGAAATAAAGTAAAAATTATATTAACGTTTAAATAAATACCTTAATTTTATAAGAGCTAAAAGGTTTATGGTTTTCTTAAAAATTAAAAATATTGAGTTAATTATAACTTCTTTAAACTGATTTTTTAAAATAGGTTAAAATCGTTTAATTCCAATACTTTTTAACGATTAAAATATTTAATTATCATTTTTTATATTTTTAATCAAAGAAGGGGAGACAAAATCACCCTAATTAACTCAATTTTTATGGCTTTCTAAAATGATTGGTATTATTGATAAGTAGAGCAATGCAGTATAAGAATATATCGTTTAAACGCCCATAGAGCACCTTATTTTAAGCAAGGATCGATATGTGGTACAACTAAAGGGTGAATAATACCATTTATAGGAAAATATATTAAAATAGTTTAAAAGTGTTTATTTTAAAGGGTTTTTGAGTGTTTAAGATGTTTAAATCACTATTTAACAAAGACTTTCTCTGATCTTAATAAACGTCTTTTTTGTTCGATTCCACCTTTTCCTGAGTATCCACCAAGACTTCCGTCGGATCTGATCACTCTATGACAGGGTATTTTAGGAGGATATGGGTTTTTACCAACTGCATTAGCAACTGCTCTGAAGGCTTTAGGTTTTCCAATAGCTTTAGCAACTTCTAAGTAGGTCTTAACTTTGCCTTTGGGTATTTTCTTTAGGTAATTCCACACTTTTAGTTGAAACTTAGTTCCTTTTAAGTTCATAGAGTTCAAATCCAGTGTTATTGGCTATTTTATTATATAATTTTTTAGCATTTTCATTGGAAGAGTGGGTGATCCAACGAATTCCATCCCAATTATTGGTCTTAGATAATGATTTTAGATGATTAATAAGCTTTTGAGCTATTTTTTGACCTCTAAAATCTGGTTCCACAAATAAATCATCTAAAAAACAAATGTATTGACCTTTAATCGGTCTTGGCATAGTTCTATAATGAGCAATACCAACGATTTTACCCTCTAATTCAAAGCAAATACCATTTACAATATGATTATAATCATGAATCCAGCCCCACAAAGTGTCTAAAATTCCTGTATTCATTTGAACTTTGTAGAATTCGGCATAACCATTATATAGATTAGACCAATTTTCTTTATCTTTTATCTCTAATTTTCTAATCATTTTGTTTAATTTTAGACTTTAAATTATTGATATCATTAAGTAAACCATCTAAATGCTTCAAACATAGCTAGACCATATAATGAATGTCTAACTAAAAATATAAAAGATGTTTTTATAGGGTTTTCAGTATTTGAGGCCAAGATACCCTGTCCTGTAAAAGGCAAAAATATTAATAATGGCGCTAAAGTAGTAGTGGCTCCGAAAATTAGCCCCGAAAAATAAGACATATTCACCCCAAGTATTATGAAGACAAAATAATAAATAACTGCCCAACATAATGATATATAATAATGGAAAATCCATCCAAGTAAGATTTCGTATTTAAATTTTGGCATATCAACAATTTTAGGGTTGTAAAAAACTAGATTTTTAATCATATAATAAGTCCATCTTCCTACAATTCCCCACGTAGGTTCTGGAATTCCAATTAATTTTAATAAATATCCAAGAATGTCTAAAATTATGCATGAGAATATACCTGCAACTACAACACTTAAAATATCATTCATGATTAATTAATATCAAATATTTAAAATTTTTAAATTTAAGTATTGACTTTAAAAACATATAATATATTACTAACGATAATTAATGGTTATCAATAGTAATAAATATGAATGAGATAATAACTGATATAAAAGCTTTACAGGAAGAAACTTTATTAAACCTTAAAAGCTCAAAAGCTAATAATACCGTTAGAGCTTATAAATCAGATTTTAATGATTTTGGGTTATTCTGTGCTAAAAATGGATTTAAATCTCTCCCAACAGAACCTAAAATAATCTCGTTATATTTAACTTATTTGTCTACTAAAAATATAAAAATGAGCACACTAAAGCGTAGGCTTGTATCAATAAGCGTCATCCACAGGTTGAAAGGACATTATATAGACACAAAACATCCGTCAATAATTGAAAATATAATGGGTATCAAAAGAAGAAAAGGTAGCATTCAAAGAGGTAAAAAACCTATATTAATCAATAATTTAAAAACTATAATTAATGTTATAGATGTATATAATAAAGAAGAAATTAAGAGATTAAGAGATAGATCAATAATACTTATAGGATTTTCTGGGGGTTTTAGGAGAAATGAAATAGTCTCAATAGACTATGATGATCTAGATTTTGTTCAAGAAGGTCTTAAAATTAACGTTAGAAGATCTAAAACAGACCAGTTTGGGGAAGGGTTCGTAAAAGCGCTACCCTATTTTAACAACCAGTTATACTGTCCAGTAGTATCATTGAAAGATTGGTTGAATATATCAAAAATAGCCTCAGGCCCAGTATTTAGAAGGTTTAATAAAGGATCTAGCTTGTCTGAAAAAAGGCTGACAGACCAATCTGTAGCATTATTAATTAAAGAATATTTAAATTTAGCTGGGATAGATAGCAAAAACTATTCAGGGCACAGCTTAAGATCTGGTTTTGCTACATCAGCAGCAGAATCTGGAGCAGAAGAAAGAAACATTATGGCTATGACAGGTCATAAATCAACGGAAATGGTGCGTAGATATATTAAAGAAGCAAATCTATTTAAAAATAATGCTCTTAATAAAATAAAAATATAAAAAAAATTATATGCAAATATTATAAGATAAAAGATATTGATCATTTATTAATGGAGATAAAAAAAATAATAGTAACAGGCGGTCTTGGGTTTATTGGAAGTAATCTAATAGACCTACTAATAAAAAAAAAATTTAAAGTAATTAATTTAGATAAAGTTTCTTATTCATCAAATTTTTATAACGTAAAAAACTATAAGAATAGTAAATTTTATAAATTTTATAAAGTTGATATTAATAATAAGAAAAAAATAACAAAAATTTTTTTAAAAGAAAAACCTATTGCTATATTTAATTTAGCAGCAGAAACACACGTTGATAGATCTATAGATGGCCCCTATCCTTTTATTAAAAATAATATTTTAGGAATATATAATTTGCTTGAAGCAACAAAGGTTTATTTTAAAATAAATAAGAAATTTAAATTAATACATATTTCAACAGATGAAGTTTTTGGTGATATTTTAAGAAATAGATCTAATGAAGATTATCCTTATAAGCCATCTTCACCCTACGCTGCTACCAAGGCTTCATCAGATCATTTAGTGTACTCATATTTTAAAACGTATAATTTACCAATAATTATAACTAATTGTTCTAATAATTATGGACCAAAACAACATCCTGAAAAATTAATACCTAAAATGATATACAATATTATGAAAAATAAAGACTTACCTATTTATGGCAAAGGAACAAATTCAAGAGAGTGGATATATGTAGAAGATCATTGTGAAGCTTTGCTTGATGTTTTTAAAAAAGGTAAGATTGGTAATTTTTACAACATAGGGTCAAATGAAGATTTGAATAATCTAAATGTTTGTAAAAAATTATTAAAAATTGGTAAAAAAATAGATATAAATAATAAATCTAAAGTTAAACTGGTGAAAGATAGACCGGGACACGACAATCGATACGCCTTAAATAGTAACAAAATAAAAAAAGAGTTAAAATGGAAAAAAAAAACAAATTTTAGTGAGGGTATAAAAAAAACATTTATATGGTATCTTAATAATTTAGAATATTTTAAATCAATCAAAAAAAAAGATATAATAACAAGACTTGGTCAAAATGATTAATAAAGGAATAATTCTTGCAGGTGGAAATGGAACTAGAATGAGTCCATTAACAAAGGCAGTAAATAAACAATTGTTACCAATATATGACAAACCCTTAATTTTTTACTCTTTATCAATCTTAATGTTATCTAAAATAAGAGATATATTGATAATAGTAAATGAAGGTCAGCTAGATCAATATAAGAAAATTATTCCTAATGGAAAGAATTTAGGTATGAATATTTCTTATAAAGTACAAAAAAAGCCCAATGGTCTACCCGAAGCATTTATAATTGGAGAAGATTTTATCAATAAAGACAATGTTGCTTTAATACTTGGGGATAATTTTTTTTACGCTCAAAATCTATCTTCTTTATTGCTAGAAGCAACAAAGCTAAAAAAAGGATCACAAGTAATTTTACATAAGGTTAATAATCCAGAATTATATGGAGTGGCTTGTGTAAAGAAGAAAAAAATCTCATCAATTATAGAAAAACCAAAAAAATTTATAAGCGATAAAGCCATAACTGGGCTATATTTTTTTGACAATAATGTAGTTAATTTTTCAAAAAAATTACAAAAATCAAAAAGAAATGAATTGGAAATAACAGATTTATTAAAAATATATAATAAACAAAATAAATTAAAATATAAAGAACTAGGTCGAGGAGCCGTATGGTTAGACACAGGTTCTATAGATGATTTTTATAATGCTTCATTATTTGTTTCAACAATTGAAAATCGACAAGGGGTTAAAATCGCTTGTCTAGAAGAAATTGCATTAAACAATAAATGGATTTCAAAAAAAGAAATAAAGAATTCAATAAAATTTTATGGAAAATGTAAATATTCAAATTATTTAAAAAGTTTTTTATGAAAATAATACAAACTAACTTTAAAGATTTAATCATAATTAAAAATGATACATACAAAGATAAAAGAGGACATTTTAAAGAATTGCTCAAAGAATCTTTAGTTAAAAGAAAATTTCCATTTCAAGTAATGTCCTTTTCAAAAAAAAATGTAATCAGAGGCTTACATATGCAACAAAAAAAAACACAGGGAAAATTTATATCTGTAATTAAGGGAAAAATTTATGATGTTGTTGTTGATTTAAGAAAAAAATCAAAAACTTTCGGAAAAAAATATTCNATTATTTTAAGCGACCAAAACTCAAAATCTTTATATATACCAGAAGGTTTTGTGCATGGGTTTTGTGCTTTGGAAAAAGAAAATTATGTAGTTTATAATTGTACAAATTATAGAAATAAGAGTAGTGAAGTTGGTATAAAATATAATGACAAGAAACTTAAAATAAGATGGCCAACAAAGTCTCCAATATTATCAAAAAAAGATTGTAAAAACTTATCATTAAATGAATATTTAGAAATAATTTGAAAAAGTTAATATTAGTTACAGGTGGGAATGGAAGATTTGCAAAAATTTTAAAGCAAAAAAATAAACTTTTAAATCTTAAATTTTTATCAAAAAATGATCTAGATATTTTAAACTTAAAATCCATTGAAAAATGTATTTCTAAATATAAACCTAAAATTATTTTTCATTGTGCAGGATTATCAAGACCTATGAATATTCACATTAATGACATATCAAAGAGCATAAGCTTAAATATTATTGGTACTGCAAATATGGTAAAAGCTTGTAATAAATTTAATGTCAAAATAATCTACTTTTCTACAGGATATGTTTATGAAGGAATTAAAGGTAATTATTCAGAACAAGATCCTACAAAACCTTTTAACAATTATGCTTTATCAAAACTAGGTGGAGAAGCTTCTGTTTTAATGTACAAAAACTCATTAATTCTTAGATTAACAATGATGGAAAAACCCTTCCCTTACAAAAAAGCTTACACTAATTTAATAAGTAATTTTATGTATCACGAAGATTTGGTTAAAATACTTCCTAAAATAATTAATAAGTTTGGCATAATTAATGTTGGTGGAAAAAAACAATCTATTTATGATTTTGTTAAAAAAACTAATAAATCTATTAAAAAAGATAAATTATCTAAAAGCACTAACTTTCCATTGAATCAAACAATGAGCCTTAAACTGTTAAATAAAATCATGAAAAATAAGATTTAGTACCTCATATGAAAAATTTTAATCTAGAATGTTATAGAATTAGAAATTTAGGATAAAATTATTTTCTGTCTATAAGTATCAATTTTTTTTGAAACATATTCATTTGAAAATATAAAATTTTTCAATGTTTTAACTTGTATAGTTTGTCTATATTTTTTATCTAAAATAAGTTTATCGATTGCTTTATATAAGTTTTTTGTATTAAGATTATTAATCTTTATTCCAAAACTAGCTGCTTCTGGTAAACCACCACGATTACTAATAATTACAGCGCACCCCCTGCTACTTGCCTCTAAAGCAGTTCTTCCAAAAGGTTCTTCCCATCTTGAACATACAACGGAAATATTAGATAATTTTAGTTTATTTAGGATTTCTTTATGCTTTTTAAAGCCTAGTATCTTTAAATTCTTGTGCTTAAAAGTAATCTTTTCTCTTGGTTCGTCACCATAAACAATTGCTTTCCAATCATTGTGTTTTGTAAGAATTTCTAAAATTGCTTTTCCAAAGATATCATAACCTTTTGATGAATTTAAACGTCCAACAAAAATAATTAAATTTTTTTTTTTATTTATATCAATTTTAACTTTATTTATAGAATGTGGAATTACTATATAATTAGAAGTTGTTTTCTTAAGATGTTTTATGTCAGAAAAAAATCTGTTTTTAACCCAATTACTAATAAAAATAATTTTTCTAGTTTTTTTTAAAAGATCAATTCTCTCCTTTTTAAGGATAGATCCTTTTTGATGAAGTGGATCATTGTGAAAATATAAAACTATATTTGGATTAATTTTAAATATTTCATTTAAATAATTTGGCCTATTATGAATTTCTATAATTTTAGAAGGATTAGAAATTTCTTTAGTAATAAATTTTTTTAAATAAATTTTTGTAGAACTTTGAAAAAAAAATTTTCTAATAGGCAAATTAATATACTTTTTAGATAATAAATCTTTCTTAAAATTTGTACTACCATATATTTTGATATTATTATAAAATTTACTAAGTTTAGTTGTGTCATTTAATAATAATGATACTGCACCAGCATAAGAGGAAGAAAAATTTTCCTTATATGGTAGTAAAATTGAAATCTTCATTTTTAATTATTTCTATTCTTTTTTTTTTGTTATTTTTTAGCTTATACTCATATGACATCGCAGCACTTTTAGTCTTAAAATATCTTTTATAAATAACAACCCAAGTATAACCTTTGGTAGATTTTGCTCCCCTATTAGTGTTATGCTTGATAAGTCTTTGTTTTATATTATTTGTATAACCTACGTAAGTCTTACTTTTTCCAACATTAGTTGATTTTAGCATATAGACATAGAAAGTCATAAAGTGGCGGTCCCTGGGGGAATCGAACCCCCCTTTGCAGGATGAAAACCAGCTGTCCTAACCGATAGACGAAGGGACCATGAGGAGATCTTTTATTTTAAAAGTTAATATTTATCAAGTCTAATTAAGCTTAATAAGAACATCCTTAATGTTTAATTGTAGGCTCTTTTTATTATTCCAAATATTTTCATGTATTTGACCAATAACATTCATATTTTCTTTATAAGATAATAAGTAATAACCAATTTTTGTATTTAAAGAGTTGAAGCAAATAGACTTAATAGAGCGACCTGAATTTGGTTTAAAAATTACACTAATGTGTTTATCATTTAAAATATTAGTTTTAATTACCTTTAAGTTTTTAATTAAAAAAGTTGGCAATGGGTTGTTTGTGCCAAACGGTCCAATTTTATTTATCTCGTTAACAAAACTATTATTTACAGCAGCAGAAGAAATTTCTTGATCATATTTATTAACTAATTCAGTTTCTTTATTTTCTAAATAAAAATCTCTTAAAATAAAGCTTTCCATTTTTTTGATTTGATTTTTTTTAATTGTAAAACCAGCTGCCATATTGTGGCCACCACCTTTTTCGATCATTTTATTGTCAACTAATTTTTTTATAACTTTGCCCATATTGTAATTATATGTAGATCTAGCAGATCCTTTTAATAAATTATTAGAATTTGTAATTACTATAGATGGTTTGTTAAAATAATCTTTTAGTCTTGCAGCTATAATGCCAATTAAACCTTCATTAATACTTGGATTATAATAAATTATTACGTCCTTATTATCTTTTTGAATTTTTTCAAAATTAACATCGCTTAAGATACTACTTTCAATTTTTTTTCTCTTATTATTAAGTTCAATTAATTTAATTGATTTACTCTCAACTATCTTTGGATCATTCGATGATAATAAAAGAGTACCAAGAAGTGAATTTGATAATCTTCCACCAGAATTAATTATGGGTCCAATGAAATATCCCAGATCATCAATGGATAACTTGTTTGTTTTATCAGATAATTTATATAAAGATCTAAAAGCAATATTGTCATTTAAATTAAATTTTTTAATTTGATCCAACGCAATAATTCTATTAATTTTTCTTAGAGGCATTACATCACAAACAATAGCTAGCAATACATAAATAAGAAAATTTGATATCTTGTATGAAGACTCTATTTTATTAATCAAAATATCTAAAAAAAAATAAGTTAAAGTTGTTGCGCAAAAATAATTATTTAAAATATTATTATCATTTTTTTTGGGATTAATAATTACATTAGATTTTGGGTATGGTTTATTGATGTCATGATGATCAATTATTATTGATTTTATATTATTATCATTTAGAAAATTAATTGACTCATGAGATGATGATCCACAATCAACCATGATTGTCAATTTTGGTTTCTTTAATATTAATTTTTTAAATAATTCTCTACTAGGTCCATATCCATCACGTTCACGATCAGGTATATAAAAAAAATAGGGTTGCTTTATATAATCAAAAAACCTTACTAATAATGAGGTGGATGCTGTACCATCGACATCATAATCTCCGAATATACATATTAAATCCTTTTCTTTGATAGATTTAATTAAAATGTCAGTGGCTAAATTAAAATCATAATCATTTTTAAATTCGTTAGTAATTTCAATTTCATTTTTAATACTATGAATTTCATGAATATCAAAATTTCTAGATACAATTAATCTTGAAATAATTTCACTAAATTGAAAATCTTGTTTTATTTTTTCTATAGAATTTTTATTAACTTTATTTTCAATCCATTTTTTTCCTGAAACAGAAATCATTCATTAATAAAATTATCTTTTTTTAATATTTCCCGATAATCCAAACTTTTATGTGTAGCTAAAGTTTCTGAAGTATAAATATTATCATTGATTGAAATACCTTTTAAAACATCACTACCAGTAATTCCTGTTGCACAAAAAATTGAGTCTCCTTTAACAATTTCATGTAAATCATACTTTTTATTAATGTCATTAATGCCCATTTTTTTAGCTTCTAATACGTCTTCTTCATTATCAAAAATAAATCTACCTTGAAAATGACAATCGTATGCATCTAGCGCTGAAGCTGCCAGAACTCCTTCAGGTCCACCGCCAATACCTAGAAAAATATCTACATTATATTTTGGATCAGATACGTATAAAGCACCAAGAACATCACCATCAGTAATTAATTTTATACTCACATTTAAATCTTTAAGTTTATCAATAAATTTTTTATGTCTTGGTCTATCTAAAATACAAGCTGTAATTGATGATACTGGTTTGTTTTTAAATTCTGATAAATTTTTTAAATTTTTTTCTAATGTAAAATCTAAATCAATTAAACCTTTATCAATTTTACTTGTTGCAATTTTTTCCATATAAGTTTCTGGAGCATTAAATAGATGTCCTTTTTCAGATATTGCTAAAACAGCAATCCCACCTGGTAGATTATTAGCTACAAAATTTGTACCCTCAACTGGGTCTACAGCTATATCGAACAAAGGACCTTCTTTTGTACCCAAAATCTCACCAGTGAATAACATTGGTGCTTCATCAAGTTTTCCTTCACCAATTACAATTTCGCCAGTCATTTGAATTTTATTTAATTCTGATCTCATTGCATCAACAGCTGCTTGATCAGCTGCATTTTTATCTTTTTTACCCACTAAGTAAGATGCGGCGAGTGCCGCTTTAGATGTAACTTTTGAAAATTGATCAATAAACTTTTTATCTATTGTCATTTAATTTTTTCATCAATCAATTCATCTTGATTAATTTGAGATTCAAATTCTCGTAAACGTTTATAAACACTTGCAAGTTCAATAATTGTTGGCCACGCTTTTAAAAGATATTGCATAGAGCCTTCAACTCTACCAAATGCTCTGATAATTTGCTGCATAACTCCAAGTGTAACAACACCAGCTACTATTGCTGGGGCTAAAAATACATAGGCAGATAGTACGTTTGCTTGTAAATAAGCCATTCTACCTACATTAAAGTATAAATAGCGTACATAACTTAAAAAATGAATTGAACGTACATCCAAGAACAATTCATTGATTGTTTTTGGTCTAACATTTTCATCATCTTCAGCAATTACTAAAATTTTTCTATATGCTGCTTCTCTCTTCTGAAGGTCATATTCAACACCAACTAATCGTAATAACCAACCTAGACCTATTAGAAATATTGTTCCACCCAATGTCCAAATTAGGGCACCGGTAATTAAGCCATATTGCCAATCACCAAAAAAGAAAATTGGTATACCGACTGACAAACCTAACAAAATTGGAACAAATTGAATTAGGACCATCACTGATTCAATGAAACTTGTTCCAAGACCTTCCATTATACGAGTAAATTTTATTGTATCCTCTTGAACTCTTTGAGAGGCACCTTCAATTTTGCCCGCTCTATCATAAACACTGTGGTACCACTCAACCATAGCAGTTCTCCATCTAAATAAAAAGTGAGCTGTAAAAAAACTTATAGCAACATAAAGGGCGATATACATACCGGCCAACGTTATAAATGAAGCCAAACTAGCCCAGTATTCTTCAATAGTTATTGCGTTAGGTGCTGCTAGAGCTTTTTGAATCATATCATAAAAAACACCAAACCATTCATTAATTTTTACATCTATTTTAACCTGCACCCATAATGATGATAAAATAATTAACGATCCAACCCATGACCATAAAAACCATTTTTTTGATTTAAAAAATCTAAACATAATTTATTTTAAAAAGTTATCTGCATAAGATTTTTTTACAGTTTTTCTTTTTTTAGGTTCAATAACTTCAAAATCTATTTTTTTTTTCTTGGCATAGTTAATAGCTAATTCTTTAGTAGAAAATTCTAATTTTAATTCAGACAAAGTATCAGATGAACTTTCCCATCCCATTAAAGGATTTTTTGTAGGATCTTTAGTTTTAAATTCTAAAATCCATTTACTATTTTTTGCTAACCCAGACTGCATTGGATTTTTATTTGGAATGTAAATTAATGCTTTGTTCATAATTGCTGGTCGGAGTGGCAGGATTCGAACCTGCGACCCTCTGGTCCCAAACCAGATGCGCTACCAGGCTGCGCTACACTCCGATCTGAGTACTATTACAGCACATTTTAATTTATTAAAAGGATAATTATAAGCAAAATGAAGGTAATTTTAATAGAATCTGATATATAAAAAATATGATTATTGAGTGCACAAAGTGTAATAAAAAATTCAATGTTAATCCAGATTTGATACCACCAGTTGGAAGGCAAATCCAATGTGGCTCATGCCATTATAAATGGCATTATAAAATTGAAAAACTTGATACAAGTCCACTTATCCTAGAAAAAAGTAATAATACTGAAAATGCTAAATTAAATAATGACCAAGATAATAATGAAGATACTTCGGCAAGTGACTATGCAAAGATAAATCTAGAAATTTTTGACAAAAATAAAGACGATATAACCATAAAAAAAGATAAAAAAGAAGTTAAACCCAAAATAGAAATTAAATCAGATAGTGTTAGTAAATTTTTTTCTTATTTACTGGTGCTTATTATATCATGCATTGCTT
>JGI20155J14468_10000926_pt1 | contig 23503 bp, 9 predicted proteins | sample COG_05_FD_14468 | JGI IMG/M metagenome (IMG submission 14468) | reverse complement strand
AATTAAAAAGTTGTAGCTACGTAGTTTTATATCACTGTTGTGTTAATGCTAAATGTTGTTATAGATAGATAGATAGATAGATAAGATTTTCTCTTCGCGGTGTATATCACCGAAGAGGTCTGAAAGGCACGTACGGAATCCCTTGGTTTTCGCAACATTGCGGGCACGCAAACTTAATATTCGCCTCTTCTTGCTCGTCCAAGCCAGGCGGTTGCATGCCGATGCACTCGTAGTGAAACCAGCCGTCGCATCGGTCGCAGCAAATCATCGATCGTTTCGCATCGTACGCGGATCGACAGACGCAATAGAGTTCGCATCGTTCGCCCAACTCCTCCAGTTCGTCTTTGAGATGCACGGGTAACGCTCGACCTTCGCGCAAAAGAACGCGAGCGGCTTCGATTGGAATGGATTTATCTTCGACGACGGTGGCGGCGTGTTCGAGCCAAAGTTGACCGGCGGATTCTAAGGCAAACGCGCGATCGGCTAATGGATCGACACCACCTCCTGGACAAAGGCCAGCGGCTACGGCGGTCTCTTTCAGTTCGTGCAACTCGATGAGTTTTGGGAACGGCGGGCCTCGCATTAAAGACGTGGCGCGTTGTCGCCACGCCGGGCCGCACACTTCTCTCATCATCGCTAACGTCTCCTCGACCGGTTCCAATTCCATGGCTAATGCACCTTTCATGCCCGCAAAGATTTGTTTCTTCAGGTCAATTCCGACGGGTTGTTGCGTACCATCAGGACCGGTACCGCTGAGTTGATGTTGCGCTGTCGCGGCGGCGAACATTTGTTCTTGTCCCGGTTGCGGTTGCATCGCACCCATCATCTGCAATTGCTGTTGCTGGTGAACGAGAAATTGTTGATCGTGCTGTTGCTGGAACTGTTGTTGCTGCGCGAACTGTTGCTGCATGGCGGCTTGCGCTGCGATGGCAGCAGCTTGCGCGGCTTGCGCGGCTTGCGCGTCTTTGCCTACATCCATCGGCGTCGCCGCGTCCTCTTCTTTCACAGCTTCTTCTTCCTTGTCCGCCGCTTCGGGCGCGGGAGCTTCAACTTCTTCTGCAACTTTCTTCCCCTTCGCGCCTTTTTTACCTTTTGCCGCAGCTTTACCTTTCTTGCCTCCTTTCACCGGGGGCGCTGGTTTCTCAGGCGGCGGCGCGGCAGCCGGCGCTTCTCCGGCTTCCTTTTTCACGTCCTCCTCGGGCGAAGGTTCCTCCTTTCCTTTTGAATCGTCCTTCTCCTTTGCCGCTGCTGCTGCTGCTGCTGCTGCCGCTTCTCTTTCGACGTTAGCGGCGGCAACAGATGGAGGAACCGCAACTTGTGCGTTCGGATCCATCGCTTGCGTAATCGCTGCCAATATCTGTTGCTCCCCGTCGTCCTTCTTCAACTCGACCGCGAGTTGCTCCATCAGCTTCGCGTGTCGATCTCGCAAAATCAAGACGTGGACAATGTGCGGGTGCGAAATCGCCGGCGCCATGTGTAACTGCGCTTGACACAACGCCAACTGAACGCCAAACTGTTGCAGCAAAGTGAGTTGGTTGATGGTAATATTCTTCAACTCTTCGGAGAGTAAAGTTGGATTGGCTTGCGCGCCTTGCAAAGCAATCGTGCGTTGCGTCGCCGCGGCGGTGACAGATTGGCCCATGAGCATGACGTGCTGAATGGCCGTCAATTCGGCGTTGTGCGGGTTTGCACCGCGCATTTGCGCCTCGTTGACCTTTCTCGCTCTCGCTTCGGCTTCTCTTCTGGTCGTTGCTCTCGCAATATGCGCGGCTTGCGTCTCCGCAGACGTGGAGGTTTCGAGGACGTGGTGATTGTGCAAGCACTCGCGAACGCGCAAGCACCACGCGTCGTGCGCGTTGACGATTTCAATAATCAACTCTTCTTCGGGCATTTCGCACGGAAAAGACACAGACTCTTGCAAAGCTCTTTTCAACGCTAAAATGTTCGGCCGTTTCGTTCGATGGACCGATTTATACGTCTCCAAGGACAGTGCTTTCGGCTTTCCGTTCTTTGCCACGCACGGCGCGCACACGTAGTTGTTCATCGTTTTTGCCGCAGAAGCAGAAATGTTGATGCACTTCAAATGGTACCAATCGCCGCAATCGTCGCACCCGAGCATTTGTACGCCCCCGGCTTGTCTGCAGAGACAAAATTGACCGTCTTCGGTTTCCGGAGGAATACCAGTCCCGGTGACGTCCAAAATAGCCGCGTGGATAGATTCTAAAATCGTTTGCAGAACTTGCTTGGAATTCAGTTGCACCTCTTCTTGCTTGCTCTCTTCTCCTGCAGGGCCAACAACGGTGGGAGGGGTGCTCGCGTTAACTACCGGACGACGCAACAAAGCCATTCGCAGATTGTCGTTCCACTCTTCGCATCGAGTGACAACCGCGGTCAATTGCGCTCGTTCTGGGCACATGAACGCGTCTCCTTCGCTTTCGACTTCCTTCAACAAATCTTTGAAGTCCGAGAATGGGCGTCGTTTCTGCTTCTCTTGTTCTTTACCATCGTCGTCAGCTCCTTTCGCACCAGCTGCACCATCATCACCCGCAGCAGCAGCTACTGGAACCGGAGCCGATGCCAACAACTCTCTCGCCGCTGTAAACCAAACTTGGTGATTCGCCAAGTTCGCCTCGAGCTCGTCCACTTTCGCGACAATCGCCGGTAAGTTTTTCCCTTCCGAAATCAAAGCGTCCAACTCGTCCGGACCGATCGTTTGCTTTGGCCTGCCGTTTTCATCCAACTCTGGATTCAACATTGCGTCTGCTTTTTGACGCCACTCGTCCACGAGTTTCCATCGTTTGTTGACTTCTTCGAGAAGTTTCGGATTGAGTTCGTCCAAGTCTTCGGCTTCTTCGTGAAGCTCGTCCAATAAGGCATCTTCGGGTAAGTCTTCTTCCTCTTCCTCTTGTTTCTTTGATGCTTTCGACGACTTGCCGCTCCCTTTCTCCGACGTCCCGGCGGTGCCTTCGATTCTCTCAAGAATAGACGCAAAGCACTCTCTCGCTTTCTCTTCCCAATCCAACGCGCGTAATCGTTTTCTCACCGTAGCCATCGCTGGTAACTCCAAACCAAAGTCTTCGTGCGATAACTCCAATTCTTTAAACGTAATTTCCGCACCTTCTTCGCGCCATCGCGAGACGCAATCTTCCGCTTCTTCGTTCCAAGATTCGGCGTCTTCGACGCGTTCGATCAAAGCGGCGACTTCCTTCACGTAGATGCGCAAGTCCGGCGCCTCCTTGACGAGCTGCTTCGCTTCTTCCAACGTCGGTAGAGGTTGCGCCGTCCCACGTCGAGTGAGCTGTTTACCTTTCAGACACGGTTGCGCGCGTTCGAGCCACGCTTTGGTGGTGTTGACAGTTTCTTGAAGAAAATCGAACCCTTCGAGTTTGAGAGGGATGCTCGCGCCTTCGCGCACAATTTGAGCGACTTCATCGAGAGACTTCCTGTCCGCTTCTCTCTTAGAATTCGCGCATTGAACTGCTTGACGACCTTTTACTTCCCATTTCTTCCCAGCGTCTACGTGGCCTTTCAAACTTATCAAAAGTTTCTCTTCGTCTGGAGCGACTTCGTAGTCTGCAGAGTCGAGTAACTCCTCGCCTTCTTTCACCGCCTTAATCGCGTCGTCGATCGGGTCTTTCACGAGAAGCATGTTCTTAATGTCTTCGGCCCATTGACGAACGGTGATTCGGTTCTTAAGCCACGTCGATTCGGTAACTGTAATTGCGAGCGCTTTCGAAGCTTCCAAGTGTGTCTTCAATTCATCGATTGACGTCATCGGCGTGTCCATCTTGAGCGCTTTATTGACCCAAGCGTACGCGTCGTCGACGGCGGTTTCCATCGTGGTGATCTCGTCGCAATACACACCAAGTTCTTTGCCTTCGTTGAACAACATTTCCGCGTCGTGCAAGGGAGCATTTTTGGTATCCAAAAGCGAAATGGCTCGAGCGCGCCACGTGTGCGTCTCTTCGCGCGCCTTGATGAGCGTTTGCAGCTCCATCGAAGATACCGGCAAACCGTGCGATTCTTTTTCGAGCTCATCGAGATCATGAATTCGTACTAAAGTTGCCGCGGTATCGTCGCCGTCGTCGTTATGGTCTTCGTAACTCGCACGACCACCACCTCTGCCGGTACGACCCGCGCGACCAGGGAGCGCGGCGCGAACTTTTTCCGCCCATTTCGTTGCTTTTTGAATCTGCTCGAACAGTCGATGGTGACTGGGAATCTCCACGGAAATTTTCGTAGAATCTTTCAACAACTTCTCGCACGTTCTCGGGGAAGGGTAAGGTTGCTCTTTCAAAGCGTCTGCGACTCTTTTTTCGATGTTTTCGGCATCAGATTTCAAGTTGGTGTACGATTTCAAATCCGCCGCAGTCATCGGGACCGGTTTCGTCGACAACAGTTCTTCCAATCGGTCCAGCTTCATTCGAGGAACAATTCTGTCCTTCTTGGATACTTTTTGTTCGTCGTCCACGTTAGCCGTCGTAGTCGCCGTAGCACCGGCATCTTCTCTGTCTCCTTTCTTCTCTCCGTCGATAACCATGAGGTCGTTGTCGTCAGCCCCGGCTGGCGCTTTTTCAGCAGCTTCTCCTTCGGCGTCTTTTTCCTCCTCGTCTTCTCGCTCTTCTTTTTCTGTTTCTCCTTCTTCTCCTCCTTCTACGTCGTCCTCTTCTTCGGATAGATCGTCCTCGAGCATGACGTCACCTACCGTCAACTCTTCGCCGTTCATTCTAGCTTTCAAAACCGTCAAGTCGACTTGCCACTTCTTGGCGAGCGCTATTTTCGCGGACAACTTGCGCGTCTCCGCCATCTCGCTTCCGCCCCAAACGAACTCTTCTCCCGCGACTGCTAAACTTTGCAAATCTGCAATTTCCGGCATCGGAGCTTTCTCCAAGGCTTGTTTAACTTTCTTTACCCAGGCGTTGGCTTTAGTAATCCTAGCTTTGCCACAGGCGACTGGTTTGAAGTCCGCGTTGATTTGTTTCCGATGCTCCGCCGAGGTTGATTTCTCAACCGTCGAAACGAGCTTCTCGATATCTTCCAACGTTTTGCGGTAGAAAAGAACTCTGTTGTCCGCCGCGCATTCGCATAATTCCGCGCAATGCCTCAAACACGCTTTCCGCCCGACGTTGCATTTACACACGACGCCGGAGAGGTGTAATATGGAGCGACAGATGGTACATTCCGGATCATCCTCGGCGGTTCGCGGCGACGTTCGCAATCGAGCTTCTTTTGGTTTCTTGACTATAACTACAGCTTCGGCTTCAGACGACGACGACGACGACGGCAACGATGAAGACTTCTTCTTCTTCTTCTTATCGACAACTAACTTCGATCTGACGGTCCCATCCGCGGCGAGCTGTTCCCTCGCTTGGCGTTCTTCGTTCATCATCGTTCGAAGTTCCGGTAACAACCACCTCGCGGTGTTCTCGCTAATCGTCGTCGCTTCTTCTTTTCCTTCATCTTTATCTTCGTCTTCTGCACCAAGTTTCGGTGATGTTGTATCCGCGCTATCGCACAACAACCGCTCGTGACAGAACATCGACAGTTTTCGACACGATCGATATCGCTCCACCGCGTCGGTGCCGTGCGATAACCAATCCGGAGGCGCAAAGTTTACTTTCTCGCTAACGTTGAACCCGCAATCGACTTGCGCGTGGTAACTCTTTGGAAACGTCACGATAAAATCACCCGGGTTTTGCTCGACGCGAAATACCGGCACGTTGTCGTTTCGTAAAGTAGACGGCGGAAGCATCGCGACTACGCGTATCATCGCATCCGGTTGGTTTCCGAACAAATCCGGAACGGCTCGTTTGAACGAGTTCTCCATCGCCTCGCAGGAAGCCGAGGGAATCGCGTACCACATTTTCGCGGCGCCCGCGTGTTGATAGGTGACTGAATACAGATTATTTTCTTCCACGTGCCAACACGTCGAGGCAAACGTCGACCCGACGTATAAATACGGTTGCGACAAACCAGCCACGTGTTCCGGTAAACTTGCTAATAGACTTTCGTGTTCGCCCGGACCTCTCAACACCGGTAAGTTATTCAAATTCCACGGCGATTTTCGCATCTTTGCAACCATTTCGTCCTCTTCTTCTTCCTCCATTTTATCATTATTACCGTCGTTGTTGTCCTCCTCCTCGTCGTCACCGCCGCCGCCAGACTTCTTTTTCGTAGCAAAAGAAGAAGGCGCGTCTCGCATCCTCGGGAACCCGGAGCCTCGTCTCGTGGTGTCGATTTCCGCCGCGGATCGAACCTCGACGTTCTCGTGCGACCCTTCTTCAACCATCTGCCAAAAACTCTCTTCCACGTCTCCGCACGGAATAGTGAACGAACCGTATTGCTGTTGTTGCGCTAAAAGCATCTGTGTTTGTTGCGGATTGTTCCTACCAAAAAACGCTAAATCAAACGCGGCGCACGCCTCTCGAAATCCATCGATGGTATACTCCGCTCCGTCTTCGAATTCAACAGCACGCGCGGCTGCTTCGCATCCGACGCAAAACCATTTCCCTTTCGGCACCTTTTGTAGCGGCGGCGACAAACAGTACGTGTGAAAGCCTTGGTCGCATCCGTCGCACACGAGAAACGTCTCCTCGTCGTCGTGCCCGCTCTGGCCGCAATGCTTGCACGACTGCGCCGTCATGCGTTCAATCTCTAACTGCTCTGCGATTTCTTCTAAACCATTCTCCAATTTTGGTCTTTTCGGTGCCGGTCTGGAACATCGAAACTCTAAATCCAACATCGCCCCGATCAACTCCTTCTCTTCCTCCGTCGGTTCTTCCTCTTTCGTCGTCGTTTCCTCCTTTGAATTTGCCGCTCCTCCTCCTTTCCCGGATGATGCTTTTCCTCCTTTCCCTCCTCTTTCCTCCTCGTTCTCCTCGTTTTTCTTCTTCTCCTCATCCTCCTCTTTCCTCCTCATCTTCTCAAACGGCAACACCCACTTCTTATATAAACATTTCAGCGAGAACGAGTTCGACGTCCCGTCGTTCGCGCGCGTTTGCGTCATCCCGGGATCTAAAACCCTCGCGATATCTCTCCACTGTTTGTTCGTTTTCACCGTTTCAAACCCTTTCAAAGGATTGGTGTTGACGAGTTCGTAGAGTTTCTGCACGTCTAACTTCTTCCCTAAAAACGTCGGCCACCGTTCGATCGGTCGGTTGAAGTGCGCGCCCATTTTTTGGCAATAGTCTTGGCGAAATTTTAGGGTTTCATGCTGTCCAAATCCGCTTCGATTTTTCTTCCTTCGTTTTCCTCCTTGGGGGCTGTCGCGCTTCTCGTCGTCGTCGTCCTTTTCGAAGTCGTTGAGTTCGTTCACCGTTTGCACTCTCGTTTGGACTGAAAAAGTCGACGCATCAATCGCCAATCTTGAAGTGTGTTTTGAGCTCGTCGTATTGGTGGTATTGAGCACTGTTTCGGTGAAAAACTCCCGCGCGGTTTTCGGAGGTTGAATTCGGCACAGACCAAACCTCTCCGCTTGTTCGCGTATGGATGAAATGTATCGCAAAGGATCGGAAAACTCTTCCTGAGTTGGACGAAACGTCGGCGCGTCTTCGCAAAACGCGACGCGAGAGGATACTTTTTCTTCGTTTTGGGNGCTCATTTTGTGCGCGAAACGCGTTTACGGGGATAAAGACCCGCTCGAAGTATTCCGAATTCTTTCCCGCCGATCTCTTTAGACCTCTCTCCCGTCGTCGAATTCCGAAGGAATTCAACGCGCTCTTTTCGTCTCTAAAACCCGTCTTTATCCGCTCAAAAGAATATCCAGACGACGTTCGCTCGTGGTTTGTGCTCTGGAATACGCTCTCGCGCTCGTTGAGATCGATTTGAGAGCGAGAGGACTCAGGGAGTAAAGAGATGTGCGAGAGAGATATGAAGATTTATCTCCCCAACGAGAAACCAATTGAGAACAAAAAAAAGCGAGAAAAGAATTATTTGAGTACGACTTGAGCACTTACGTAAGTGCTCAAGTCGTACTCTTTTTCAACCCTCTCTGAGTGCTTAAGCGTTACTCTTTCAGTTTTTTTACGTGCTCGAGCTTACTCTCTCGCTCCTTTTTTTGTTTGTTTTTTTTTTCTTCGAGAAAACAGTCGTTCGTTTTCTCAAAGCACTCGCATGTGAAATTGACTCTCTCTCTCTCTCTCTGTGAGTATACATACCGTTATGAACAACTTCGACGACGACGGCGAAGGAGGAGGAATTTCAGACGCAAAAGTGTTGACGGGATGCGCGTTCAACGAGGAGATTTCAAAGCTCGCGGTGAGTCGCACTTCCTCGGTCTTAGCCGCGAGCACTTGGAGTGGTGATCTGCATGTGTTTTCCCTCCTCGCGGGTGGTCGAGAGGAGAGTAAAGAATACGTCGGACGGTTCACGAGCGCTTCTTCGTCGTCTTCTGGAGAAATAAAGAGTCCGATTTTAGATTGCGCGTTTTCTCCTTCGAACGGTGATAACGGATGCGTGTGTTTTGGAACTCTTTCTGGTGAGTTGTTGTGCGGAGACTCCGCGACGAGAGTTTTAAAAACAGAAGGAGGAGACCAAAACGTAGTAATGAACGACGATTCGGTAAAAGTCGTCGGAACGCACAAAGACGCGATTAAAAACGTTTTCTTTCTGGAAGATAAACCCGACGTCGTGTTCTCCGCCGGGTGGGATTTGTACTTAAACGCGTGGGATTTACGAATGCCGTCGAGATCGAGGAAGATTTTGAGCAACGCGTTGCCGTTTAAGCCGCACCTGGCGGACGCGAAGAACAATCGAGTTTTATTCGTGTCCGCGGAAGGGAAGGAAAGACGATACGACTCTTCCGTGATTTTGCTGACGAACGCTCCGAGTTTCGAGAGGACAACGAGTCGGTCGTTTTTGAATAAAAAGGATTTTGGAGAAGGACAGGAGCAGCAACAACAACAACTGGGGCAGTATCAACACGTTCGCTCGTGCGCTCTGAGTTTCAATCCAAAGCACTCGTACGGCGCTCAAAGAGAAGAAGAAGAAGAAAGAAGAGACAGCAGCAGGAAACAACAACAAAAACAACAACCGTCGTGCGATTTTGTTTTGGGACTGAGCAACTCGAAATGTTCCGTCGAATTTTTTCGAGAGGAATTGGACGAGAAATACGCGTACAACTTCCTCTGCCATCGAGAAACCGTTCGCGCCGACGACGCGCCTAAATTCGCCTTCCAGCGGCAACAACAATTTAAGCAAAAAAAGAACCAGCAACGAAAAGTCCTCCTTCACCCGATAAACGGCTGCGCGTTCATTCAACAATCCACCAACCTCCTCGTCACCGGCGGCGGCGACGGAAAAGTCGAGCTCTGGTCCACGAAAACTCGCGAACATTTAGAAACCGTGTGCGATTTAAAAAAAGGCAGTTCGATTTCCCAGCTCGCGGTAAACGAACCCGGCGACTTAATCGCCGTCGCCGTCACAAAGAATAACAACAGCAGCAGTCGCAATACTACTCACTCATCAAAGAGCAGGAAAGTCTACGTCAAGCACTTCCGTCCGGACGAAACGGAAGAGACCGCCACCCGCGCTGCGGAAAAATAATAAGAACGACTTACGCCCGCGAGAGATTATATCATCCAAGCGGAGCAGAAAAAGCAGCACCAGTAGTCGTCACAGCAGTACTCGAAACACTCGCAGTAATAACAATAGCACCGGTGAAATACATATTCTTTTCTTCGTTCTTTCCATGTACTACCCAAAGAGCGCGAGAGAAAAGCGAATTTTTTGTGTTCACAATTTTCACTAAAACGGCCGTCACATGCGCAAGATAAAACACATGCTGACATCATCATCATCGCTTCGTGTGTCGTCAATTCACCATCGGTATTGCTGCTTTGATGGTCGTCGTGGCACGTCCTCACCCTCGTCGTCGTCGCATGCGTCGTCTAAAGCTTTCAACGCGTCGTCTTCGTCCTCGTCTTCGCTTCCAAACGACGTTTTGGAGAATGCGCGGACGATTCAGACGACGGGGAAGCCACTGAAGCATCGTCCACCAAACTTTGATTTCACGGCACTGGTGGCATCCATCGCGTCCATCCGCTCGAGATTACCACTAAAAGTGACCAATTGCATGCAATTAGATCCACACACGCTGACGATGCACTTTATAAACGAGGAGAGGGAGAAGTTGGTGGTGCAATGCAGCTCGCACCCGGATTTTGCACGAGTCGCTTTAGTACCGCGCGGCGAAGCGACATCGAGGACGACGCAGACGATGCAGACGAAAAAGCGAGACCGGTTATCGTTTGGCGTTCTCGCGAACGAGATTTTGAGAGATAAAGTTTTAATCGAAGCGTTTGTGCCGGTGAAGTTTGAACGCGTGTGCGTGTTTCGATTCGCCGAACGCGCCGTCGCCGGCGAGAGCGAATACGAGGTCGTGTGCGAAGTGACCGGGAGGAAGAGTAACGTCATCATAGTAGATTCAAAGACGAGAAATGTGGTCGCTGCGTCGCACCAAGTCGGGGAGAAACAGTCGCAGGTGAGAAGCGTGGTTTTGGGGAAGCCTTACGCGTTTCCGCCGCCGCCGCCGGGGAAAGATCCGATGGAGATTGGAGACTGCGAAGCGTTTCGGAAAGCGATTTTGAACGTCGAGGACGGCGAAGACGATGACAAAAACTTTGGTTCGCTTTCGAAAGCGTTTCAAGGCGTATCACCGGCGTTAGAGCGGACGTTGCGCGCAATAGCCGCCGCCAATGCTACGGTAGGAGCAAATGAGACGAAAACGAGTGAGTATTACGAAGCACTTTTCGATGCGTTTGCGCGATGGCGCGCCAGCGTCGACCGCGCGTTAGAAGCAGTAGAAGACGAAGACGAGCGAGCGAAAAACGTCAAGGCGTATTTTAGCGAGCACACGCGACAGATTCTCCTTCACGAAACGGAAAATGCCGTCATGGTTAAAGACGACGATGAAAATGAGAACGAGAATGAGGACGAAACCCGAAGAACATCACTCGGCGCGATCTTCACAGAAATGTACGAAGAAAAATCGAACGAAAACGAATACGAATCCGAGCGCAACGATTGTTTGAAAGCCGTGAAGACCGCGTTGCAAAAATCCGCGAACAAAAAAGCTGCGTTTGAGAAACAAATCAAAGCCGGCGAGAAGCACGACGAGATGTCCTTGGAAGCGGACGCGATCATGGCGTACGCTTCGCAGTATAAGAAAAACGACGATTTTGTCAACGGTTTTGATTTCGAAACCGGCGAACCGAAAACGTTCAAGGTGGATAAAGATCTCGGCGCGATTGGTACCGCGGAAGCTTTGTATAAAAAAGCGAGAAAGTTAAGGAGAACCGCCGACGCGGTGTTTCCTTTGATGGAAGAGTTAGAGAAAGAAAGAGAATACTTGGAACAGGTGGAGTTTAATTTGCGCGAACTGTCTCTCGGAGCGGTCGACGATGAAGAAACTTCTTCTTCTTCTTCTTCGTCGTCTTCCTTGGAGGACAAGATTGTTCTCGAGGAAATTAAAATCGAGCTCGTGCGCGCCAACTTGATGAAACCGAGAGATAAGCAATCGGCGAACGAAGTTAAAGCGATGAAGGCGAAGAAGAAAAACAACAACAACGGTAGTAATAAAAATAGCAATAGCAAACAGTCGCGGAAAGAGCAACTCATGTCGGGCGTTCGACAGTACGTGGCGCCTTCGGGTAAAATCGTGCTCTGCGGCCGCAACTCTCGAGGGAACGAAGCCGTCTCTCTGCATCTTTCGCAGCCTCAAGACGTGTGGTTTCACGTCCGCGGGGCGCCAGGTTCGCACGTTGTTTTACGACAACAACCTGGCGCGATAGCAAGTGACGAGGATATGCAGTTTGCGGCTGATTTAGCCGCGTTTCATTCGAAAGTTCGGAACGACGGAAAGGTTCAAGTGAGTTACACGTCGCCGAAGAACGTTCGCAAACCGAGCGGCGTATCGAGACTCGGTATGGTGACGATAACGAAAGAAGAGGTGATGATTGGACGACCGGACGATAGCGTATCGTTTAAAAACGGAGAAACCGGCCGCGCGCGAGGAGATGTCACGGAAGACGGGTTCGATTAATCAATCAAAAAGTGCATTAATCCATCATATATGTCTTCAAAGTCTTGTGTATTTGTGGGTGTAAAAAATAAATCAATTTGATGATAGATAGTAAATTATATGAGCCTCCTCTTGTCGCCGTCGTCTTTCGTCGCCGTCCTCGTTCGTCATCGTTTTGCAACTCGTTTTGTCCTCCTCTGTTTTCTTTTTCTCTCTGTCTCTGTCTCTCTCTCTCTCTCCCCTCTCTATTCCTCTCTCTTTTGTTTTGTATTCGTATCCGTCTCGTCGTTTACGCGCCTTCGGCGGACTTCAAAAACGGATCGATCGGTTTACCCAACGCGTAGACGATGAAACCAATCTCGCTCAAGTGCGCGTGGTCCAAGATATTTCTCCCGTCGAACACAAACGCCGGTTTGTGCATGACTTCGTAGATAGCTCTCCAGTCGTACGTCTTGAACTCGTCCCATTCGGTCATGATGGTCACGGCGTGCGCGTCCTTCAACGCCTCCGTCGGCTTCGAGTAGCACGTGATGCTCTTCATAGCTTCTTCGCCCATGTCCATTCTGACTTGTTCTTCCGGCACTTGCGGGTCAAACAACGCAATCTTGGCACCATCTTCAATCATCCCATGCGCGACGTCAATCGCCGGCGTTTCGCGAGTATCCCCGGTGTCCTTCTTGAACGCAAAGCCGAGCATGGCAATTTTCTTGTTACGAATGGTGTTGAACATGGCGGAAACAACTCTTCTCACGAATCTGGTCTTTTGGTAATCGTTCATGCCAACGACGGAGTACCAGTAATCGGCAACTTCTTGCAATCCGTGGCACTCGCAAATGTACGCCAAGTTCAAGATATCTTTTTGAAAGCACGAACCGCCGAAACCGACCGAGGCGTTCAAAAACTTCGGGCCAATTCTGGAATCTTTACCAATCGCAAAGGAGACTTGGGAAACGTCCGCTCCGGTGCACTCGCACAACGCCGAGATGGCGTTGATGGAAGAAATTCTTTGCGCTAACATGGCGTTCGCGGTCAATTTACTCAACTCCGCGGACCACAAGTTGGCGGTCAAAATTCTCTCCTTTGGCACCCAGTTCGCGTACACTTCGCACAAAGCGGCGCACGCCGCCGTCCCGCGGTCGTTTTCAATCTTCCCACCGATCAAAACGCGATCTGGCATGGTCAAATCGTCAATCGCGGTCCCCTCCGCCAAAAACTCCGGGTTGGACAAAATGTCAAAGTGCACGCCTTCCTGCGGGCAGTTTCTCAACAAAACTTTCTCAATCGCCTCCGCCGTTCTCACCGGAACCGTAGACTTCTCGACGATAATCTTATCGCTGGTCGACCACGCGGCGATATTCCTCGCCGCGGATTCCCAATACGTCAAATCCGCGGCTTTCCCTTTCCCCAAACCGGTCTTCTTCGTCGGCGTGTTCACCGAGACGAAGATGCACTGCGCCGCCCGAATAGCCGCCTCGCAATCCGTGGAAAAGAACAAGTTCTTCCCTCTGCACGCTTTCACGACTTCATCCAATCCGGGTTCGTAAATTGGGAGGTTGTCCGAATTCCACGCGTCGATTCTTTGTTGGTTCAAATCAACCACCGTCACCTATATATCATCATCGCGATAAAAAATCGTGCGGATAAAGAGAAAGATTGCGTGAAGAGATTAGTGTTACATCCAATGTAAGAGGAAAATGAGAAAAGCATCCGGAAGCACGCGCTGCGCTCGAATCTCTCTCTCTCGACCGAGATCGATCGAATCGAGAAAAGCGAGAGCGAGAGGTTGGAGCGAGAGAGACGCGTCGTAAAAGTTCTCAAACGAACTTTGCGATTTTACGAGAGACAGAGAGAGAAGATTGTGCGAATCCATCGTCTCCTTTTCCCCCGCGCTCTGCGTCAAATCATCGTCTCACAAAAAAATATATGTTTATAGTATTACCTCGATGTGCGGGCACTTCAGAGCGATCATGGCCATGGTCGGTCCGCCGACGTAGCCGGCGCCGATGCAGCAAACTGAATTAAAAGATGATGTGATGATAAAGAGAGGAAACGTCAGTACGTGAGAGCACGAGAAGAAAACTTGTGGTTGAGATGGAAACAAAACTCCGAGACGAAGATCAGGCCGCTCGAGACACACACACACACACACACACACACACACACACACAAACGCAGCGCGAAAGGAGAAAGAGAAAGAATACGAACGCAAAGAAAAAAGAACAAAAGAGAGAGAGAGAGAGAGAGAAAAAGAGCTATAGTAGGAAAGGAACAAAGAGCGCGTACTTTTGGTAATCTTGACCATTTCTTTCGTTTTCTTTGTCAAGCGTGAGTTGTGTCGAGAGGAAAATTGGAGAAAATTGGAGAAATTTTGGTCGCAAATTTGCACTTGAAAATTTTGGGTGCATATGCTGTTTTTTCTCTCTCTCTGTGTGTGTTGTGTTCCTGCGCACGCATCAATCAGCGGCGTGTTTTGATGTGTGGTGATGGAGAAAAAAAAGGACGGACGCGAGCGACGACGACGCGAGAAAAGCAGAAGAAGCGTCTGCTCTCTTTTCTTTGAAAGAAACGAGATTGTATGTGTGTAAAGCGGTACCAGGTACAAAGATTTTTAATGCAAAATCCGAGTCATAAAAAATGGCAAAATAATCATCGGTAGCGATTGACGCTATCTGGAACGTTCCATAAAACGCCGTTGGTTGCCGCGGCTACGATTGTGATTAGTAAAGGCACGGCGACGGCAATGGCTAACCCTACGGTTAATTCGTTCCACGGCCCAGTGCCGACGTATTCGTCGCCTTGCCACTTGTCCGAATACAAATCGGGGCGCTCTTTCTCGCCTTGCGAAGGGCGAGGTATTCTCGCTTTTGAAGGCGGTTTTGTCGAGGGAGGGGCTACCGATGACGACGACGAAGAAGACGACGACGACGAAGAAGTCATCATCGCGCGTCTGATCTCATCTTCCTCAATTTGTTTCCTCTCCTCCTCCTCTTCGTCTCCCGCTCGCAACGCTTTCGCGTATTCAACCATCTCCCTCGTAATCGACGCCTCCTTCTCAAACGTCAACTGAATATCGTACGCTCTCGTCGATCGAATCGCATCCATCGCTCGAACAAAAGTCACGTTCTTCGGTATCTGCCACATCTCTGCTTTATCCACCGGGTCGGTAATCGCCACCAATCGCATCCCTGGTTTAATCCCTTTTCTTTCCGCTTCCGAGTCAAACGCAACCCCGGAGACGAAAATCGCTCGATTTTCGTCTCCAATCGCGAGCGAATCCCACTGAATGGCTCTGCGAGCGACGATCGTTTCAACTTCCACCGTGAAAATCGTTTCTGTTTCTGTCGTTGTTTCTTTTTTTATTGCTTTACTGTTGTTCTTGTCTTCTTCTTCTTCCGATGATGATGATGATGATGATGATGATGCCATCGTATCCACATCTCTCCTTCGCAATCCTTTCGCTTTTGTGAACGTCGTCGTCGTCGCGTGACGACAAAAAAAACCACCACCACGACCACCAGAACAAAGCGACGAGGTCGCCATTCTCGCCGTCGCCATTCTCTCACTCCTTCTCTCTCTGTCTGTCTGTCTCTGTCTTTGCGTCGCAGAGTCTGACGAGTGCGTCGAGCGTTCTTCACTCGGGTCTCTGTGTCATTTAGTGTTTCATTTAACACCCTAAATTTTGAGACGCTTTGCTTTGGATTTCAAAATTTCCCTCGAGACGCTTCTTAAAACTAAAGAATACGCGCGCGCGTTTAAGAGAGAGAGAGAGAGAGAGATGACGACGACGATTCAGACGATGATTTCATCCTCCTCCTCTTCGTCGTCCTCAAAGTCGCTCCTTTGTTGTTTTACGTCTTCGTCTTCAAAGTCGTCCTCATTTTCGAGAAGAAGTAATACGAGTAACGCAGTTTTCGCATCGAGAAACGTTCACGACGAACGAGATTTTCATCATCGTGGGAAAAGCGGCAGTCGTCGTTGCCGCGGCAAAAACATCGTCAGAGCGTCGTCGTCGCCCGAACAACAACAACAACAACAACAACAAGTAAACAAAGAAGTCGAGCGGTACATGGCGAGAGGAGTCTCCGCGTCCAAAGAAGACGTGCACAAAGCGATANAAAACGTCAGCAAAGGATTGTTTCCCAAGGCGTTTTGTAAAGTGGTTCAGGATATCGCGATGGACCCGGAATATTGCACGTGCGTCCACGCGGACGGCGCGGGGACGAAATCATCGCTCGCGTACGCGTACTGGAAAGAGACGGGAGATTTGAACGTGTGGAGAGGCATCGCGCAAGACTCTGTGGTTATGAATACGGATGATTTGTTGTGCATCGGGTGCGCGGACGATATATTGTTGTCGTCGACCATCGGGAGGAATAAAGGATTGATTACCGGGGAGGTTTTGACGAATCTGATCGAAGGAACGGAGGATGTGTTGAAGACGATGCGAGAGTGTGGGGTAGGGATTACGAGCACGGGAGGAGAAACCGCAGATCTCGGGGATTTGGTGAGAACGGTTGTGGTCGATTCCACCGTGTGCGCGAGGATGAAAAGAGAAGACGTGATTTCGAACGATAAAATCCAAGCCGGAGATATCATCGTCGGGTTTAGCTCGTACGGGCAAGCTTCGTACGAGACGGAGTATAATGGCGGGATGGGATCGAATGGGTTAACCAGCGCCAGACACGACGTGTTTGCGAAATCTGTCGGCGAGAAGTATCCGGAGACGTTTGATCCAGCCGTGCCGGAAGATTTGGTGTATTCTGGGAAGTATCAGTTGACGGATATCGAGCCAGAAACTGGGATGACGGTTGGAAAACTCGTCCTGTCGCCGACGCGAACGTACGCGCCGGTTGTGCGAGCGATTTTGGACGAAGTTGGCGAGAAACGAAAAGAGGAAATTCACGGCATGGTGCATTGCTCGGGAGGCGCGCAAACGAAAGTTTTACACTTTGTCGACGACGGGTTACAGATTATTAAAGACGACATGTTCGACGTTCCTCCGTTGTTTCGGTTGATCCAAGAGTGCTCAAACACGGATTGGAAGGAAATGTATAAAGTGTTCAACTGCGGTCACAGGCTGGAGGTGTACGTTCCGTCGGTCGGCGTCGCGAATAGATTGATCGAGTGCGGGAAGAAGTTTAACATCGACAGTAAAATTATCGGACGAGTGGAAGAGAAGAGCGGGAAGAGCCAAGTGACGGTATTGAGCGAGTACGGCGAGTTCGTGTACGACCCTTAATGCGACGACGACGACGACGACGACGACGGTTATTTTTATGTACCGTTATTATTATTGATGTTGTTGAGAGAAAGAGAGAGAGGAACGAGAACTCTTGCGTTATGTCATAGTCATGCAAAGACTCTACTACACGTAACGCATATGCTTATATTATTATATCTCGCACGCAACAAATTAGTATTATTATTATTATTATTATTAAACGACGGATTGCGCGGACCCACCGGTTGGTTTCTTCTCCTCGCCTTCCTCGATCTCTTTCAGTCTTCGAAGTTCTCGTCTCCTCTTCAACTCCTCGATCGGGACCCCTCTCAACTCGCTCCTATAATACACCAACCAATTCGCCGCTTGCGCTCGTCTCGTCATGTTCGGCGTCAACCCTTCCATTTTAAACCCTTTCCACCCTAACGGTTTCAACTGTTCTTTCAACCCGTTCTTATATTCGCTCGAGACCGATCTCGTCAAGCTCGCGCACGCTTCCTTCACCGGTTGGTCGATTTCCGGGTAATACTTCCTCGTCACCCCAATCACATCCGGCGGTTCTGGAAACCGTTTCGCCCAGTTCGGGAACACTTTATTCGATACTCGCCACGTTTCTGTCGCGGTTAACGTCTCCGGGTCGAGCTCTATCGTCATTTCGTATCCTAAACACCGCCAGACGAGTTTGTTCACCTCCTCGTCTGAAATCTCGGATTGGACGATTCGTAACAGAACTTCGTTCCGAATCGGATCTAACTCGCCGTCGTTCTTTGAAGGGTCCCACGGTTCCGCCCCCGGGGAAAATCCATCTCCAGACTTCTTCAGAGAGGAAAAAGAGCGACGAAAAGATCGTTTTTTTACGAAAGGCTCGTTGCGACGAAAGCCTTTTGGGCTCGTCGTTGTTCGTCTCTGCGAGAACATCTGCATCACACAGGGGAAAGTTTTGCCGCACGTTCGCCATTCCAAAACGCTTTTGTTCGTTCCAAACGCGCGCAGCGTAAAAGTCTTCCATCACACGCGCTGAACGCATCATCACTCGCAGAAATACCAACCCATCGCGCTCGAGAAAGTAAAAAATGAGAGTCACGTTCGCGTTCGTCGCGTCCGCGTTGGTCGTCTCTTTAGTCTTGCGTACGCTGAACTATTTCAGCGATAAGAGGAACAACCCGGTCTCGGTGAAAGCGCAAGTGTTTCTCTCCTGGACTCTGAGCGTTTCTATTTTAACCTTAGTCCCCTTGGACGTGGGGTACGCTCTGTCACAAATGGGAAACGATGAAAACGGAGGAGCGCACGAACGAACGGACGATGGCAACGTGATGACACACATGTGGGGGGTGACGTACTGGTCGACTTTTTTACTCACGTGGGTGATTTTACCGTTGCACCAGATTTACGAGGACAGCGGAGACTTTACGTTCGCGTCGAGATGTTCGACCGCGCTGAGAGAAAACGTGGTTTTTTACCTCGTTTTAGTTGGGATTTTGGCAATCGGCGCGACTGGGTTACTGTTTTTCGGGTCGCTGGATGCGTCGAGTTTGAGCGCGTACGGTATCGTCGTCGCCAACGCGTGGGGTATTTCGACGGGTATTTTACTCGTCGGGTACGGATTAGTCGAAGTACCGCGAGCGTTGTATAAGAGATCGTTTTTGGACGACCGACCGACGAGGGCGTATAAAAGAGTCGCGCACGTTTCTAGGAGTTTGCAAGAAGCGCACGAAGATTTGAAGAAAGTGTGCAAAGCGGTCGCGACGACGGCGAGGGTGATGCCGAGAAGGCACGAGTTGAGATGGGCGATGGATATCATCGAAAGCGAAGTGCCGGACGCAGAAACATTGAGAATGGATAATAATAATAATAATAATAACGGGGGAGGACCGTCCTCGTCGTCGCCTATGCATGCAACAGGAACGAGTAGTAGTAGAAGAGGGTCGTACGGGGAAATGAACGCGATGGGGGTGATGATGGACGACGACGACGACGACGCGATGTTAGATTACGATTACGATTTAGAGAAAGACTTAGCGAGGTTAAGAAGACGATTGAAGCGATCTTTGCGAGTGTACAGACGAACACGAGCGCAGTACGTGGAAGCGGTGGAAGACGCGTTCCAAGCCGAAGCGACGTATCAAACGAGTAAATCTGCGCACGGAAGATTGATCAAACCTCCATCCGCCAGTGGAGGCATAATTTCGCAAGATTTATTACAGAATGGATCTGCGTTACGAGACGGTGGTGGCGTATCGTCGTCCTCGTCGCCCTCGCCATCAATCAGAAGCATAAGAGACTCGATTGAAAAATTTTACAGGTGCACGTTTGAACCGATGACGTGTAAAGTCTTGGCCTTCTCTTTCGCCTTTTTGTCGTTGGCGATTATTTTAGCCGAGAGTACGATTTGGACGGGAGACGCGTTAGGTGAGCACGCCACTCTCTCCTTATTCGGCGTCATCGTAGAACGCAACGTGAATAACGTTTTAACTTTACACATGGCAATTTTCGTGCCTTTGTTTTACGTGTGTTTTTGCGCCTACTTATCGCTCGGTCGATTGGGGATGTTTTCGTTTTACACGTTGGTACCGTACGGAACGGACAGTTTATCTTTGTTATTCAACGCGTCGTTGGTGTGCAGATACTCCGCGCCGTTGGCGTATAACTTCTTAGCGCTGTTGCCGGTGTTGTCTCGCCCATCGGTGCCTCCGACGACGTTCGCGAAGAAAATGGCCGAACACATTCCGGAAGCCGCGCAGAGGTTTAACACGATCGTTCCTGGATTTTTAGCCATTTATTGCGCGTTGATTGCCTTTGATGCGTTCGATGGCATTGCCGGTTACGGATGGAAAATTTTGTGTTGTTGCTGTCCCGCTCGGTTAAGAGGAGGCTCGAGCGGTCGAAGCAGTTTGCACCATCGAACTTCAATCGGCTCCGACGGGTTCGGCTCGAACATGATCGGCGACCAAAACGCGTTTCACTTCGCATCCGCTAAAGACGAAGAGATGGAAGACGACAGTCTCGGGAGGTCCATAGTCGACCGCGAACGCGCGGAAATTGTCGAAGGCGGTCGATTAGGGTGCGCCAATCCGGAATATTACTTCGACGAACCGTCGCCGAGCAACGCGAGAGCGCGCGGGAGTAAAAATTTCTCCTCTTTTACCAGAAACCTGGAAGAAGAACAAATTAGCATCGACGACGACGAGGACAGAGGAGGAGGAGGAGGAGCAGGAGGACGTAACTTAGAAAGCGTAAATTTACTCTCTGGAACTGGCGTGGGATCATCGTCTTCTCCGTCTTCACACGCCAACCGAGACGAGCGATGGGCGCAATCCAAGGAGCGATTGAAACAAGCCACCGCGCGCGCCACCGCGGTCAATAATAACAAAGAACCCGGAGCAAAACAAACCGCGCACTTAGACTCGATGTTCTCCGGCTTACGACCACCGGCTTCGAAACGATAATACTAACTACTACTACTAATTACATTCTACCGGTACTACGTTCTATTCTATTTTCGCCAGCGCGAAGCCGTCCACGTACACTTTCCCTTCATCCTCCGCGCATCTCACCTTCGTCTCAAACTCAACAATCTTACCACCTCGCGTCTCCTTAACTTTCCTCACCGTCGCCGTCACTCTCGCGCCGACCGGGCACTCGTTTCGAAACATCGCCGTTTGGCGCAAATATTTCGCCCCTGGAAACGTGCTTCCCACTATCGCAGGGAACATCGAGACCAACAACGCCCCGTGCACGATGTTATCAGTAGTAGCAGTACGACTCACGTGAATTGGATTTGAATCGCCGGTTATCTTTGCAAATTGTTCCACGTCTTCTCGCGCGAACGTTCGCGTCTTCGAGAGCACGAGCGCACGTTTTGCACCGTCCTTTTCGTTCGCGGCATTGGATTGAAATCGCTTCGCCGTCGCGTCGTCGCGCGTCTTTCCTCTTTGCTCTTCTCTCGACGATGACAACGACGAACGCATCGACGTCCTCGTGCAAAAACGGGAGGAGCAAAAATGGAAGCAGAAAAGGGTATACCCTCGCCTCGAGGCGCGAGGAAGCATATCGAATACTTTTTGTCGTCGCGACGAGTGTTCCACGCAGCGCGTCGCGGTTGTGATGACATTTTAATTGACCTTTTCCCGCCACGGTCGAACATCTTCATTTGTACGCGCGAGGGAGGCGAGACTCGTCTTCTTTCTCCGTTCAAATGCGGACCAACGCGAAGCAAACGACTCGTCCTCCTTCGTTTCATCGTCGTCTCGACCAAATCGTCGTTCAAAAGAAAGAGGGGGAAGAGGAAGAGGAGGAAGGAGAGCGGAAAACACGGAAACGAAGAATCTCATCCGAAAGCGCAGACGCGTTGCGAAAGCGAAGCACGAAAGCGAACACGAACGAAGAGAAGACCAACAAAAGAGGCACACAAAAAACATACTTCGTCGCGAGGAAAAACGCGGGAATGTCGAACAACGTGTTCAATCTGTATCATCACGATCGCGTCGAACACGCCTCGGAAGAGGAGGAAGAGGAAGAGGAAGAGGAAGAATCCATCGCCGCTTCCTCGTGGGAAAAAGCATCCACCGAAGGAGAGGAAGACACAGAGGAAGAGGAAAATTTTACGCCGCCGCGCAAAATTCGAGAAAAGAAGCGCAAACACAGGTTCCGATGGGAATGCGTTCGTTTGAGCTGGAAATCTTTGGTCGATGCGTATTACGTTTCTGAAACGGAGGAGGAAACGGAGGAGAAGGACGCGATGCCGGGACGAGTGTTTATAGCGATTCCGGGACGGGCGTGGATGATGAACTCGAACGAGGAGGATCCGGAGGACGAGAACGACGACGACGAGGATTTGCGGAGCGAATATTCAGGAGAAGAGGAAGAAGAAGAGGAAGACGAGAATGCGAAGGCGCTGAGAAGGACGCGCGAAGACTGCGCGAAGTTTTCGAAAGAAGTCATCAATCGCATCGTGTTTGGCGTCGCGTGGAAGAAAGTACACGAGAACTGTTTGGGTACGACTACTACTAATAATACGATCACTTGGAGCAAGTATAATCGAGACCCGTTGGATACGATGAATACGGACGAGTACGAGGAGGACGTGTACGAGAGAGAGTTGCACGCGAAGGCGAGATTCGATCGACGGTGGGTTTTGGAGGAGAGGGTGAATTGGTTAAACTCGTTTCGTAAAATAGTGAGAAAGTTTAGGGAGGAATCGTTCGGTATCGTCGGCGGTAAGAGTCGAGGTGGTGAAGAAGAAGAAGGAGGAGGAGAAGGAGATGGAGGAGAGAAGAAGAAGAAGAAGGAGAAGAGCGACACGAGTTTGGGTTTGCAAAAAGCGTTGGTGGAAGACGCGGTGTTTAGAGACGCCGCGATGCAAGCGACGCGGAAGTGGCCTTTACCGGTTGAAGGAGAAGAGAAGGCGTTCCCGATGTACGACGAGTGGGCAGAGAAGGAAGATCCAAAGAAGAAGAAGAAGAAGAAGAAGAAGCAGAAGAAGAACAAGAAGGAGGAAGCCGAAAACGATGGAAGAGGAAAAGCGAGGAAAATAGACGACGAAGACGTCGTAATCATCGAAGAGGACGACGACAAGGAGACGAAGGATCTGGTGCGACTGGTTCAAAATATAAAGCGTAAATTTGGTTCGCCCACTAAGAGAGCGCCAGGACCGAGCAAAAGACAACACGAGAGACCAACAGAGAGAGCGAGTGCAGTTATCGCGCAAGATTTATCTACTCTCGCGATAAACTTAGAAAACTACAAGCGCGCGTTGATTATCTTGATCAAATGCGTGAATGAAGAGAGCGCGAGCTGGGAATCGGCGGAGCAAGAGCTGATAGCGAGAAGAGCGTTGCGACGTCAAATGCAATATTCCTATCCCACCAATCCGCGTAAAGACGAGTTAAAGAGAGAACTCGTAGAAATTCGAAAGAAACGCCTCGAAAATCTCAGATTACAGTCGAGGAACGAGTTCGATTCGGAGAGATACATGGCGGAGCTCTTAACCGAAGAAAAAGAGAAAGAATGGAAGAGGCAAGAGTTGCAGGAGAAGGCGATGGCGACGCCGCAACATTCAACCTACAACGCGGAGCCAATGACCTGGTTTCCTGGCGTTAAAAACATTGGAAAACAAGATGGAAGTAAAAGTAATGATAAAAAGCAAACGACGACGACGACGACGAAGAAGAAGAAGAAGAAGCCAAAAGAGCCGAAAATCTCGACGAAGAAGGCGAAAAGAGTCCAAAAGAAAGAGAAGAAAAAAAAGGAAACGGAAGAGGAAG
>JGI20155J14468_10000922_pt1 | contig 23544 bp, 15 predicted proteins | sample COG_05_FD_14468 | JGI IMG/M metagenome (IMG submission 14468) | reverse complement strand
TTATTACTAAAACGAGAAAAGATGTGCTGTTGTTGTTATTAAAATCAGATTCTTCGCTCTCTCTGTGTGTCTGCTAAACAATGAGTACTCAGCAAAGAAGCACCAATAAAAGCGCGCGTTGTAGGTACAGTAGATATCCAGCGCAGAGAGGGAAAAGATATGAAGAGCGAAATTGCGGAAAAAAGGAAAAAAACGTTTGAAAAAAAAAATGAGACCCCGCGTGCCGTATTAAATACCGCAAGAACACAACAAAAGGAAAGAAACAAAAATCTCTCTTCTTCTCTCTCTCTCTCTCTTGTTGTTGTTGGAAGAGAGTAAAGAGCTTCTCATCTCTCTCTTATTACTTGTTTTTGACTTTACGACGACGATTCAGACGACGATCGATACTGATGATGCGCAGGAGGAGCGCGAGACGACGGGAATAACACGACAGAAAGAGAGAGCGGATTGATTTCACAATTTCGTTGCGTGTGTTTGGTTTTGGGATTGATTTTGATTACGACTACTCGTAGTAGTAGTACCATCACACAACAACAACAACAACAACAACGTGTCATCTTCACCGCGAAGAGGCGGGATGACGAGCACCAACATCGACGCGGCCGAGCAGATCGACGATTTCTCACCAACCACAAATACCACGACAGGAGGAGGAGGAGGAGGAGGATCGATGAAAGAGAAAAAAAGTAACAGCAGTGGGGTTGTTGTGGACCCCGCGGCGGAGACGACGTTCTTGCACGGGTCCACGTGCGTCGTCTGGGAAGGCGAGTTGTATACCTACGGCGGTCTCGGCGAATACGGAGAGTTTGTCGATTCCATCACGAGATGGTCCGGCAGAGGCGAAAACCGAGAGGTGACGCCGCAGAATAAAAACATGAAAACGGACGTGCCGCCGGGGAGATACGGACACACGGCGACGATGAGCGGGGATTACATGTATGTTTTCGGCGGTCAAGGGAGATACGGCGCGATGAACGACCTTTGGGTGTTTGACTTTGTTCGAGCGACGTGGTCGCCGTTGGATGCCATCGGGGAGGCGCCCAGAGAAAGGTTTGGGCACTGCGCGTGCGTTTCCGAGAACGTTTTGTTTATTTTCGGTGGTAAAGACGCCAGGCCCGGATTGAATGTGGAAAGTTTCGAAGATTTGTATGGGTTTGATATCGCCGAGAGAGAGTGGTTGCACATCGAGAGCAGGCATGGAGGGCCGAGCGGTGGAGAAGGGTGCGCTTTAACGGCGGTAGATTCTGTGTTGCACGTGTTGAGTCCGTCCATGCCGTCTTCCGCGACTGCCGGTGGCTCTCAAATGAGCAGCAGCATGCAGAATATACACTCTTCGTCGTCGATGGGCGGACTCATCGCGGTGGATGAGACGCAATCGGCGGCGCAACTCATCGGGTCTTCTTCTCAACAGCAAATCGAACAATCTCTGGTACTCTCGAGACGGGCGAGCACGGAATCTTTGGCTTCCTCGAACATGGACGCCGGTATGTCCGTCTGGATTTTAGAAGGCGGGCAAACATCATCGGATGGTAAAGCGAAGGTACCTCGATGGACAAAAGTAGCGCACAGCAACGAATCCGACGTGCCTTCGTCGAGAACCTCTTACGTTGCCTCAAAGTTTGGGAATAATTGGATCGTCCACGGTGGTCGATCCTTGAGCGACGACGGTAACGTCGTCGTTCTCGGTGACGCGTATTGTTTCCATTTCCCAACCGCCGAGTGGGCGAGACTCGATCCCATAGCAGACACAGACCCGAGATTTGGACACTGCGGGACGTGCATAGACGGCGCTTTAGTCATGTTTCACGGCGCGAGAAGTTCGTCCACGAAAGTATCGAATAAAGACGTGAGTGCGTGTATTGCGATTAATTTAGAAGCTTTGCTACCGTTTCCTCTCGGAGAAGACGAAGAGGAACAATTTCTCGTCGACCGCGACGCAGAAAATTATGGACATTGGAATTTAGAAGTCGCAAACTCGGGGAAATCTGAATTCGGTGGAACTCTTTACAGTGGTGGAGGTGGTTTAGGTGGAGGCGATAATAGCGAAATGAATTACTCTTTCAACGAAAATGAGACGACTGGTTCGTTTAGCGAGGATTTGGACGAGTCTTTCGAGCGAGGGGGTAGTTTTGCCGCCTCTCGAAATGCCGCGCTCGAAGCCAAGGTCCTCGCGCAACTCAACAGTAAAGGTATCACAAACAGATCTGGAGGACATTTCGGTCAGTCTTTACACGCTCCAAAGTGTGGCTATCACGAAGCTGGTAACGTTGAGTTTGTCATCGATGATATTAAAGTGCACGCGCACGCGGACGTTTTGAGCGAACACTCTGACTATTTGAAACGCGTTTTAAACGCTTCAGAGGTTGGGATGGCTTTGAACAGGGAGGTGGAAGCAGTTGTGAAGCTCCAGAAAGACGGAACCGTGTTCAATGGTATCATCGCCGCGATGATTCAAATTTTGTATTTTATAATAGTCGCTTTCTCCTACGGAATGAAGAAATTCGTGACGCCCGAAGAGCGAATGAATGTTAAAATTATCGTTCTTAGAGATACGCAAGTTCCAGTTTTGATTGCCACGTTGCGATGGATTTATGAAATTCCAGTCCAACCGAGCCAGGAGATTTTAGCGGACGTGTATCGACTTGCGATGAAGTTCGGAATCGATGGTTTACCAAACTACTGCTTACACCGGTTACGGACGGAGATGAACCCAAACTTGGCAGCTTCTGCAGCGTGTTTGGCGTATGAAATTCGCGATTTGACTTTGTGGCAAGCCGCAGTGAGATGCGCGCAAGGTGATTGGGCAGCTGTCAGTCAATCAGAAGAATTTGTTAATCTGAGACTTTCGAAACCTTCAATAGCGAAAGAGTACACGCTGAGTTCTCATCAGTCGATCGAAATTCCTGGCCATCTTCCCTTCGCGAGGCGTCACGCCACAAACAGAAAGAATTCTTAGATTTAGCCGCTTCAATATTGTATACATACTACTACTTCTAATGACGTGCGCATGTTTATTAATTTTCTATGTCTAACAATGCTACCGTACTAACTATTATTGTGGTGCTTTTACAATCCAGAAACCCAACCTGATTGTAATAAGTTGTCCACCAATCTAAGCGATAAACTTGGGTTCGCCAAGATGACTATCTCTCCATTTTCGAGACCGACGATGATATTCGTCTCGTCGCTTGTAAGCGTTAGCGATGTGACTGCAAACTCTAACGCCCACGTGTTATACAAAGAGAGCCACGGCAAGGCAAACAAGCAAACTCCACCATTCCCTCCTCCTCCTGCTTGTGCTACTGATGCAGTTTTCTTTTCAGTTCCTACGATTACGTATTCGCCCGATCGACTCCACGCTAAAGAAGTTACAAGCGGGATGAGATCTTTTAATGGTCTCTCGGCGACGATACGTCCGTTCAGAGTGCACGCTCGTAAAGTGTGTGATTCTCTTTCCCACGCTATAATGATGCCATCAGGAGTGATGACATTCATCTCTCCTCTGAGAGCTGAAACGTTCGTGAGGACTTCGTTCGTCATCAGACGAAAAATGGATGTCCCATTCGTCTTCGAGGTTGCCACGATAACATTCAAATCTGCGGAAACCGAAACTGCGTCTATTCTTGCGCCGTGTCCGCGATAGTATCGCACCGGTTGTGTACCGACGATATAGGCATCATTACCTGAAGCCGCGTCAAAGTTATTTCCAAACGTCTCGAATTCTCTGCGATGAATGACTTCCAAGACTGTCGATCCTTCGTTGAATATGCTGTTGGCTTCGACACGCATCATCGCGATGTTATCGCGTAAACCTTCGCGAATGTTATCCAAATTTGTTTTGGTGCTTGGGTATTTAACCAGCCAAAGCGAAACTGTGGAATCGACGGAGCCAACAACTAATATTTGGTCGTCGCACGCCAGTGCCAAAGATGTCACAATCCCGCCGTATACTTTTCGCATGCACTCTAATCGGCATCCGTTTGGATCACCGGAATATATGCGAACCGAATTATCAATATTACCTCCTAAGAATATTCTCTTTCCGTCTGCTGTTACACACATTGGTTTTCTTTCGCTCGTGCTTTCATCTAAGATTGTTTCTAAAACATTCATAGCCTTTTGAGGAAAACCAAAGAATCCACCGATGAGCGAAGTTGACTTGGAAAGAAGCGTCGACGATAACAATCCTCCGCCAGATGAAGACGACGTAGAATTCGACGACGCTACCGGTCTTCTTTTAGACGGGACAAATGTGAATGGGTTCGACGTCCCATCTGGAATATTTGGACTAAACTGATGTTTTGCAATTTCCAACTTTGCGTTGATTACGAGTAAATTGTTCCCAAAACTCGATACGCTTGCAATAGCCTGCGTTTCGTTCGTTTTCAATCGATACTTTCCAACGACGCCGGGTCGTTCGAATAACCAATGAGATCCGCTCAACGTATCGTGTGCTCGCTGTCGTGCAGGATGTGGCACGTTCAGTAGTTGACTCGGTGTTTGCCCAAAGTTCTCAATTTGGTCTCGCAAAGCGCGTCGCATGGTCGCGTTTGTGATTTTTGAAACGTCTACGTTTCCTTCATACGTCGTATAATAGAAAACATTCGTTGCTTTGACTGCTTCTGCACCGCGCTGCTTAAATCCAAATATGAGATCAATCCAGGTGTGCAAATTCTTAGACACGTGTTCAGATTCTAAAGCGGCTCTTTGCTTTGCAACAAAATCAACCGCGTTGCTTGCCCATTTTGGAAGTTTGACATCTCCGACTTTTTCACCTTTTTGCGTGGTGCCAAAATCGCAATTGTTCAAGTTTAAGAACATCTCAGGCATGGTGAAAAATTCAGGCGTGAGTTCCTTCACATCTGAGATATCATTTAAAACAGACTTCCACATGGATTCGACGCCAGTGAAAAGTCTATCCGCGTGATCAAATTTCCCGCCTTGCAAATTGTATGCCAAAGTTGTAAATGGCTCAAGTCTTAGGAGATAGAACATCACGACTCCAGCGGACGAATAGTGGGAACCGTAATGAAACGGTGGGATTTCCGGATCATCTTTCAGCGCATCGTACCTCTCTTTGACTTGGTTGAGTCTTTTCGGATTCAGCGCTCCGATGGGTTTTGATAAATCTCGGAAAGTCTTTGGATCGTTCAAGTCCAACACGTCCGATTCATAATCCGCGATGACGTGAGGAAAGACAGGATACTGAGTGATATCTAGATAACTGCGCCCAGCAAGCGTATTCAAAGCTAAGATATAATCAAAATTTGATAGTTCGCGTCGAATCCATCGCGAAGTGATGTCGCTCTTCCGCATCAAAACCTCCGGGTTTGAAGCTTCGAGGTAGAGAGGAACGAAGTTTTTCGGTTTCATTCGAATCAAACATTTGTAGATGTTCTTCCTTTCTTCGGAGGACCCGAAATCGATAAAGTACGTCTCTCGAGATAAAAAGAAAAACTCCAGAGCGCTTCTCTGTAACAAATATCGCCTCGATTGTACCTGATGAAGTTCATCGAGTTTCTGAATCCATGAGTGTTCGATACCGGTTTCGGTATCTTTTCCTGTAAACGATATGCAATCTTCAGTGAGAATTAACGAACCGCGAAACGTTTTTAACGGCGTCACCATCGTAGCTTCATCGTTTTTGAAAACTGGTTCGTCGCTGAGAACCATCGAGTTGGTGAGTTTATATGCGAGGCGCGTCGCATCAGTGTGAGCTCCTTTTTGTTCCCTCGCGTTCTTCTTTTCCAATTTTTTTTCTTCCTCCTGTACCTCCTGAATCATCTTTTCTTCGCTGTCAAAGTCTAAACTCTCTCTTCTGTTCACTGCTTTTGGTAACGTTATCGAAGGAAGTTCTTCCATGGCTTTTTTGTTTTGTTCTCGTTTCGGAGGTTCTTTCATTCTTCTTAAAATGTAACGTCTTCTCTTTGCAGTCTCAATCGGGTCAACCTCCCACGGGAAATTTGCAAAATCTCCGCCTTCAAACTCACTGAGAATCTTCAAGCTTTCTCGTTCGTACTTGATGCGCATCGAACGCACNAATTCGCGACGGGCTAGTTCTCTCCGCTCAATTTCGAGACATCGTTTGGACAACGGAAGATTTTCGAAATCGTTTTCTACCCAGTCCTGGACAAACGCTAAATACGCCTTCTCTTTCGTGCTTCGCAAAGATTTGTACGCATTCCATCGCTCTTCCGCAGAAACATGACCACTTGAGTCACTATTTTTTGATACATCTGTTGCGGTACCGAGAATGTTACGAATTTCTGCGTACATATCGGCCATTTTCTTGGAATCTTCATCACTCGCTTCTGAATCAGTCCCAATGCGCTGCAAATGTGTATCCACGACTGATAATAATTTCAAGCCGTTATCGCGCATGACGAGGGAATTTTCCGAAATGCCGAGCTTATTAAAGCCTCTGAGTTCCTTAAAAACAAACGAAAGCAGATTCGTCAGTACTTTCTGCTCGATCGATTTCGCATTAGCTTCACCGGTCGTCTTGAAAAATTTCGACAAAATTTCGAGAACAAAAGCACCATCACGCGAGGCTCTCAACGCGTGATGTAAAAGAATGTCAAGTAAATCAATACCAACTTTGATGGTATCGTCTTCATTATCACTGTTAATTTTCGTGCGAATAAGTAGCAGGACGATCCATTCCGGGAATTCCAGCGTAGAAACTAAAGTGTCTCTGTTTTCTGCCTTTGTACACGCCAAAAGAATGAAAGCATCCAAAGCTCTCTTACGAACACTTGGTTTCGAGTACGGTAACGATTCAAGAAGGGCGTCAAACATCAATTCGTTCTTTACCGAGGGTACGTTGGCCGCCATTATGTCCTCGAGATGATTAATCTTCGTCGCCAACGAAATCGAAAGTAAAGCGTCAAATACGGATTCGTTCAAAAGCATACAAGGATTTGATCGAAGAGTATGTCTGATTGAACGAACTACCTGTGAAGCCGTGACGCTACCTTCTTCATTTATTGCTTTCGCAGAAGTCAAATCGTTAATATTTAGGAAGCCACCATTCATTAAATGACCGGTGATCAAAATGACATCGGCGATTATCTCAGATTCAGTGCCGTATTTCTCTTCGTCGCGAGATGTTCCATCTTCTTCATTTTTCATGGCAACTTTTCGGAGCAACCGCATTAAAATTTCAATGCCACCTTGACCAATGAAATTCTCGGTGAATGCACTCCTAAAAGAATGATTCAACGCGTGAACAGCTCTATTTAAAGCTTTCAATCCTTTCGAGATGATGAGTGAGTACCCTTGAGTACCATCGAAAGCACTGATGAATTCGAGAAGAATTTTTGACGCTTCAATCGCATCTCCCGCGGAAACAATCACAAAGAGCGAAAGAGTAAGCTCTTCTGCGATATCTTCATTGGATCTAAGCATCTCAATGTTGTCCCAGCCAGTATCTAGGAGCATCTGTAAACCGTTTAATTTCACAAGTGCGCTTGCGTTTGCGTGCGCTTCCGCATTTAACGAGCGCAACACTTCAACGATACCATTTGAAGAACAACCAGTTTGAGCGTATGGTTTGAGCGTCAAATAAAGAGACGCGAGCATTTCATCGTACAAGCCGTCGTGTTCTCTGGAGATGACGAGAAGCTTACCGAGTAACTTACATATTTCGACGTGCAAACTATCCTCGTTTGGTGTCTCCTGGAATAGTCTGGGAAGTATTTGAGAAAGGAGTCTTCCCAAATTCATGCTTGCCATAGCTTGAACGTTTTGAGAATGACTTCGAGCTAACTCGACCATGACTTGAAGAATGAGGCACGCGTTTGACTTATCAACGATGCGATTATCCTCTTTTCCTTCTTCATCCAACAAGAGTCTTAACATTTCACACGGTCCCGGTTGGAAATTCTCCCACATCGAATCACGAATCAAATCTCTTTTGAATACCTTTGTGTTTCCGATCAAAATCCCTTTCCGGCCCGCATTGCTAGACCCAGAGGGCGCAAGGTTCGTAACAGATTTAATGTTCAACTTTGATACGGAAGGATGGAACAGTTGCAAAAGTTTTGGCGATAGCGACTTGTCGAATATCTCCGCTTCATCTTCTTCACCCTCGGTAGTTGTGGGAGCAGTAGATGTGGCGACGTTGCCACTTGCCGTTCGCGCAAATGGATCAGTACTGCTTTCGTGATGATGATGAGTACTATTATTTTCACCACCACCACTACTATGACCACCAATTATGGATTGACTCAAAGCTGTAGTCAAAAGTGAATCTCGATATTGACCAACGTAACATGGCACGTAATCCCCCCCGCGTTCGTATAGTTTCTTGAAAGCCTGCGTTCCAAGTCCATCTCTAAAGATATACACGGGGCCAAGCTCAGCGTATAAAGCGCACTGTCTTCTCTTATCTTGCATACCAGCCATTGCTGCGGGAGGGTTTGTTCCCAGACAACAAAAACCAAGCGGTTTCGTTACTTTAGGTAGTTTCATCGAGTGCGTCTCGACGAGCTTCCCGTTGATGTACAACGATGCCATCTCTCTTTTCACGGAGTACTCCACGCCAACGCATAGCCAAGTTTTCAACTGAAACTGGTGCGAGAATGGGAGCGTAATCCTTTCGCCTTTTTCTCCTTGAGCTTCGAATATTAAGTAGTTCTTATGAAAATAACTCTCGTACCCCGAAGACCCCTCGCTCGAAAGCAACGAGAAAAGTCGCGGCATGTACTCTACCTTACTTCCAGCCGCAGCGGATGCTAAAACTTGTGCCGCCGTCGGTGAGATCTTCATATTTGGCGTTGAAATTTGCGCAGCTTGCGCTAACGCTTCCGCGTTAATCTGGTTCGTTTCGGAGTTCTCAAAGCTATTTACGTACACGTACGTGACGACCGAGAAACCATCCTTTGCGAACGGCCATTTAGCTTCCGCGTTCCCTAAAATCCCCGCATTTTCGCCGTCTAAATGAAAACAACATTTTGGCGAGAACGACGACGTAGCAGATCTTCCGTTTGCATTTCGAACCGATCGTAACAACGCTTCCACGCCTTCTTTCTTCCTTTTCCTGTTCTTTGCAATCGTCTCGAACCAAAAGCGCAGCGTTCGAGGCGAACACGAAGCGCTTGCAAACACTCCGATAATATCCAGCAACATTGCATCCTCGTACTCCGAGTGTTCTCTGTTTTCGTCGCACAATCGCTTTATGAATATCCGCAAAGCATCCGTGGAAGCATCGACAGATGCCAATGCTCGCAGTGAAGGCGATGCCGACGACGCGAGAAGAGGCGTTTGTTGCAACTCATTCCTCTCTTCTCGTGTGTTCAACTGTCCTTCTCCTTCCTCTCTCGATTCTCCATCATACGCGCCTCGAAGTTGTTCGTGTATTAATTCGATGTTCTCTAAGGATTGTTCGAGGATAAAATCGGAGACTAAAGCGTCCACGGATCTTTCGCTGTGCGCTCGGACCATTTTGTACGAACAACGCGTAACGACTTTCTCGATTGTTGTACGAGTAGGTGATTCTTTCGTCGTCGCGCTCTACTTACGACAAAAATCGAATTATTCTTCGTGCGCTCTCGCGGTCAGAGGAGTTTGGTGCGCATGATGACGTGCGTGGTTTCATGTATCGCTCCTACGATGATAAACTATTATTAGTAAAGGAGTCGTAAACTGGTATTATTCTGGAGGCGATGTTATGTAGAGTCTGTGCCCTGAATTCTTGGTTTTACTTTTAAACAGCTGCTGACAAATAAAGTACGCAAAGGGAGGCGAGCGGGTACTTTCATCAAAGAAGGAAGCGAGTCGAATGAGCTAATTATTACCAATGCTGAGTACGTATATGTACACACAAACAAACTACTATTTTTATTAAACTAGGGATGATGTTTATTGTTATTATTGGTCGCCGCCTCCTCTGCCTCCTCTGCCTCCTCTGCCTCGACCTCTCCCTCTGCCGCCGTCGCCTCTGCCGCCGCCCCGGCCTTGATACGGTCCTCTTTGCGCCGCTCTCCTTTCGTTCTCCTCTTTCGCTAACTGAATGATCTCTTCTTGCACGCACATGTATTTAATCGTATTCCCTCGAATAAAGCACGTCTCCAGCTCGTGAAACCGGTCGCCGTCTTTGTTCGTGCACACCACTTTCGTTAAGTGGACGTTCATCCAGGCGTCGCAGGCGTTTAAAACTCCGTTGTAGGTTTCACCGTTTTTCAACTCAACGAGCATGGAGTGCCCTTGAGAGGTTTTCAGCAAGGAGAGCGGTAACATTTTGTGTTGTTATAAATAATCTATTCTTGTTGTTCTCGTGGTAGTCGTACTATGTCACGTACGATCTCTTCTTCTTCGTCTAAATCTTCTAATTCTTCTTCTCGAAAAATTCGCGATCTCTTCCCTCTTATTCTTCTTTGTGTACACTCAAAATGATACTAATACTAACAAATAACAAATAAAACGCTCTTCTTCGATGTGTCTGATGTACTTGTTGTGTTGTTCACCACAATAATGGTGCGTGTGTGTTCTTAATATTATTGTCGCGACAATTATTATATCGCGAGGAGTCGATTTTCCTTCTTTTTTTTTTCTTTTTTTTCGATTCAGTGATTCGTCCTTCTTCTTCCACAAAAACAACAAACAACAACAAGAATTTTCTCGTTATTAAAATCCGCCCGCGAAAGAGAAAAGTGCATACTACATACGCAATAAAAAAGAGTTGTTGTTCTATTTTTACCACTCTACTCTGGAAGAAGGATATCATCGCCGCCATCCTCAAATGTTGGAGTAGGAGTAAAATACATTAAGAAGAAGAAGAAGAAGAAGAAGACAACAAAGAAGAAGATATAAAAGAATAATGGCTGGACGCCTTTCAATTCCAGTCGGGATTAAGAAACTGACGAATGTCGCGGTGGTGAGATACAAAACGCACGGCATTCGGTTTGAAATCGCGTGCTATAAGAACACGGTCGTTTCTTTTCGAGCTGGCGCGGAGAAGGATGTAGATAACGTGTTACAAACGACCGCTATTTACTTGAACGTTTCCAAAGGCATCGTCGCCAAAGAGGCGGATTTGAAGAAGGCGTTCGGGACGACGGACGAGGAGAAGATATGTCGAGTGATTTTAGAAAAAGGCGAGTTACAGGTTGGAGAGAAAGAAAGAGAAGTTGGGCAAGAGTCGGTGACGAGAGATTGCGTGAACATATTGGTCGAGAAGACTATAAATCCAGAGACGAATAGGCCGTACCCGCACGGCATGATTGAAAGCGCGCTGAAGGAGTGTCACTTTTCGGTAGATCCGACCAAGTCGGCAAAGCAGCAAGCGCTGGCGATGATACCGAAATTAGCTAAGCTGTTCCCGATTAAACGAGCGCCGATGCGATTTAAGTTTACCGTGGCAGCAGAGAGCGAGGAAGAGGCGAAAATAAGGGAGGAGAAGATGTTGAATTTTCTTAAAGAACACGAAGCGAACGTAGAGACGAATAGTTTGAGCGAGGAGAAAAGTGATGATAGTAATAATAGCAAGTTCACGCGAACCATCGTGTGTACGATAGAATCTTCAATGTATAGACCGTGCGACGCGTACGCAAAAGCGAGTAAAGGGAGTGTGCGCTTAGACGTGTTATCGCTCTCGGTGACCGCAGAGGCGGAGAGTCGTTCGGCGTTTGACGAAAGTTCGTTACAAAACCAAAGTGGGGAACATAGAAAGCAAAAAGATATGGAAGACTCCTTGGAAGGAGGAATAGCGAGACTCCAGCTCGGGCAACGCTCAGATCCTTCTAGGATAAACACATCGCAAAGTAATAAAAGGAATGCGAAAGGTGCCGGAGCGGGCGGTAAAGCAGAGATGGTCGTGGACGAGAAGTTCATACTCGTTCCGAGAGGGTTCATTAGAGATTTACCCGAGGAACACAAATCGCGAAGGGAACGGTTCCAAGAGCTCGATACGATAGAAGAAGGTTGGCACGTTGAATTGAGAAAGAAAGAAAATTCATCTATCGTCGAAGCGGTGTTTTTTTCTCCAGACAACGAAGCTTTCAAATCGTACGCGGAGGCACGTCGCAAGGCGCTTGGAATATTTTAATTGACAATTTTTTTTGTACGCGGCTACTATATATTAACAACAATATCAAAATCTTCTCTTATTCTTCTTCTTCTTCTTTCTCTTCCTCGTCGTCGTCGTCATCGTCGAAACCGATATCTTTCGCCTTCATCAACTTCTCTTCTCGCATCTCTTCCAAGCCGAGCTCTTCTTTTTGCTCCTCCTTGTCCAAGTCCAAATCGTCAAACTTTGGCGTTGGTTCGCCAGTCATTTCGATCCATTTTCGATCCTCCCACTCGTCATCTACGCACAATCTACCGATTTTATAAAGGAAGTCCAAGGTGTCTTCAGGCGGATCCGGGCACTCTCCGAAATCGTACGGAAATCGAGGGTCGTAAACCTCCACTGAAGACTGCATCATCCTCCTTCTCTCCTTCGGGTCAAAGTTTATCAACTCGACGATTTTCTCGTGGTCCCATTCGCTCTCGTCTACTGTTTTCTTATCTCTCAATCGAATGTCCCCATCTTGCGACAAGTATCGAAACTGTTGAATTTTCTCTTCCTTCTCTTTCATCGCTTGCGCTCTTTCTTTCTTCACGCGTTCTTTATACAACCGCGCCTTCTCCTCGAAGGCGTCGTATTTTTCCGGAGGTTTCTGAAACGAAACAAACTCTGGTTCCGGTTCGTACTCCTCCTCCGGTTTCGAAAAATCCCAACACGGCCAGTTTGCTTTCTTCCCCATGACTTCTTTCATGTGTTCTTCCCACGGAGTCGTTTCGTCGTCGTCGTCTTCCTCGACTCTTAACTCGTATTGCGACCACGGCGCGTGAAAACCGTTCGCGTCTTCGATAGTCTGCGCCTCAATTTCTCGTTGCGTCTTCTTCCGAGGGGTCGTCGTACTGCTCAAAGCATCGATCGATTTCACCCGTAAAGGGTAGGTGGAAGAAGAAGAAGAACTCGTCGCTGAACCGTCTCTTTCGAACGAGTCAATGAACGCCTGATCGTCGTCCTCGTCTTCTTTGCCGTCGTCAACATTGAACTCGTCCTCATCCTCATCCGCGAGGGCAAAAGTCGTTGTTGTCGTTTTCGATTTATATTTATTAGCATAAGCAGCCTTTTCCCTGATAGTCTTCTTCAGAGTTTTTATCGTCTTTTGGAAGGGTAGCGCGGTGCTTCTCGTCGTCGTAAACGCGAGCATAGTATTCTCGATGAATGTGTTGATTATGTGTGCGTGGTGTGCTTCGAATACTATGAAGTGATGAAATGAATGATTTGATTTCCGCCAATCCACCAGCCGCCGCCTGCCTAAAAAAAAAACTGAAAAGGGAACCAAAAAAAGCTCTTTTCCACAAATATTAATTGTGAGCGCGCATTGAGTAGTATTCATCAATAATGAGAGCGGCGGCGACCTTTACCACGGGAAGATGTTTCTCCTCGCTGATGTCATCATCATCGTCGAAACACTACTCTCGCGGGGGACGATGCCACCACCACACGACGACACGGTTTTTGATGTTGTGTTTGTTCGGGGCTCGTAACAGAAAAAGTACGAATTTTAGGAGTTGTAGTAGTAATAATAATAGGAGTGGTAATAATAGGAGTGGTACGACGAGGGCGAGAGCATCGTCGTCTTCATCGGAGGAGGAGGAAATAGAGAAAACGACGACGATATCGTACGCGAAATCGGGCCCGAAACAAAGACTGGACGAACTGACGTTGCTCACCAATCCAGATTTGAGCAGAAACGTCGTTCAAAGTTGGATTCAACAAGGGAAAGTCTTGGTCGATGGAGAGAAAATAACGAAACCGGGGACAAAGCTGAAACCGAACGTAAAGATTGAAGTCTTAGCGGAGGAACCGAAATTCGTCTGTCGAGGAGGGTTGAAGTTAGAGAAGGCGCTGCAGTTTTTCGAGGTGGACGTTCGAGATAAGATTTGTTTAGACTCCGGGTTGAGCACCGGCGGGTTTACCGACTGTTTGTTGCAACAAGGCGCAAAGAAAGTGTACGGCGTGGACGTTGGATACGGACAAGTGCACGAGAAAATTAGAACAGACGAACGAGTTGTAGTCATGGAACGACAGAATTTGCGATATTTAGAGGCTTTGCCGGATTTAGTGGAGGTGGTGACTTTGGATTTGAGTTTTATATCGGTGTTGAAAGTTTTACCGAGCGTGGCGAAAGTGTCGAAACCAAACGGCGATTTGATTGTTTTGATTAAACCGCAATTTGAAGCGAGACGGGAACAGATAGGGAGTAAAGGAGTTGTTCGAGACACAAAAGTGCACGAAGAGGTGATTCAAAACGTTATTGAAGGGGCGAAAACGTTAGGTTACGAGTATATTAATCACACCGTGTCGCCGATTAAAGGCGCGAAAGAAGGGAACACGGAATTTTTAGGACACTTTCGCTATCAAGAATGAATACACACTGAAGTCACTTACGCGTTACGTGTACGCGCACTCGCTTAATAAATATGTAGTAATACATCATCTTCGTGGTCTTTTGTTTGTTGCTATAATAAGAAAAACTATACTGCTGCTATTATTGTTTACTTCTTTCGTTTTATTCATTGTCCCCTCTTCGAAAGCTGCTCGGAGACCATCACCAACTGTTTTCGCTTCTGTTGCACTACGTTCATAATCCTCTCCATGTTCACTCGCAACTCCTGCACTTTCTTTTTACAGTACTCCTCCGCCCCTTTCGGTGTTTTCTCTACGAAATACCCCGTACCTATGTCTACTAAAACTTTATCCGTCGCGCCTACTTTCCCGGGAACGTATAAACTCTCCGTCACAGGCACTAACATTGGCGTCCCTACTTCCTCTTCGTTCAAAGCCTCGCAGGCCATTCCAGAGGTGTGATATTTTCCCACCGCTTGCTGTAATTTTTGTACACTCTCCGCGCACATGTTTAAATCGTGTTTTAGTTGCTCTTGCAATACCTGATATTCAAAGATGGAGAAGACGAGGAAGAAAAAGTCGGTCAATCTTTGTTCGTGAAAAGAAAAACAGATCGGAGAAAGCGAGAGAGAGAGAGAATAAATTTCGTTTTAGAATCGAACACAGAGGAAGAAGAAGGAGAGAAAGAAGCTCCCACTGTACTCACCGAGAGTTGTTCGGTAGGTGCAGTTCGAATGTCGATGCTCGTCGCGGAGGACATGATGTGATACTACGAATACTGTGTGCGTGTGTTACACGTTTCCTTTTTTCTAAAGTGCTTGTGCTGATGAATATTGTTTTTTCCCTCTTTGAAGTCAAAGGGGACAACGATCGAGGTGTTTTTGGACAACAGTGGGTTTGAAATTTTCGCTGGTGCGAGTTACCTGTAGTATTATTTATAACCTATCATTTCTTGCCTACCGTTTTCGCCCGGGTATATTCTCCATATTTCTCCGTTATCTTTATATACGTCTTTGATTTCGCTCACGTATTCAACCTCCACCTCTTTCACGTCCATGTAGTGAAAGATGCTGTACTCGAATTTGGTCGCTCTCTCCTTCTCGCTCCGTCCGGACAAAAGTTTTCCTATTTTATAGTTCGACTGCCACGTTCGGACACCGGAATACCAGTATCGCACTATGTGCATACTCGCATCTGAAAGGGTTTCTTTCATGTCACCGTTGTCGTAATACATGATCAATGAGGAACCGCTTTCAACGCGAAAGGAATTTTGGTTGTAAAATTTTGTCACTCGGGTGCCGTCCGCATATTTTCGGGTGATTTTCCCATCCGCGTGAACGTCCTCGGAAACACCAATTTCTGCGACATCGTTCCAAGTTGGCGCTGGATCGATATTTGGAATGCGTAAGAGTTCATCCGGAACCTTTTCTTCCTCGTAAATATGATGTTCTTCTACTTCTTCTTCTTCTTCTTTCACGCACATATTCCTAGCTTCTTGCGCGGGAGCAGCGTTGATGTATACCGGAGGCGGAGACGCTTTTGCGAACATGGGCGACGACTTCACCGGTTTTGAAACGATTGGTTCCGTTTTAACCGGTGTCTGCGAGCTATTCTGACGTTGAGACATCTTCATGCGACGCATTTCTTCTGACATTCGCTCTTTCTCCAACTTCAATGCGGCCGCTTCCTGAGATAAATTTTCAACTTGTTTCCGCAAACGATCGACAGTCAACTTTGACTTTTGATCTCTATGCTTTTGATCTTCCTTCATTTTTTCTATTTCACCTCTCAAAAGCTTAATCTCTTCGCGCTCTGTTCGAGATTGTCCTAAAACTGAGCGTTCTTTTTGTTCCAGCGCCAATCTCTCTCGCTTCATGTGACTCGCGAAATCATCCTTTTGCTCTCTAAACTCCATCATTTGCTTCTTGAAATTTTTCATATCTTTCTCGAGTTCCGCTCGGTCCTTATCCAGAGTTTTTCGAGCGTTTTCTTGTCTTTTAATCGCAGAGCGGTTGACTGCGGCAGGCGACATGGAGCTTCGCGCCAACTCGTTGATTCGTTGGGACGAGGAGGGTGGCATAGGTGAACCTCGCACGGAACGTCGGAAAGCGGACGGAGGCGGAGTGCTCGTTGCCACGGGCGAAGTCGCTCGGTGTTTTGTCGATACAGGCTTTCTATCATCTTCACCCCCACTCGTTTGCGTAAACGACGCTACACCTGGACTACTCGTCGTCATCGTTGTTGTTGTTGTTCTTGTTGTTCTTGTCGCTGCTACTGCTTCATCATCACTCGCTAGGACTTGCTTCAGAGCGTACGGATACGAGAGCGGGTCTTCGGAAAGCATCTCCTCGGCGTTTCTTCTATTTTGCACAAACTCTTCAGCCGCGCGATCAATCGACGCTTGCGACGCTCTTCCTTTGATCGCATGCTCTAAAGATTCAAAATTCGCCACTTCCTGTTGCATTTCGTACTCCTCCACTTCCCACGCCGTCATTTTTGTCTTGTCTTTTACTGCCACTTGTTGTTCGGCTTTTCGTGAAGAAGACGCCAACGGCGACGGCGACGTGCGTTCTTTCGGAGGAGTATAAATACGTTTCACGCCCGTCCCCTTCTTCAAAAAAGTCCTCTTAGGTGAATCCGTGCTCGCGTTGTTCGCATTCACCGGTGATATCGAAGCAGGAATAGTCTTCGCCGCCATCGGACTGTCAACAGTCGCAGTGGTCGTGCCACCAGTCGTCGCAAAATTTTGTCCCCCACTCATCGCGTACACGTTTCCAGTCGTCTCCTTCAAAACGTCTTTGGCGATAGACTTAGGCGGCACGAGCAACTGCGGATCCCCTCCTTTCAAAGCCTCTTGGACGATGTCGTCGAACTTCTTCTCGTTCCGGACGACGGGAACATCGTCGAAATTCATTTTGACTTTTTTTTTTGAATTTTCCAAAAAGCAATACAACGTCTCTTTCTCTCGCCTGTAGTATCTGTACTTTCAAATATATATAGATAGATAAGCGCAGACAAGTATTATAATAATTCGCGCGTCGTGAGCAGCAGCGTGGGTGCGTGTGGGTGTTTTTTTGTGCTCTCTTTGTCCTCTTTGCCTTCACCAAAACGAGAGGAAGGAGGCTTGATGTTTCTGTTGAATCTCTTTTGAAGAATCGAAAAATAAATTGATTTCAAAAAAACGGGTGGAACCGGCAAGGCGAAAAAACAGAAAAGAAACTCGTGTAGAATGTCTCATTATCCTAAATGAAGACGACGCTCCTTCCCTCTCTCGCCTCCTCCTCCTCTTCTTCTTCTTCAAAGTCATCGTCATCATCTCGTACGTATCACCAGTGTTCTTGTGCGCTCGTCGTTTGTGCTGCTTTTCTCCGAGGAAGAGGACATCATCATCGTTATCGCAGACGACCATCGCAAACGGCGGCAACCAACGCCTCCTCCTCCTCTTCTTTGTCTTCTTCTTTTCGTTTTCGACGGAGCAATAAAAAGAGGCGAGGGAGTCAAAACGACAGTAGTAGTAGCAGTAGCACCAACAGCAGTATGCTCGTGAACGATGATGTGGACGATCCGACCATCCGCCCAACCGCTGAAGAAGCCATCTCGTGGGCGTTTCAACACGGTTTAGTCGTCGCCTCTGGGAAGGAGACGGCTGGACAAGTGTTTCACGCGCCAGTCGCGCTGTATCCGACTCCGTTTCCGAAAGATGTGTTTGAGTTTGCGAAAGAAATAACGCCAAAATTTGCGGAGTTGTACGATAAAGTCTCCGAGGACGACGCATTCATGCGAGAGACTTTGAGAGAAGCCGCGCTGAGCGACCCGGAGTTTACCGGGAGACTCTGGAAAATTTACGAGGCNTGCGGGAAACGCGGGAANGGGAGATTAGATAAAGAGCTAGGTATTTTACGGACGGATTATATGCTCGACACGCGATCGGGAATGCCTTTACAAGTCGAAGTGAACACAGTGAGCACGTCTTTTATGGGGTTAGGCTCGAAAGTGACGCTGTTGCATCAGCATTTAGCGGAGTATACGAAAGGGAACATCGATGACGATATGAAGTTGAAGAAAGAAAACATGCCGACGAACGACTCGCTCAATCAAGCGGCGAAAACCCTTTGCGAAGGTTGGAAGTGCATGGAATGCGAGAACGCTAGTATTTTAATGGTCGTTCAGGAAGGGGAAACGAACATATTCGATCAAAGATTGATATCTCAGAAAGTATTCGAAACAATCGGGGTGAAGACGATTCGTAAGACGCTTCGGGAAATCAACGAAAGCGGTAGATTAGATCTGAAAACAAACCTCTTCTCCATCGATGGTCAGTTATGTAGCGTCATATACTTTCGCGCTGGCTACTCACCGAGCGATTTTCCAAGTGAAGCGCAATGGGAAGCGAAGATGTTGTTGGAGAAATCGAGCTCTTTGAAGTCGCCTTCGGTGGCCATGCACCTGGCCGGTTCGAAGAAGATTCAACAAGCTTTAGCGGAAGAAGGCGTGCTCGAAAAGTTTATGCCAAACGATGCGACCGAGATGCGAAAAGTGTTTGCCGGTTTGTATTCTTTCGAAGGCGAAAAAAACATGCAAAAAACAATCCAACTAGGATTATCTAACCCGGCGGATTACGTGTTAAAGCCACAACGCGAAGGTGGCGGGAACAACTTGTACGGAAAAGAACTGAAAGAAAAATTAGAGAACGATACGAAAGATTTACCGGCGTACATCTTGATGCAAAGAATATTTCCTCCCAGTCATCAAGTGACCATGTTGAGGAAAGGTTTAGCGCACGAAATCGAAAGCTTGAGCGAGTTGGGAATTTACGGTTCGTATTTGCGCAAAGGCGACGTGAATAGTAATACCGCACGAGTCATGAACGAACATGGCGGGAGCTTGTTGAGAACGAAAGCGGCTTCGAGCGACGAAGGTGGCGTTGCGGCTGGCTACGCCGTTTTAGATAGTCCGTATTTAGTGTAAATGATTTGTAAACGAAACTGAATGATATTATGTGCCATGCAAAAAACGTAAATGCAGGAAAAATTTTCTTCAATAATTCGTCCTCCCGTTGTTATTATGCCCATCGCGGGAGGCGGAACGGCAGACGTCTGGGGCGACGACGACGACAACGACGACGACGATAATAATATTGGAGAAGAAGAGAAAGCGAACAATAAGTTCAATCTTCTCCAGCAAGAGTCAGAGACTCGACGAGAGAGGTTTTTCAACGCCGGTTATCGAGACGGTTTAGACGTCGGGAGAACCGCCACGGTGCAAAAAGGATTCAACGAAGGATATAAAACTGGTTTCAAAGAAGGGTTCGAGTTTGGACGAGTCAGAGGCGCAATAAGATCGCTAAAGATATTCAACAGTGGAAAAACGACGAAAGATGATGATTCGTTAATATCAAAGCACGGGATAGTTGGATTGTCCAGCACAGAAGCGAGAAGGTTACTATTCGCACACAGGACGAAAAGCGAGGACGACGAAGAAGAAAATGTGGAGGTGCATCCAATGTTAACGCGTGAAGCTCTAGAGACGCTGAAGAAGCGATTGCTAGAGGAAGAAAATGTAAAGCTTTAGAATTAGAATATAGAATAGCACTTGTTTGTACAACACGTTTGTCATCAGAGTCGATGGTATAAAAACTTGTCTAAGCGTCTACCAAACGCGAAAGCGACTGTATCAAGTGTCGCAAGTTAGCTCGAGTGCTCGGGTCACCAGAGACGCTCGAAATGTCTCCGGATACTTTTTCTACGTGTTGCAAAGTCTTTGTCAAAGTCGAGATAGATTGTCTCAACATGTCTTGATTTTCCTCGGTTAAAATCGTTTGTCGCAACTCTCGAATATCTTGCACCGTAGCCGACGCATGTCCCGCTAATAGCTCGATCGTTTCCAATGTACCCTGGTCTTTGACACCTTGCATCATCGGTCGAAGCTCTCTGGCAATCAAAGCAGCTTCGGTTAATAACGGTTCTAAAACCTGCATCAAATCTTGAGCCCCATCCGTGACTTGAAACATCTTTCGAATTCCATCCTGTTGTTCCATCTCTTTCGCTAAGCGCGTGCAAATGCCAACTAAATCATCCATAGAAACCCCCGGTCTCCCTTCAATTCGTCCTCGATCGCACACGATAACACCTTCCCCTTCACACCCGGCATCTAACGGACCCCATTGCGCTTGCGGGATGGGTAATTTCGGGGTAATATCAATAATAGTCTCTGCGATTAATCCTGACTGATTCGCATCAATCGTCGAATTTCTTGGAATCGGCACTTTCTTATCGTCCATTTCCACCAAAACCGTCACTTTATCCAAAGCTGGTTGCACAGATAACACCGTTCCCGCTTTCACGCCTCTGATTCTTACGTTCGTCCCGCATTGAATCCCACACGCGAGTGGGAATTCAATAAAGGCTTGGTAAGAGTTCTTCCTGGCGTTGTTAAAGATGCCGACAATCCATCCGGCGATCAAAGCACCCAACAGTGCCCCTCCAACGATGAACAAACCTACACCACCTTCCATAATTCGCGTTCTACCAAAGCCAAAATCTTGCAACGGCTTTGCCAATCTGTTCCATAAAGCCCCAAAAATCTTCATCGGCGGTCCGAGGAAGAGATTGAAAGCTGCATTCCCTTTAAAAATGTCGTTGTTGTTGTTGTTGTTGTTCTCGTCCGAAGCTGCGTACGCGGAGAAGTTATTCGTCGTCGTCGCTCTCGTGACAACTTTCTTGCTAAACACGGAATTCGTGTAGGACCCGGTGCCCCACCAGTTCTTCTTGCCGTACCTTTGTGCTGCTGCTGTCTTCTTTCTTTCTTCTCTGTTGCTGGACGTTTGATCGTTCTCGTTACTACTGTTCAACGAATAATAATTAAGACTACTGCTGCTACTACTATTATCGTTGCGGACGCCAACGATGACCCCTGATCCTCTGCTCTTCGTAGTAGTATTATTATTTCTCCTTTGATGTTGTTGCTGCAACGCTTCTACCAGTTGTTGTTGTTGTTGTTGTTGTTGTTGTCGTCGTCCACTTTCTCTCTTTGAACGGGAGAAGGAGGAGAGAGATACGCAACGACGACGAAAGATTTTAGTACTACTAGTATCATCACGTCTGGTGGAGAACACGCGCGTCCTCGTCGTTGCTCCTCGTCCTCCTCCTCTCAACGAAGAGGAGCACGAGGAGGATTCGGAGAACGACGACGATCGCATGCGAAGCGCATGAGCGTTTAACAACGCTGTAAAGGCTGACATTTGGATTTTATGAGGGAAGATTCAAACGTAAAAGTACTTATTTTGATGGACACCCGAGCGGAAAACGAGCCCACGAAAGGGAAAATAATAAGTTTTTCTTTCTCTCGTCCGAATCATGACAACTACTACTTTATTCAAAACATATCTCCTCTCTCCTTAAAAAGTGCATTTGACGGTAAGTATTTTACCGCGACGTGTTCTTCGTGTCGTTCTTGTTGTCCCGAGGATGAATATGTTCGCTTCCCCGCTTTAATCTTTTTCGGCGGTCGCTGCGAATGTAACGTCGGCTTCTCGCCCCACTTTTCGTGGATTTTATCCAAGTTGACTTTTTGGTTCAACAAGTTGGAATCTAGGTTCGCCAAGTGAGAGGTATCTGGAATGCCGGCTAATCTTTTCATCATCGTAGACTTGAACAAAGTCGCCTGGAAGAGCGAATACGAGTTGCTCGTGATCCAGTAACAAAACACGCCTTGAGTAAAGTTCCACGTCATCGGCACTAAAGCTAAGGCTAATCCTCGGAGTGCCCACTTCATGGTCAGGCCTTGTTGATTGTTGTTCATACCTTCTACGGCACCTAACTCGACCGAGGCTAAAAATAAAGCGGACGTCAACAGAGGCATCATCATGGTTGGATCCGCGGCGGATAAATCGGTGAACCAAAACGCACCCCCGTCTTTGAAGGATCCAATCCCGTCCGCCATTCTCGAGATGGCAAAGTAGAAGGACACGAACAACGGTGCTGAAACTAACAAAGGTGCTAACGATTTCACCGGATGACACTCGTATTTTTTCCATATAGCCGTCACCTCGCTCAAATGTCTCTGCGCCGCCTCGGGGTCGTTTTGCGCTTGCGTTTGCTTCGCGCGTTCTTGAAGTCGCTCCATTTCCGGTCGCGCCAACTGCATCCGCGCCGTATTTCGCATTTGCATCACGGTAAATGGTAGTGTTAATGTTCTCATAACTACAGTCGCAGCGGCAATCGCTTGGTACCACTCTAATCCACTCACGAGATGAAAGTATTCCATGACGTACATCAAACCGGCGGTGGTGTACCACGACTCCCCCGCTATTTGCGCGACTTCGCCGACAAGTTCTGTTCCTGGAGGAAGAGTAGTATTGCTGCTAAGATCTGTTACTATTGATGACACAGAGTCTCCTCCTTCATCGCCACTACTATTACTACTCGTGCCGTCTTCGAGCTCATTCGTTGCCGAAGAAGAAGAAGAAGGACTTTCGTTCTTGTTGTTACTCCAAAACGCATATCCACGCACTTGACTCGTCAACAAGGAGGAGGATGTTCTCGTGCTGCCACTTCTATTCATAAATCTGTTTTTGTTATTAAAGCTACTGTTGTTGTTGTGTTGTCGTCGTTGTACTATTCTCTGTCGTTGGTGTTGATATCGTCTGCTTACCTCTTCTCTCACCACTTCTTCGTTTATTGATGATGATGAGAAAAGACGACGCCGCATTTGGTCTCCTCCTCCTTCGCCTCCTCCTCCTCCGAAAGAAGAAGAAGAAGAAGAACTCGTCGTGCGACCACCACCATCGAAAGGGACAGCAGAAACGAGCGATCGAATGAACAACGAGTCTGTGATGATGTGACTACTCGATGATGATGATGATGTTGCTATTGCTGAGAGTGTTCGTCGAAGTCCTCCTCCCATGCTTCTTCTTCGTATACAAAACGACTTGAACTACTCGTAGAACTACTGAGGACAGGAGGAGTCCTTTCTCTGTTTTCTTGCTTCCTTGCCTCTTCTCTCTCAAAAATTTTTTGAGGAGCCGCTCTGTCTGTGACCTGAATTTCGAACACCAACCAACACCAAAAAAATTCTTTCTTTCCGTTTGTGGCTTAAACACACGAACAATCTGCATTAGTTGGCCACGCGACTATATCACA
>JGI20155J14468_10000921_pt1 | contig 23554 bp, 22 predicted proteins | sample COG_05_FD_14468 | JGI IMG/M metagenome (IMG submission 14468) | reverse complement strand
CAACACCTGAACCAACACCTGAACCAACACCTGAACCAACACCTGAACCAACACCTGAACCAACACCTGAACCAACACCTGAACCTTCAAACACATCTGAAAATTCTACAAAATCAAATACTACTGAAGAACGAAATATAATTTTCATCGGAACTAAACCTATAATGAGTTATGTTTCTGCAACCTTGACTCAACTTTCCACTAGACCTAGTATTACAATTAAAGCTCGAGGAAAAAGAATTACTCAGGCAGTAGATGTATCTCAAATGATTGTTAAAAGAATGGATACTGTTGGTTATGTAATTAGTGACGTTCGAATTTCTTCTGATTCACTTACTTCCCAAGATGGAAAGCAGCGAAACGTTTCTAACATGGAAATTGATATTACAAAAGAATAACTTTAGGAATATTTTTTTTATTATTTTAATAATTGCTGTTGTTGTATTTTTTTTCACAAATGAAAAATCATGTGGTATAGATCATATGTATATTTTAAATGAGATAAAAATTTATGAAAAATCTCTTAATCCTGAATTCTGTGAAGAAATACTTGAAAAAATAATTGTTTATAATGATAGTTGCACCCCTGTTATTGAAATTTTAGATTGTGGCTAATTAATCACATCTGTCAAAAATGTAATTCCAAAATAAATCAATATTGCACTTAGCGTCAACATTATTATTTTATAATTTGTATTTGAAATGATTTTTTTACTTTTTGATATTAAAAATGCAGTAGTTCCTAGCCATACAAAATCCATCCACACATGCAATACAAATACAATTAAAATTCCTACAAATGCCCATATTGCCATTGCGTCTGAAATTAATTTTAAACCAATTGTTAACCACCAAATTATAAAAAATGGGTTTAATGCACTTAGTAAAACTCCTGTAATGATTGGCCCTTGCTTCAGTTTTGTTTCAGATTTTTCATTTTTCTTTAATGTTGATTTAATTTGCATAAATGCAAATACAAAAAGTGTAATTGCACCTAAGATTGAAATAATTATTTTAAATTCTGGAAAAATTTCTAGCGAAAAAATTCCAATTCCTAATAAAATTATTAATGGTAATTCTACAAGTGAATGCCCTATTGCAATTTTTATTCCTGCTTTAGTTCCATACTTTAATCCATATGTGATATTTGCTGCAAATAATGGACCTGGTGACATTACTCCTGACGCTGAAATTATTATGACGATAATTGCAAATTCAATGATATTGCTCATAATTCTTTCATATGTTTCCCATTAGAATAGAATTATCTGTACATTGAATCTTTAAGGTGAGTTGATTCTTCTTGTGTTTCTTTAATTGTTGTTTCAGCTTTTTCAGCTTCTTTTTGTAAGGATGGAATGTCACATGAGGCTCCTGGAATTAGTTTTGACATTGACATACACAAATCTGCACTAGATTTGAAATCTGGACCGTCTCCTAATGTATTGAAAATTATTACAATGACGTCTTGATTTGTTATGCTTCCTTCATTTAGTAACATCCCAGGAATTCCTGGAATTGTTCCATGATCTAAAATTTTTAATCCTGCTTCCTCCATTTTCTTTCTGGCTGAATCTGTACTTCCTACGCCCATCATTTCAGAATTTTCTTTATCTGATTTTATTGCAACACTGCTAACAATTAATTTAATTTTGTGTGTTTTTGCCCACTGTAACATTAAATCTGAAACTTGTCTATGTAATGATTGATCTAAATTTAGATATGATGAAAATACTCCTACTTTCAAATCTTCATTAACGAAAATTCTTGATGGATAATTTGGCTTTCCATTTTTAATTACGCTGATTGGTGGGAATATTTCTGAGTCAATAATTCCTCCTAATTCAAATTGTGATGTATTAATCATTGATTCTGTAGCAATTGCACTACTAAATCCTACTGAAGGAAATCCGTCAATCAAATAACCTCCTTCTAAATTAATTTTTTTAAATTCTTTAATGTTGATCTCATCAGACGTCATGATTATTCTGTAATTTTATTAAATAATAGGCTTTTCTGGACACCTGTTCAAGAAAAATTTTTACTTTGGTTTGAAACCTAGTTGATTAAGCAAACTTTAAACCGCCTTATTTTATTAGAATTGCTATGGAAGGTAGAATTAAAGTTGCTTTAGTTGGTATTGGCAATTGTTTTTCAGGATTAATTCAAGGAATTGAATATTATCGACAAAACCCTTCCCAAGAGGTAATTGGAATTATTCACGATAAATTAGCAGGATATGGCATTCATGATATTGACTTTGTGTGTGGATTTGATGTTGGTGAAAACAAAGTAGGCCAACCACTCACTGAAGCAATTTATGCATACCCAAACATGGTTGATTGGATACCAAAAGATACTATGCCTAAAACTGAGGCAAAAGTGTATCAAAGTCCATTATTAGATGGTGTTGGAATTTGGGTTCAAAATCGTGTAAAACCTGTTGAAACAAAATTAACTGATGCTGAACTTGCAGAAAATGCAAAAAAAATTCTTAAAGAAACCGGTGCTGAAATCCTTGTCTCCTATTTGCCAGTTGGTTCAGATAAAGTAACAGAGTTTTGGGCTCAAGTATGTCTGGACACTAATACTGCTTTTGTTAATTGTATTCCTTCATTCATTGCATCTGATGAAACTTGGGCAAAAAAATTCCAAGAAAAAAATATTCCATGTATTGGTGATGATATTAAAGGTCAAGTAGGTGCAACTATAGTTCACAGAACATTGGCAAAATTATGTAATGATCGAGGAACAAAAATTGAAAAAACTTACCAAATCAATGTTGGTGGTAATACTGATTTTCTTAATATGAAAGAACAGGATCGATTAGTTTCTAAAAAAATATCCAAAACTGAGAGTGTTCAAAGTCAACTTGACGAACGATTAGATGATGACCAAATTTATGTTGGTCCTTCTGATTTCATTCCTTTCTTAGGTAATACTAAACTAATGTTTATGCGAATTGAAGGAAGACAATGGGCAAATATTCCTTACAATATGGAAGTTCGCTTAGACGTTGATGATAAAGCAAATTCTGCTGGAATTGTTATTGATGCAGTTAGATTGGCAAAAATTGCATTAGATAGAGGTATTGGTGGTCCAATAAAATCTGCTAGTGCTTATTTGATGAAGCATCCTATTGAACAAACATCTGATGTTCAAGCAAAACAAGATTGTGAAAAATTTGTCGCTAATGAATAAGCCTAGTTAGGCTCAATAATTTTTAAATCTTATTTTTAAGGAGTTATTTGATAATTACCTCCGTTACGAAAAATTTGATAATGTAACAAGAAAAATTAATCAATAGAGTCAACAAAAATTGTTAATCATCGATTATCCTATCGAATTTAAAATGATCTACATTGGTACATGTAAAAAAAGTAGAGATCTTTGGATTCAAATCATTTGGATTTAGAAATACCACTGTGAATTTTGAACCTGGACTTGTATCGATCTCAGGTCCAAATGGTTCAGGAAAAAGTAACATCTTAGATGCAATCATTTTTGCAATGGGTGAAAATAAACCAAAAGTTATGCGAGTTGATAAACTTCGATCACTGATTCATGATATTGAAGGTAGTGGTCGTAGAGGTCCTAAAATGGCAAGATCGAGTGTACACTTTGATAATACAGATAGAAAAATTCCTGTTGATAGTGATATTGTTGAAATTACTAGGGAGCTAGATGAAAATGGTGAAAATACCTATTATCTAAACAAAAAGAAAACTCAACGAAGTCATGTTCTAGATTTATTGGATATGGCAAATGCCGGATTGGGTCAACTCAATGCTGTCCAACAAGGAACTGTGACTAGAATTTCTGAATTTACATCTGAGGAAAAAAGAAAAACTATCGAAGATTTAATCGGTCTTTCCTATTTTGATGAAAAAAAATCTGAATCTATAAAACAGCTTGATGAAGCTGATAGGCGGCTTGAAATTGCACTTGCAAAAATGGGTGAAATTAAGAAACGTATTGATGAATTAGAGGAAGAACGAAATCAAAAATTACGTCATGACATTCTTGAACGTGAATTAAATCGATACAAGGCCATATCTGCTGCCAACAAAATGAAGACTATTTCTCTACAAAAATCTGAAAAAGAAGACAAATTGCATGGTTTGAAAGAACAAATTACTGCTTTGGATGGTGAAAGGTCCATCTTAAGAGATGAAATTAGTGTCTTAGATACTGAAAAATCAAAATTAATGAATGCTGCAAATGATTACACTCAAGCTAAAGCTACTCTTGATGCAGAAATTAGTTCTGCAATGGAACAATATGAAATTGATAATACTGCAATATCTGCATCAAATAAAAGACTTGAACAAATTAACAATAGATTGCCACAAATAAAAATTGAATTAGAAGAAATTGTAAATGCTAGAGCAGATATTGATTCACAAATCCAAAAAATTAAAGATTCCATAGAAATTACAAATGGAGAAAAAAATAAAATTAATCATGATTTGGAATTAATTGATTCAGAACGTAACAAAATTCTAACTGCACAATCTGAAGCTGCAGCAAAAAAATCTGAAATAGATAATAAAATAAAAATTCTAACAGACCAGTCTAATAATGTTAAACTAAAACTTTCTAAAATTTTACATGAAAAAGAGGAATCTGAATTAAAAATAAAATCTAACTCTGAAAAATTAACTGGATTAGAAAAAGATATTGTGGAACTAACTAATTTAGAATCCAAATTATTCTCATTAACAAATAATCATCAAGCTACTATTTCTGAATTAAAATCTAGAATTTTAAAATTAAAAACAAAAAAATTAAAAATAATTCATGATATGGATGAATTAGGATTTATTTTAGAAAAATCTGACAAGGCTGCTAATCAATATGAATCAAAAATAAAAACCGTAAAAGGTTTCATGCATGAAGATTATACTGTTGCAAAATTAAAAGAGGATGCTGATAAATTGGGAATTGATGGCTTAGTTTATGAAATGATTTCTTGGGATAAAAAATATGAGCGTTCAGTTCTTGCAGTGAGCTCTGATTGGATTAAAGCATTAGTGGTAAAAGATTTTGCAACCTTGTTGGGCATAGCTGAAGTTGCTAGAAGTAAAAAACTTCCAAAATTGAAAATTATTCCTCTTGATGCTATACCTAAATTCAAATTAACCCTGCCTAAAGAATCTGGAATTATTGGCATTTTATCTGATTTTGTTAAATGTGATGATACATACTCAGCACTCAAAACATTCCTTTTTGGAAATATTATACTAGCTGACAGTCGTGAATCAGCCTATAATTTATCACAATTAGGCTACAAATCAGTAACTCTTGAAGGGGAATACTTTGAAGCTAAAGGCGGTACTGTTGTAATTGATATAAATTCAAAAATCTCAAAACTAACAAAATTAATTTCAATGAGTAGTGATATTGATGGATTAATTCAGTCAATCAGTCTAATTAAAAAATATATGTTAAAGAAAAAATATTCTTTAAAAAAATTAGAGGATTCAATACAATCATACTCTGACAGACTTTCTATTTCTGAAAATGCTTTAACATCTGCATCTGAAAATTATACAAATCTAAAATCTAGAATTATTTCTGCAAAAAATACAAAAGTACAACTAACAAAAAGAATTTCTGATTTGACATCCCGAAATAATATTATTAAATCTGAAGTTTCAACTAATGAATCTCATCTTGAATCTTTACTTGATCGTATAGGAATTGTCGAACAAAATTATGCTAGTGGAGAACAAACTAGAATTGCAAGTGAATTATCCAAAATAAATATTAAAAAATCTGATATTGAAAAATTATACACTTCCATTATGAATGATTATCGTGATAAATCATCACAACTAACAACTATGCAAACACAAGATAATCGTGAAAAATCTCAAACCACTCGATTAAACGATGAAGAAAATTCTTTACATTTGGAATCTGAACAAATTGAATCAAAAATTAATGATTTAGAAAAACAAAAAGATCCTAAACGAGAAATTTTAGAAAGTTTGAGACAAAAGGAACAAGAATTAATTTCTACATCCGGTTCATCCATTGGACAAGTTCAAGAAATAGATAGTAAACTCAAAACTTTAACTGAAAAAGATATGGATTTTACCAAACAAATTAATAATTTTGAGCGTCAATCTGACTCATTAAATCGTGATTTGCATGATTTAATTGAAAATGAGACAAAACTACAACAAATTCTTTCCGCATTTGGATTTGATAAAAATATGGAAACATTTGATGTTGATCCAATTGTTCAAGGATTAACTACTGAATTATCCTCTCTAAATGCACTAAATGCAAAGGCTCCTGAAACATATCTTGAAGTTTCTTATGGGTATAGGTCAATGTCTGTTAGAAAGAATTCCTTAGAAGAGGAAAGAAATTCTATTGTGAAATTTATTGAAGATATTGAAAAAGATAAACGACAAACCTTCTTGGATGCATTTGATAAAGTCGATAAAGAAATCCGATTAATTTTCAATAAAATGACTGGTGGTAATGCATGGTTGGAATTACAAAACGAGGATGATATATTTAATTCTGGAATATCTTATTTAATTCAATTTCCAAATAAACCAAAAAGAGAATCTACTTCTATTAGTGGTGGTGAAAAAACACTTGCGGCAATTGTATTTGTTCTTGCATTACAAAAACTCAAACCTTCTCCATTCTACTTGTTTGATGAGGTTGATGCACATCTTGATGCACCTAATGCAGAAAGGTTATCTACAATTCTGGAAGAGAGATCAAAAGAAAGTCAATTCATTATGGTTTCTTTAAAGGATTCAGTTATTCAAAAAGCAAAATTGATTTATGGTGTTTTCCCAAAGAATGGAGTTTCAAATGTTGTAACCTATAAAGATAAACGTGTACCTTCTGTTAAGACAACTTAGCTGATTTTAACATGACATGCAGAATAATGCTCGTTTTCTATTTCTTCTAAATTTGGTTCAATTGAACACTTCTCAATTTCATATGGGCATCTATCTCTAAATTTACACCCTCCCTTTTTTTTAACTCCTGATATTTCTTTAATCCTGATTACTCTATCTTTGTTTAAGTTTTCAGGATTTGGTTCTGAAATTGCGTCAATTAATGCCTGAGTGTATGGGTGTTTTGGATTATCTAGTACTTGATTAATTGGACCTCTTTCCACAATTTTTCCTAAATATAAAATTCCGATATTTTGACCAAAATATCTGGCTGTTGCTAAATCATGTGTAATGTAGATAAATGAAATATTATGTTTTTTTTGTAACTCTCTCATTAATTCTAACACCTCAGCTCTAATTGATACGTCTAGCATTGATACTGGTTCATCAGCTAAAATGATTTTTGGTTTAATTGCTAATGCTCTAGCTAAAACTACTCTTTGTCTTTGTCCTCCAGATAACATGTGTGGGTATTTTCTACTAATTTCTTCTGCTGGTTCTAGTTTAACTTCTTTTAATACTTCAATTACTCTGTTGTTTATTTCTTCTTTGTTCATGATGTTATGAATTTCAAGTGGTTCGGAAATAATATCTTTAATTCTCATTCTGGGATTAATTGAATCATATGGATCTTGATGAATCATTTGGCAATTCATTCTAATTTTCTCTAAATTTCTTTTTTGACTATCTATGTGTTGTTCTTCAAAAATAACTTTTCCAGAATCTGCTTTAATTGATTTTAAAATTAATTTTGCAATTGTAGATTTTCCAGAACCTGATTCTCCTGCTAATACAAAAACTTCTCCCTGTTTTAATGAAAATGAGACATCGTCTACAGCTTTAACTGTAGAAGTTTCTGACGTGAACATTTTCTTTTTGATGAAATATTTTTTTAAATGTTCAATTTTTAATATTTCTGTCAATGTATGTAGATATTTTATCCAATATATCAAGAAATATGTTTTGTGCGTAATTTTTGTGAGAAGAATTTTAAGTTAATTAAAAAAGGAATTACTGTTTGAATGATTTTTCTGATAAAAAATTAGATTATAAACAATATGTTGTTGATTCTAAACTTCGTTATTTTAAACCTCATGCAACAAAAATTGAAAAATCTTTTGCTGAAGAAATATCTTTTAGCCTATCTCAGAATTCAAAATTTATCAATCCAAAATTTTTTTATGATTCTGAAGGCTCCTCACTGTTTGAATCCATTTGTTTACTGCCTGAATACTATCCTACTAGGACTGAACTTGATATTTTAAAAAATTTGGAATCTGATTTACTGCCTTTTCTAGATGAGGAAACTAAATTGGTTGAACTTGGAAGTGGTGCATCAGTAAAAACTAGAGTTCTAATTGATATTTTTACAAAATTACAGACAAAAACTGAATATTTTCCAATTGATATTTCTGAAATACTTGCTGAAAGTTCAGAACAATTGTTGAAAGACTATGCGACTTTACACATTACTGGGATAATTGATACTTATGAGGGCGGTTTAGAATTCCTAAAAAATTATGATGAGACAAAAAATCTAATAATTTTTCTTGGTTCTAGTTTTGGGAATTTCACTCCAAATAATGGAAAAGCATTTTTAAAAAATATTTTTTCTACAATGAAATCAGGTGATCTTTTTTTAATTGGTTTAGATTTAGTTAAAGATAAAAATATTTTAGAATCTGCTTACAATGATTCTGCAGATATTACTGCTCAATTCAATCTTAATGTTTTATCAAGAATTAATAATGAACTTGATGCTGATTTTGATCTTAACAATTTTTCACATTACTCGATTTATAATGAAAGTGATCAACGAATTGAAATGAACTTAAAATCTCTTGTGTCTCAATCTGTAATTATCTCAAAATCTAATTTACTTTTAAATTTAGAAAAAAATGAATTAATTCACACTGAATATTCTCACAAATATCAAGTCAACCAAATTAAAAAAATACTTTATGATGCTGGATTTGAAATTAAAAAAATGTGGTTAGATGATAAAAAATATTTTTCGTTAACTTTGGTTTCTAAAGTTTAAATTTTTTCTACGCATCTAAATCCTGAAAATAACCATCTTTCATCTAATCTAAAGAAATTTCTATAACTTCCTCTAATTGACATGTTTGGAGTTCCAAATGATCCTCCTCTCAAAACTTTTTGATTTGTAAACCATTTATCGTTATATTCATCAAAACCTGATTTGAAACCTGGATATCCTACAAATTCTGATGATGTCCATTCCCAAACATCTCCAATCATTTGTTGACACCCTGATGGGCTTTTTCCATTAGGATATGTGCCTATTTCTGTACATCCCCAATGATATGATTCTAATAAATTACAATTTTCTTCTGTAGGATCACTATTTCCCCATGGGAATATTGTTTTTTCTTGTTTCTCATCATTCCAACATGCAGCTTTCTCCCATTCTGCTTCGGTTGGTAATCTTTTTCCTGCCCATTTACAATATGCATCAGCTTCATAGTAGCTAACATGGCACACTGGCTCATTTGGATTGATTTTTCTAATTCCTAAAAAGTCTCTTACATGCCATTCATTCTCAATTTTTTCCCAATACATTGGAGATTTCCATTTATTTGATTTTACTTTTTCCCATCCATCTGATAACCAGAATTTGTAATTTTCATATCCTCCATCATTCATGAATTCTAAATATTCTTTATTTGTAACTGGGAAAATTCCTATCTTGTAATCTTCAAGATATGTTTTATGTTCTGGTAATTCAATATCGTAAGAAAATTCATTACCATTATATCCCATTTCAAATATCCCTCCTTTTATTTCAGTAAATTCTTTTTCTTTGTTTTCTTGAGTATTGATTTTATTTTTTCTTACTGGTAAATATTGTTCAGCTAAAAGATGTTGCAAATCATACACAAGTAATTCTTGATGTTGACATTCATGATGAAATCCTGTAATGATTAATTTTTTTTCTTGTTCATTTAATTCATGAGTTTGAATGAATTTTTCAACTTTTTGATTGATTGTATTGAAATATTGAAAAATTTCATTTATTGTTGGTCTTGATATGATGCCTCTAAGTCCTTTGTCATGAGGAGCACCAAACTGTTGATAATATGAATTCAAATATTCTGATAATTCCTTTGAATGAAATTGATAATTTTTATCTATTTTGCTTATTATGGCTTCATAAATCCAACTTACATGACCAATATGCCATTTTGGTGGACTCATATATGCTGCAGTTTGAACCACAAAATCATCTTTTTCTAAATTTTTTACTAATTCTAATGTCCTGTTCCTTGTTTCTTTAAATCGCTGTAATAATTCATTATTTTTTTGTAATTCTGGATTAACTGTCATTACCTAAAAAAAATATTTTTTGTATTATTGTGTTGCGGCAATAACCTTCCTAGTACCCTCTAGCAAAAATTGGTATGGATTTACTTTGCTGTTTACAATAAATGCACTCTTTTGAAGTATTTTCACTATTAAATGGAATTACTCTTATTTCTGCACCTGTTTCTTCCTTGATCTTTTCTTCACATTCCAATTTCCCACACCATGGAGAATTAAAGAAACCTCCCTTTTCCATTTTCATTTTAAATTCATCATAGTTTTCAATATCTATTGTATTGTTTTCAGCTTCCGTTTTGGCTTTTTTTAACATCTCTGTTTGTATTTCATCTAAAATTGTGACAATTTTATCCACTTCGTTTAACCCCATTTTCATTTTTTCATGATTGTATCTCTTAGCAAGAACCATGCTTTGATTCTCAATATCTTTTGGTCCAATTTCTATTCGGAGTGGAACTCCTTTTAATTCCCAGTCATTAAATTTGTACCCTGGTGTGAGTTCTTCTCTGGAATCAATGTGGATTCTGATATTTTTTAATTCTAAAATATTTGCAATTTCATTTACTTTTGTAATGACATTTTCTTTATCGTTATTGTTTTTATAAATTGGTATGATGACTACTTGCATTGGTGCAACTTTTGGTGGTAAAACTAATCCTTTGTCATCTCCGTGTGCCATTATCATCGCACCGATTAATCTCCATGACACTCCCCATGAAGTTTGCCATGCAAAATGTTCTACGTTATCTTTATCTGCAAATTTGACTTCAAATGGTTTTGAAAAATTTTGTGCTAAGAAATGTGATGTTCCCATTTGTAATGCTTTTCCATCTGGCATTATTGATTCCATAGTTGTTGTATATTCTGCACCAACAAATTTTTCTTTTTCACTTTTTTTACCTGTTGTGACTGGAATTGCTAATTCTTCTTCAACTGTATTTTTGTAAATGTCTAGGATTTTGATTACTTCTTTTTCAGCTTCCTCTTTTGTTGAATGCACTGTATGTCCTTCTTGCCAAAGAAATTCAGATGTTCTAAGAAATGGTTTGGTTGCTTTAATTTCTGCTCTTAATGCGGTATTCCAAAAATTAATTTTTAATGGTAAATCTCTCCAACTTTGAATCCATTTTGAATATAGTGTATATGCTAATGTTTCTGATGTAGGTCTTAATGCCAATCTATCTCCTACTTCATTTGTTCCTGAATGTGTGACCCAAAAAACTTCTGGATTAAACCCTGCAAAATGTTTCTGTTCCTTTCCTAGGAGTGATTCTGGGATTAAAATTGGTAGAAATCCATTTCTTATTCCGTTGCGTGAAAATTTCTTATCGAATGTACTTCGTAGTGATTCCCAAATTGAGTATCCGTCTGGTCTTAAAACAATTAATCCTTTTACTGGTGCATAATCTGCAAGTTTTGCCTTTAAAACTACTTGAGTATACCATTCACTGAAGTCTTCCTTTTTTGAAACTGTAATTCCTACATCTTGTTTTCCCAAAACTACACTACAGAGAATTATTTTAATTAATGAGCCTTTCGTGACTTTTTAAAATTATTTTAGTGGTTCCCCTTTACAGAAAACCTCTCCCATTACCCTACTTTGAAAATTTGGACAAACAAAACATTGTACAAATTGAATATCTTCTTTTAAGACTGGACATTCTACATATTCCTGCTTCATTCTTTTGAGCATTTTTGGACTCACGCCTTTGAGTTTCAATTTACCTTTTTCATCCATCATTCCTGATTCTTTTAATTGTGCTTTTAATGCATCAGGAAATTTTACCTTTTCTTCAGTCATTAAGATTTTGACATCATATTTTCGTTCAAGTTCTTCGACCATATACTATGCTAATTATTCCGTGATTTATTATTACCGTTTTTGAATATTTTTTCACACTTTAATACTGTGAATTTAAAATTTCAAATTATGATGGCACTACTTTAATATTATTAGAATTTTTTTCCAAATTCAGAAATCCATTGCTAATAATTTTTGACGTTGAGGGTGTATTATTAGATGAAGAATATCTTCCAATTCTTGCAGAAAAACTAAACAAAGAAGATGAGATTTGGGAAATTACTAAACAAGGAATTCAAGGNAAAATCAATTGGGAAGAAGGACTTCGNACTAGAGTTGCTGCTTTAAAGGGATTAGATGAAAAAGTCTGTCAGGAAGTTGCTGATAATTTACCAATTATGACTGGCGCTAAAGATGCCTGTAGAATTTTAAAATCTGCAGGTTGGAAAATCATGGCGGTTTCTGGAGGTTTTACATTGATGATGGACAGATTACAAAAAGAATTAGGCTTAGATCATGTTTTTTGTAATGACCTAATCTTTAAAGATGGAAAATTAGATGGTGTAAAAATTAATGTTGATTCTGATAAATCCAAGGCTGCAAAAATCAAAATTGAAGAATGGGGTGAACAGAAAGAAAATATTGTTTGTGTAGTTGACGGCGCAAATGACATTAAACTGTTTGACGTTTCTGGGCTTGGAATTGCATATAGGGCTCAAGACCTAGTGAAAGATTTAGCTACTACTACACTTGAAGAAAAAGATCTATCTAAAATTTTGGATATTATTAACAAGCATTTCAAATTAGAATTACAAACTAGTGTCTAAACAATTTTTTACTTCTTTGTTTTATGAACAATAATTGAAAATAAATCCAATTCATATTGATAGAGAAATTATCTCTGGCGATAATCTAACTAAAATTATTTTAACTTCTACTGATGTGTGTGATGGTGATATTCTTGTAATTGCCCAAAAAATTATTTCTAAACAGGAAGGAAGATTAGTTGAATTGTCTACAGTTAATCCATCACTGTTATCTGAAGGAATCAGTTCACAATACAAAAAAGATCCACGTGTTGTAGAATTAGTTTTATCAGAATCTAAAAGAATTGTGAGAATGAAAAATGGCTTAATTATAACGGAAACCAAAAATGGGTTTATCTGTGCAAATTCAGGAATTGATGAAAGTAACGTTGTTAATGGATTTGCTACATTACTTCCATTAAATTCAGATGAATCCGCAGAAAAATTAAGAAAAGAAATTTTTAATGAAACAGGTAAAAATGTTGCAGTTATAATTTCTGATACTTTTGGAAGGCCTTTTAGAATGGGCCAGACAAATTGTGCAATCGGTATTTCTGGTTTGCAACCTATTCTTGATTATTCTGGAACTTTTGATTCTTTTAATCGGATGTTACGTGTTACTGCAATAGCTATTGCTGATGAACTTTCTTCAGCTGCAGAATTAGTAATGGGAAAAACAAGTAAATGTCCTGTAGTGATAATTCGTAACTATTCTTTTAATTCTGAAAAACACGGCATTCAAGATTTAATTCGACCTGAAAATGAAGACCTCTTTAGATAATTATCCTTGTTTTAATTTTTAACACTTTTACTGATAAAATATTTTTAATTTTTTACTATAACTTTAATAAGACAAATTTGTTTTGGATATTAAATGTCTGAATCTGACGAAAAAAAATTAGATGCAACTGGATTATTTTGTCCAGAACCTGTATTTAGAACAAAAATTGAACTTGAAAAAATGCAAGTTGGTCAAATTATAAATGTCTCAGCTGACGATCCCGATGCTGAAGAAGATATTTCTAGATGGGTTACTCGAAATGGACATGAATTATTAAATTTGAATAAGGATGGTTCAGTCACCACACTCAAAATTAAAAAATTGAAATAATTTTTTTATTCTAAGATCTTTTTTACCTCTTCATCATAAAATTTTCTAAAATTTAAATTCATGACCTTCTCATGCTCTAAACATTTTGTGCTAATTTCTATTAATTTTTCTTTTACTTTTTTACTCCATTGACTTTGTTGTTTATCCTTTGAATTTACTATGGATGGTGTTTCTTCAATTTCTTGCATTATTTTTTTTAATTCTGTCCCTAATTGATGGAATTTACTTATTTGTAACAGAAACATGTCCCCTTTCTCTTTATCAATTAGGTTCATCATGTTTTGAACTTGATTGTAATATGCTATGGATGATTCATTATATTTTTGTAAATTTTCAATTCTATTTTGCCAATATTCTTTGGATTTTTTTTCCTCAATTTTATAACTAAATTGATTTTTTGCTAAAATTGAACCTAATTCCATAAGTTTTTCACTATTTTCCTTTACTTTGTTTTTAATTTCATTAGATTCTGAATTCATATTTTTTACTTAATTTTTGCATTAAAGAACTTGACTTTTTTGATTATTCCATGCTATATCTAATTGCTCTGAATATTGTTTAATGCATGTCTCACAAAATGAATCCCATTCTCCGATTTTTAATTTATTAAAAAATTTTAATGTCCATTGATACTTTGGTTCTTTTTTATATTGAAATTGTTGAATTGTGTAAATGTCTTTTTGATAAAATTTATTCAAACATCTAATACACTTTGCATTTTTATTTGTCTGCATTTTCTGTAAGGAATTTATCTACATCAATTGCTGCCATACATCCATATCCTGCAGCTGTAATTGCTTGTCTGTAACTTCTATCGTGTACATCTCCTGCTGCAAAAACTCCTTCCATGTTTGTATGTGTTTTATTTTTTAAAACAATGTATCCTTCATCATCTAAATCAATTTGATCTTTAAATAATTCTGTGTTTGGTTGATGACCAATTGCAACAAATAATCCTCCTACCTTGATAGTTTTTTCTTCATTTGTTTTTAGATTTTTCAAAACAGCTTGTTGCATTTTTTCATCCCCGTTAATTTTTATCACTTCTGAATCCCAATGGAATTGTATTTTTTCATTATTCATAGCTCTTTCTTGCATGACTTTACTTGCTCTTAATTCGTCTCTTCTATGTACTACGTGTACTCTAGTTGCAAATTTTGTAAGAAATGTTGCTTCTTCAATTGCAGAATCTCCTCCACCTACAACAATTAATTCTAAATTTCTAAAGAATGGACCATCACATGTTGCACAATATGATACTCCTTTACCTGAAAATTCTTCTTCGCCTGCAATTCCCATTTTTTTAGGATTTGCTCCTGTTGCAATAATTACTGCTCTGGCCTCATATTCTTCTGAACCTGTTAAAACTTTGTAAGGCGCACGTCTAAAATCTACGTCTACAGCAATATCGTCAATAATTGTAGTACCCATTCTTTGAGATTGCTTTCTCATGTCTATCATTAGATCTGGACCCATTATGCCGTTTTCAAAACCTGGATAATTTTCTACTTCAGTGGTATTGACAAGTTGACCTCCAGGCAAAATTCCTGATAAAATTAATGTATCATATCCTGCCCTTGAACAATAAATTCCTGCTGTATATCCTGATGGTCCTGCTCCGATAATTATGACATCAAATTTTGTTTTCTTTTTATCTGGGATCTTTGGGCCATCGTTATTAGTTTCTAAAACTGCTGCACCTGCATCTGCTGCCATCATAGTGAATAATCTTTTAATTTCATTAATTTAAGTCAATATCTCATTCTATGATGTACTATTTTTTATTTCATTTAGAATTTTTGAATGTTGATTACAGAATGATTGATTTTTGATCTGTGAAATGAATAGATCCTTTTGCCAATGTGCATTAAATAACCTGCATTGAATATCCTTACAAAATGCGTCACCTGTTTCATAATACATGATTGATTGTAGTAGGTACCCTTCAATTATTTTTGGTAATCTGTCATCATTGTATTCTAAAAATTCTCCTTTGTATTTTTCTCTAATTGTTTCTTCTAATTCATTTGAAAAATTTGTCACTAAATCCATGTAGTATTGTTTGGGTTTTGCTGGTGCTTCAATAATTCCTGTAGTAGAAATTATTACTGGATTTGATCCTACCCATGCTCTTGCATGGTATCTGTAATCATCATAATCAAATGTACCTGTTAATTTGTTTGTAAAAATTATGTGTAGTATATCTTCAGTATTTTCTGATATTGATTTGGTTTCTTCGATAACTTTTTTCATTTCAATTCCGTCATAGATTGGAATTTCTTTTTCTCTGGACATGTCTATATTTTCTGATTCAATTGAAATTTCTTTAAATGATGACTTATTTTTTTTAAATGGTTTTTTTAAATCAAGTACTCTTGTATTTGCAATTTTTTCATATTCTTTTTCATTTAATTTATTAAAAATATTTTCTCTAATCTCACTGTTAACTCCAAATGTTTGAATAATAAATTTTTGAATATTTTTTAAATCTAATTTTAAAAAAGATGGTTCATCATATAGTATGATTTTTGAAATTTTCATTGAATATTGTGGATAGTTAAATTATTTATCTTTCTAACTCTTTGATTTTCTCTGCTGCAATCTCTGCTGCTCTTTTTCCAGAATATAACATTGAACCAAATGTTGGTCCCATTCTTGCTAAACCATGAGTTTCAGTAACTGACATTCCTGCTGCAATAAGTCCTGGATATACTTCGCCTGTTTTGTGAACTACGTGTTCTTCTCCATCATTAACATACATTGGCTCCATTCCTTTCCATTCTGCTAATCCTCTATCCACTAATCTTTTTACTGCAACAGAATCGTGTCCTGATGCATCTATGATTACTTTGGCTTCAAATGCAACTGGATCAACACATGTAATATTTCGTGGTAATGCTGAAACTGGCATCCAATTTACAACAATTCCTGCTACTCTGCCATTCTTTAATACTAAATCATCAAATTTTGTTAGTTGTAGAAATTTAACTCCTGCATCACATGCAGCTCCAATTAGTTTTGATACTGCGTGTGGTCCTGGTGTTAAGTATAATCCATCTTGAACTTTCTTGTAAGGAACTCCTAATTCATCCCAAATTTTTTGAGCTGGTTCTCTAACTGTTACTGGATTCATCATGTATCCTCCTAACCAATAACCTCCTCCAAGATAGTTATTTTGTTCAATGACTAAAACTTTGAAACCTAAATTTGATAATTCTCTACTAGCTGTTAATCCTGCTGGTCCTGCACCGATAATAATTACGTCTGACTCAGCTCTATCAATTAACACATCATGAAATTCATTTGCAATTGCACGTGTAATTTCTACTTCCCGTACATCTGTAAATATTTTTGATGATTGTTCTGCAACTGTAGCTTCTTGCATAATGACATTCTCTCTATTATCCATAAATACATTCGCACGTAAAAATTAGGTCATACTAACCTGTTTTTTCAAAGAATAAAGCGGAAAATTTTGTTAATTTCTTGAAATTTTATACTAAAACATACCAATATCAAAAATTTATAACCAAACCCCTTTGAATTTTATTGTATTGACTATATCTGATTTGACTCATTCTAAAGTTGATCCTGTGTCTCCTAAAATTAATTGGGCTAGGGTTGATGAAGCTGATAATTTTGCTGAAACTGTAAAATTATATCGTCAAGGTAAGTATGATGAAGATAGCTTCAGACGATTCCGATTACAACATGGTGCATACGGAACTAGAATGACTAGTGATTATGCAATGGTTCGTGTTAAATTACCTGCTGGTGAAATTTATCCAAAACAATTTGAAAAATTATCTAAACTTAGTGAACAATATTCTATAGGAAGTGCCCACTTTTCAACTCGTGAAAATATTCAACTACACTGGGTAATTTTAGAAGATGTTTCTGAAATTTTTAGATCACTTGCAGAAGTTGGTTTAACATCTAGAGAGGCATGTGGTAATTCTGTTAGAAATGTAATGTGTAGTCCACTTTCTGGTGTTTGCAGTGATGAAAAATTTGATTCAACTCCTTATGCTTTAGCAACTGCTAAATTTTTCTTACGTAATCCTATGGCTCAAAGTCTTCCACGCAAATTCAAATTTAATTTTACTTGCTGTGAAAAACATGGTATGGTTAGAATGGTTGATGTTGGTTTAATTCCAGAAATTCAACATGTTGATGGTTCTGAACAAAAAGGTTTCAAAATTTTCTTAGGTGGTGGTTTGGGTAACAAATCATTTGTTGGACACCAGTTAGAAGACTTTACTCCTGAAGAAGATTTACTTTATACTTCTATTGCTGTAATGAGAATATTTGATAGATTGGGAGATAGGAAAAATCTTGCTAGAAATAGAATGCGTTATCTTGTAAATGATATGGGTTGGGAAAAATTCCAAAATCTTGTATTGAAAGAAAGAGCAATTGTCAGAGCTACACAATCTGTAGTTACTAAATTAAAAGTTGATACTACTCCTGATAAAATTACTCGACCATTAAAAATTAGTGATGAAACTGGTGGCTCTGCTCCTGATGGTTATGCAAGATGGCTAAAAACTAATACTGTAAAACAAAAACAATCTGACTACCGTTCTGTGTTTATTACTTTAGAAGCTGGAGATATTACCTCAAATCAATTATCTGCATTAGCTGACATTATTCGTGACTATTCTTCTGAAGGTAAAGCTCGAACTGGATTTGTACAAAATGTTGCATTAAGATATGTTCACGAGGATGACTTGATTGCATTATATTCAAAATTATTGCAATCAGGACTTGCAAAATCTGGAGCCCTAACAATGACTACTCCTGTTGGTTGTTCTGGAACTACTTCTTGTAATTTAGCACTAACTAATTCTCATAGATTGGCAAAAGAAATTCAAAGAAAATTCTTAGAATTGAAACTTGATGAAGATGATGATCTAGTAGATTCTTCAATTAAGATCAGTGGATGTCCAAACTCTTGTGGACAACATGGAATTGCAACCATTGGTTTCTTTGGAGGAGGTGGACGTAATGGTAAAGACATGTATGCAAATTACCAAATGTCTCTTGGTGGTAGATTTGATGGAGAGACTATGTTGGGTCAAACTTGTCTGCGAGTTCCTGCAAAAAGAGTGATTCCAGTAATTTTAAAAATAATTGAATTGTTTAAAGAAAATAAAAAATCTGATGATACATTGAAATCTTGGATTCATAGAATTGTAAATGATAGTGAAGATTCTGCTGTTAAATCCATTANTGATATCAAAAAAATCTTGGAACCTCTAATTNTTCCTCCAAGTATAGATGATGATCCTGATTTCTATCTTGATTATGGCAGCGATACTAGTTATCACACAAAAACTGGTAAGGGTGAATGTGCTGCTTGACTCAATCAGTTAAAATTACTTCTGATGTTGATTCTGTTCGTTCAGAAATTCGTGATAATAGTATACGAGTAATAGATGTAAGACGTGAGGGTGACTATAAACAAGATCATATTCCTAATTCTGTGAATTTACCATTGGCAACATTATTGTCTGATGATAGTCCTGAAAATGTTTTGAAACTTGTAAATTCAATGGGAATTGATGACGAAACTCCTGTAGTTGTTTATGATGACACTTTTGGTGCACTGGCATCTAGAGTGGCCTGGACTTTAGAATGGATTGGTCATTCAAATGTCACTTTACTTGAAACTACATATGGTAATTGGAAATCATTAGGGTTAGAAAACGATTCAAAAATTCCTGATGTTTCTAAAAAAGACCATTCAATGAATCTACAATCTGATATCTTGGCAACATCTGATTATTTAGAATCTGCAAAAACTCGAGATGATGTAATTTTGATTGATAATCGAGAACGATTAAACTATTTGGAACAACATATTCCTGGTGCAATTAGTCTTCCTTACCGTACTCTTGCAAGTGATGATAAAATTCTTCGTTCAAAAGAAGATATGAAAAGATTGTTAGGTAATCGAGGTGTTTCAGGAGATTCTGAAATAATTACTTATTGTGGTAGTGTTGGTACTTTGTCTGGTCTTGCATATTATGCTCTTAAATCTGCAGAACTCCCAAATGCAAAATTATATGTTCGGTCCTTTAAGGAATGGAAAAATCTTCAAAAACCTACAATCAAGCAAGAAGATGCTAATTATTGGGATTTATCTGCAGAATAATTTATGCAATCTCGTCTCTTAGTTTCTTTGTAATTGTCACTTCGATATTGTCAAAGACTTCTAACATTTTGTCCTTGTTGTCTATGATGTAGTCTTCTCCCCTATCGTTTAATCTAATCTTCCATAATCTTATTTCTCTATGTTCTTCAAAGAAGTTTTCAATCATTTGTTCTCCTGATTTTGTTGGATCTATGAACTCCTCAAAAACTGCTATGGTTTTACCTACATCTCCTTCTTCTATTGCTTCTTTTGCAGTTTGAATTGATTGACTCAATTTTTTCAAATTTTTAACTGGTTTTGGTAACTTCTTTTTTGTAATTCCAAATAATCCTATTTTCTCTTTTCCAATTTTTTCTGCAATATTGTCTGCAAGATCATATACTGGAATTTTACTTAATCCATCACGTTTTTCATTTTGAACAATTAGTCCTTTTTCTAATAATTTCTTTAAAGATAATTCTGCATCTGCTTTATCTAGAAATGTTGTCCATACAATTGCACCTAGTGTGTGATATCCTTGTCTAACTGATTCTAAAACTACTACTTCTTGAATTCTTTTGAAACCTTCTTCAATTCTTACATTTGCAAAGTCTTTATCTCTAATTGACTTTCTTGCATTTTTTACATCAATTTCTATTGAATGTTTTAATGCTTGTAATGATTCTGGTACTTGATTTAACAATGATAAGAAACATGCTTTGTTATACCATGCCATTCCGTATGTTTTATCTGATTCAATTGCTTTGTTAACTGCATCTAAAGCTTGAGCATATTTTTTTTGTTCATAATGAACTAATCCTTTGAGATTCCATGCTTCTGGATTTGTTACATCTATTTCCAGAACTTTGTCATATACTTTTAATGCATCATTGTGATTATCTAAATGGAATTCTGCATATCCTAATTTCATTAAAATTTCTACATTGTCTGGTTCAATTCGTAATGCTTGTTGAAATACTTCTACAGCATCATCTAATTTTTCATCTGCCATCAAGTTTATTCCTTTTTTAAATAATTTTTTAATATTGTAACTTGGATCTACTAAACTAGTTTCTTTAGTGACTATTTTTTTTGATTCTTCATCATCTGATTTATTTTCTATTTTTTTCTTTTTCTTACCAAACAACTTATTCACTTTCCATTTTCCTCTAGATAAATACCATCTTAATCGTATATTTTCTTATATTTTCGGGTTTATTCAAATGCGGCGATCCAAATCCTGAAATACTTCAAATATTAACAAACGGATGTGTCTTCTCAACCGCGAATAGAGATTCAAGGGCAGGCTCCTTTTAAACAATCTGGAGTATACGAAGCTCAAATTTCAATCATTGATGTAAAACCTTCTGATAATGACATTCGTGCCAAAAAATTCACTCCTTTATGGAAAGGAAATTTTCATTTAAAAGTAAAAGATGGTATATTTTCTGAAATATTGGGCGATTCTAAAAACCCTCTTCCTTCTTCTGTTGATAATTTGAATACAATTTGGATTGTTGTTAATGATTTGTTTTCTTCAGTATACTCTGTTTTTGACGTTACATTAAGAAAAACTTCTGAAATTACTGAATCTCAGGAGAAACCTGCCGAGAAACCTGCCGAGAAACCTTCTAAACCTAAACGCTTTACAAAAAATATTTCCATTTCTGATAATAATGCCCCTCGAGGTATTAGAGGTCCAACTGGTGACAAAGGTGAAACTGGTGCAACTGGTCCCTCTGGTGACAAAGGTCAATCTGGTCCTCCTGGTGACAAAGGTGACAAAGGTGCAACTGGTCCAACTGGTGACAAAGGTGACAAAGGTGCAACTGGTCCAACTGGTGACAAAGGTGCAACTGGTGATAGAGGACTTTCTGGTGACAAAGGACTTTCTGGAGAAAAAGGTATCACTGGTGACAAAGGTGACAAAGGTGACAAAGGAGTTACTGGTCCTCCTGGTGACAAAGGTGACAAAGGTACAACTGGTCCCTCTGGTGACAAAGGTCCCTCTGGATTAAAAGGTGCAACTGGCCCTCTCGGAGAAAAAGGTCCAACTGGATTACCTGGTGACAAAGGAACTTCTGGAATTCGTGGAGCTCCTGGTGACAAAGGTGACAAAGGCCCGCAAGGTCCTCCTGGTGACAAAGGACTAACTGGACCTGTTGGAGTTCCAGGAGAAAAAGGTCCAACTGGAACTTCAGGAGTTCAAGGAGAAAAAGGAATTCAAGGCTCTCCTGGCCCCATTGGTGACAAAGGAGTAACTGGTCCCTCTGGTGACAAAGGCCCTATTGGTCCACCTGGTCCAGTTGGAGTTAAAGGAATAACCGGACCTGCTGGCCCTCTTGGTGACAAAGGCCCTATTGGTCCACCTGGCCCTCTTGGTGACAAAGGAAGTAAAGGTCCTGAAGGTCCCTCTGGTGACAAAGGCCCGCAAGGCCCGCAAGGTCCAGCTGGAGCTAAAGGACTAACTGGAGTTCCTGGGCCTCAAGGTGAAAAGGGTGACAAAGGCCCTCTTGGTCCAATTGGAGAAAAAGGAAATACTGGCGCCTCTGGTCCTCCTGGTGACAAAGGCCCGCAAGGCCCACAAGGAACACAAGGTGAACGTGGAACTACTGGTCCATCAGGAGAAAAAGGCCCGCAAGGCCCGCAAGGAATCCAAGGCCCGCAAGGTGAACGTGGTCCAACTGGTCCTATTGGTTCCATTGGAGAATCTGGCCCTATTGGTGGTCAAGGTCCTGTAGGACCTGCTGGTCCAAGAGGTCCTCCTGGTCCTCCTGGAGAAAAAGGTCCTTCTGGTGGAATGTCTTCTGAACAAAAAGCAATTTTCAAAGAACTATTAGAAATTTTGACAAATAAAGAAATCATTAGTACTGAAGAACAAATTAAACTGATGAGTTATTTGTATTAATTTTAATTTTATTTTTTAATTTTATTTTTTAATTTTATTTTTTAATTTTATTTTTTAATTTTATTTTTTAATTTTATTTTTTAATTTTATTTTTTAATAGATAGTTTTCACTAAATGAATTAGAAAAATGAAAACAATTCGTCGTCTATATGACGATTGTTAATTTACAAACGATGTTATCGTCTTTTTGCTGCTTTTCTCTTTGGAGCTGCTTTTCTAGTTGCTGCTTTTCTCTTTGGAGCTGCTTTCTTTGCTGCAGTTTTTCTCTTTGGAGCTGCTTTGCGTTTTGCTGCTGCTTTTCTCTTTGGAGCTGCTTTTCTCTTTGGAGCTGCTTTTCTCTTTGGAGCTGCTTTTCTCTTTGGAGCTGCTTTGCGTTTTGCTGCTGCTTTTCTCTTTGGAGCTGCTTTTTTAGTTGCAGTTTTTCTAGTAGCTTTTCTCTTTGGAGCTGCTTTTGTAGTTGATCTACGTTTAGTTGCAGCTTTTCTTTTTGTAGCCATGCTAAAATCGATATTTTCATTGTT
>JGI20155J14468_10000904_pt1 | contig 23678 bp, 23 predicted proteins | sample COG_05_FD_14468 | JGI IMG/M metagenome (IMG submission 14468) | reverse complement strand
AATTTGTTTTAAATTCATTTAAGCCCATTGTAACAAATGATTTTTTCATAACATGTTGTTTAATCATACTTCTTAAACTAAAATTAAAAATTGAATCGCCATACATACAAACAAAGTCATCATCGATAAATTCTTCTGCTGTTTTTAGTTGTCCTGCTGTGGCTAATGGTTTCTTTGAAATTGCATATTCTATTGTCACTCCAAATTTTTTTCCATCTTCAAAATAATCTTCAATTGATTTTCTAAGATAACTCACACAAAGAACTATTGATTTTATGCCTCCTTTTTTTGTCCATTGTACTAGATGTTCTAAAATTGGTTTTTCACCTACTGGTAGCATGGGTTTAGGTTTACTATTGGTTAATGGTCTTAGTCTTGTTCCTAATCCCCCAGCAAGAATAACTGCTTTCACAAATATTATTTCAAATTTGAGTATTTATGTTCAAGGATAAATTTATCTTTTTTTTAAATAATTTTTAAGATTTTTTTTATTACATCATTTGGGGTTTCTCCAAATACTATGATCATTGGCTCTTTCCCCATATCCCCTTTATGATAAATGATGTCTGGTTGTTTTTTAGAATTTTTNATTGCACTTTGAATTCCCCATTCTATACTTGACCCTTCATATTTCACATTTTTTGGCTCTTGATTCCTATCATAATCATATGTTGTAAATTGACATTTTTTTATTTTAGAAATTATTTCATCTCTATATTTTATATTAATGGCTGATTGAATTTTTACATATTTTTTATTGACTGCTAATAATGCTGTTGCAACATGTTTTGATCCCCCATATTCTAAATTCCCTGCAACAATTACTTCTTCTCCCGCTTTAACTATTCTTCCAGAAATTCCTAATATTTCTTTTATTGATTTTGGTTTTTGTTTACAATATACAAAATTTGTTTGACATTCTGGAATACTTAAAAAAATATTTTTAATTTTTGTAAATTCATTTATTGAAATTGATAATTCTTTTTTTATTCTATCTTGTTTATTCATATTTGTTATTGCTATTCCTTTTCCTAATTTTTGTGAATTTTTAATTGAATCTAATGTAGTTTTTTTAGCAAATTCTAGTGCATTTTTTGTACTTTTATTTTTAACAATTGCATATAACGTTGCTGCTGAATGAATATTTCCACTTCCTCGATTTATTTTAGATATTTCCTCGCCACTCAAAAAATATTTTCCATTTTTTTCTAAAACAAAGTCTAATATTTTTTTATTTTTTATTTTTACTCCTGTAATAACCACATTTTTTGCTCCCATTTTTTGAATCATTTTTGCAATTTTTTCAGGCTTATTTTTAAAATTAATTTTAGTTTTTGTCAATATTTCGGCCTCAAATTTATTTGGAGTGATAATTGTGGCAAGAGGTACTATCAATTTTTTAAAATCAATAATTGCTGATTTTTCTATTAACATACCACCTGTGGTTGATTTAATTACTGGATCCACCACAATTGGAATTTTTAATTTTTTTAAATATTGATAAATCATTTTAATTATTTCTGAATTGTAAACCATTCCAATTTTTATTCCATCTATTTTAAAATCTTCAATTATTGTTTTTAATTGATTTTCTAAAATTTTTTTTGATACTGGTTCAACCATTCCAAAATTTGATGTATTTTGTCCGGTGATTGCTGTAACCACTGTTAATCCATGCACATTAAATTTTGAAAATGTCTTAATATCACTTTGAATCCCTGCACCAGCTGATGGATCTGAACCTCCTATTGATAATAAATTCACATCATTCACTATCTCTTAGTACTAATCTATTTTTCCCTTACATTCTTTTTTAAATTATTGAAATGATATCTGTTTTATACTTGAATGATTTTTTTATTTTATGAGTAAAATTCCTATGGTTGATGATTCAATTCCTGAACAATTACAATGTACAAATTGTTTACTTCCNNTNCAATATCAAGAAAAAAAAGATGGAAAATTTCTCTGGCAGTGTTTTAAATGTGGAAAAAAAATTTTTGTTTCTGAAAATAATGGTGATAATATGGAAGAGACTTGGAGTCCGCCTAGGTAATGGGATCCTCTAAAAATAATTATACTCAATCTGAAAATTTTGAATTAAATCATTACAAATCTTTGGTTTCTGCTGAACTTGAATTAATTCAACGAGTTCTTGAAATTAGACAAAATTTCTCAAATGTTTCTGATTCTGACCGTCTTGTTGAGCCTATTTTGCAAAGAATATCTAAAATAAAATCTGAAAAATTATCTTTTGAACAAAAATTTAATTTAATTTAATAATCATGTTGATGATTGAGTAGCACAATCATTGGAACAAAATTCATCTTTCATACTATAAAATTCTCTACCACAATGAATGCATTCTCTAATTGTTTTCATGATCATCGTAGTTTTTTAAAAATATAACATTTTATTATTTTATTCTTATAGTGCTAATCCTAATTTGTTCTACTTTTAAATTAATTTCACGATTGTTTAAATCAGGTAAAAACTACATTAAATCATGACTACTCAGATGACTTCTGCTAGACGTGGTATTGCTACTGATGAAATGAAACAAGTTGCAAAAGATGAAGACGTTTCTCTTGATTGGTTAATACCAAAAATTGCACGTGGATCTATAATTATTCCAAGTAATAATGTCCGACCACAAAAGATCCATAATGTGGGAATTGGTAAGGGTATGAAAACTAAAGTTAATGTGAATATTGGAACTTCTACTTTGAATGTAAATTTAGACGAAGAAATTGAAAAAGCTAAAGTTGCAATAAAATATCATGCTGACACTATGATGGACCTCAGTGATGGTGGTGATGTTAAAAAAATTCGTCAAACTCTGATGGATAATGCACCCATCACTTTTGGAACTGTTCCTATTTACGAAGCTTACAACTATGGAGTTGAAGTTCACAAAAATCCTTTGAATTTAACTGAAGATGACTATATCAAGGCATTTGAAAATAATGCCAAAGATGGAGTTGACTATACTACTGTTCACTGTGGAATAACAAAGGATATTGCAAAAAGAATTCTTAAAGTTCAACGTTATGGTGGCGTTGTGAGTAAAGGTGGTACGATTACTGCTGCTTGGATGTTAAAACATGATAAAGAAAATCCATACATTACTCATTATGATTACATGATGGAAATTGCCAAAAAATATGATGTTACATTCAGTCTTGGAGATGCATTAAGACCTGGCTCCATTTTAGATTCACATGATGAATTACAAGTACAAGAAATGATCAATATTTCTCAATTAACAAAACGTGCACATGAAAATGATGTTCAAGTAATGGTTGAAGGTCCAGGGCATGTTCCATTAAATGAAGTTGCTGCAAATGTTAGATTAGCTAAATCTCTCATTGGCGATGTTCCTTATTATGTTCTTGGTCCTTTAGTAACTGATGTTGCATCTGGACATGATCATATTGCAAGTGCAATTGGGGCTGCAGTTTCTGCAAGCGAAGGTGTTGACCTTTTATGTTATCTTACTCCCTCTGAACATTTAGCATTGCCAAATGCTGAAGAAGTTAAAGCTGGTTTAATTGCATATAGAATTGCAGCTCATGCTGGTGATCTTGTTAAAATGCGCGATAAGGCTATCAAATGGGATATGGAAATGACTGAAGCTAGACGTACACTAGATTGGGAAAAACAACTTGCTTTATCTATTGATCCAGAAGCAGCTGCAAAAATTCATTCTAGAACTGGACAACATCCTGGAAACAATGTACCTTGCACTATGTGTGGAGGTGCATGTGTTTACATGATGTTGCCTCAACAAAAAAAATATGATAAAGAAAATGATAATTTACAACAAATTGATTAGTATTTTTTCTAGACTGGGAACCGTTTCATAATTTTTTAGTTCATCAAAATCAATCCATCTGAAATCTGAATTTTCCCAATTAAGTTTGATCTTTTCTTCTTTGGTTTCAAATAAATATGCAAATACTTCCCATTCATGATTTTCATATTGCGGTGATGAAATTTTTATTTTTTCTTTACTTTTAATGAGTATGATTTTATCTTTTTTAATGCCTATTTCCTCATAAATTTCAATAATTGCTCTATCTGCTGGCTTTTCATTATTTTCAATAATACCGCTAACTCCTGACCATAGACCTTTCATTGATCTTACTTTATCACTTCTTTTTAGAATTAAGATTTTATTATTATTTTTAATAAAGGAGGTAACTATTCTTGTTGAACGCATTCTATTTATTTTTCAACAGATTTTACCATCTTTGAGAGTTTTTTGTATGATTCATCTAGGTCTGTATGTTTTGATAATCTCTCTTGACAATTTTTAATATATTCAATTACTTCTTCTGTTTTTGATTCTTGCACTGATGTAAGTAATCTTCCTATGTCTTTCCATAATTCCTCTGCAACTCTTCTAATCTCTGGATTTGCAATAATTGTTTCAATTAACTCTGGTGTTTCTGTCATTATGCTTTCTGCTAATGTTTTTTGCACTCTGAATGTTGTACCCGACATTTTTTCTGTTAGTAGCATTTTTTCATCTTTGGAAATTATGTTTGCAAAGACTAAATTCATTAAATGAGTTAATCCTAAAATAACTGCAATTTTTTTATCATGTTCAATTGCATCAATTGTGACAAAATTTGCTCCATCAAATAATGCTTTTGCAACTGTTAATTCTTTTTTTGCATCTTTGATTGGAACTGAAATTATATTTTGACCTTTTATTGTTTTTATTCCTGGACCAAACATTGGATGAATACAAATTGGATTTATTTTATCTGGCATTTTTGATAATGATGAAACTACTTTGGATTTTTCTGATGATATTTCAATTAGATATGTTCCTCTTTTCATTTCTTTTGCAATTAGTCTAATTATCTCAGGTGTTCTTCTTGTTGGTGTACATAAAACTACGTAATCTGCTTTCAAAATTGCACCTACCAGTGATTCTGATACTAAGATATTTTTTCCAAAACTCTTACTTTCAGTATCATATCCTGTTACTTCGTAATCTGAGCCTGCAAAATATTTTGTAAACCATTGGCCCATTTGGCCTCCTGCTCCGATAACTGTTAATTTTTTCACTATTTATCACTCATTATGTTGCCTAGTATATGCATTCCTTCCATTAGTGTTTTATCATCTTGACATGCAGATATTCTAATGAAATTTTTATAATTTCCAAATCCTTCACCTGGTGCTACTGCNATGCCTTTTTCTAGCGAATTATTGGCAAATTCTGTTCCATCAAAGTCTTTTTGATTAACTTTAGCAAAAATGTACATTGCTCCATCCGGAATAATGAATTCTAATCCCATTTCTTTTGCCTTTTGTGATAACATATCTAGTCTGTTTTGCATTATTTCGGAATTATTTGATGTATCTGCTTCCAATGCATTCATTGCAACAAATTGAATTGGATCTGAAACATTTGTTAAACAAAGTGCCTCTAATTTTGCCATTTTTTCTATAATTTGTTTTGATGTGATTGCATAACCTACTCTAAACCCTGTCATAGCATGTGATTTTGAAAATGATTGTGTTACAATACTTTTTTCATAATTATAACTTAGGATACTTTTCCAATTTGTTTTTGCATATTGTGAATAAATTTCATCACTTAACACGTAAAGATTATTTTCTTTTGCTACTTCAATAATTTCATCTTGTAACTTCTCTGGTAATATTTTACCTGTTGGATTATTTGGATAATTAAGAACAATCATTTTTGTATTTGAATTGATAGTGTTTCTAATTTGCTCTATTGATGGTTCCCACTTTGTTTCTAATGTGGTGCTAATTGTTCTTACTTTAATCCCTGCATTTAGTGCACAATCTTTGTATGCTGGCCATGCTGGTTCAATAACAACCATTTCATCTCCTGGATTTAGTAATGTGCTAATTGCTGCAAAAATTGAAAATCTTGCACCTGGACTAACTAAGATATTTTCATTTGTAACTTCTACGTTAAATTTTTTTGAAACATATTTTGCAAGTCTCTCTCTAAAAATGGGTCTTCCTTTAGCTTGACCATACTTCATAAATCCTTTATCAAAAACTTCTGAAAGAGATTTTTTAACAATATCTGGTGGTAAAAAATCTGGTTCACCAACTTCCATATGTATTATTTTTTTACCTTCTTCTTCCATTGATTTTGCTTTTAAGAATACTGAGAGGTGTGTTTGTTTATTTTCTGATTGTACCTTTATTGATTCATTTAATAAAAAATTTAAAAATTTTGATGCTAATGTTTCATCTAATCCTATTTCTTTAGAAACTCCTATGATTTTATTTCGTAAATTATCTTCCCGTTCTTCATCCGAAACACCTTTTCCAATGTTTTTCTTTACTTCCCCAATTTCTTTTGCAATATCTGTCCTAGTTTTGAGTAGGTTGATCATTTCCAATGTAACTTTGTCCATTTTATTCCTAAGATCGTTAATGTCTGACATTTTTTTATAAACTGGGTTTGATTGCACCTGTGATAAGTGCATGATCTGCTATGGTTAGCGCCACTAGTGAATCTACTACTGGTGCTGCTCTTGGCACTACGCATGGATCGTGTCTTCCTTTCACCTGAAGTATTGAATCTTTTTTATTTTTAATATCCACCGTACTTTGTTTTTGGGCAATTGATGATGCTGGTTTAAACGCAATTCTCATTGTAATTGGCATTCCATTTGAAATTCCTCCTAGTATTCCTCCTGAGTTATTTGTTTTTGTTACTATTTTTCCTTTTTTCATTGTGTACAAATCATTGTTTTCTGAACCAAATAATTCTGAACCTTGAAATCCTGAACCAAATTCAATTCCTTTTACTGATGGAATTGAAAAAATTGCTTTACTCAAATCTGATTCTAATGAACTAAAAATTGGTTCTCCTAGTCCAACTGGCACGTTAGTTGTAATTGATTCAATTATTCCTCCTAGTGAATCCCCTTTCTTTCTGGCATCTAGAATTGAATCTCTCATTTTTTTTGCTGTTTTTTCCTCTGGACATCTTACTTCATTTTTATAAATTAATTTTGACATTTTCTCGTTGAATTCTTTATCCATTTTTATTTTTCCAATTTGTGATGTGAATGAATTTATTTTAATTCCTAATGTTACTTTAAGTAATTTTCTGGCAATAGCACCTCCCATTACGTGTGTTGCTGTTAATCTTCCTGAAAATCTTCCTCCTCCTCGATGATCGTTGAATTGATTATATTTCATCATTGCAGGATAATCTGAATGTCCTGGTCTTAATTTTGTTTTTAAATTTTCATAATCTTTTGATTTTTGATCAGCATTCCAAATTAACATAGTAATTGGTGCACCAGTTGTAAATCCTCTAAAAACACCTGATACTATTTCTACAATGTCTCCTTCTTTTCTCTGTGTTGATATCAAATTCTGACCTGGTTTTCTTAGATCTAGCATCTCTTGGATTTCTTTTTCATCTATTTCTAATCCTGCGGGACAACCATCCAAAACTGCTCCAATTGCTCTTCCATGACTTTCACCAAAACTTGTTAGTACAAGTCGTTGGCCAATAGAACTTCCAGGCACATATTATCTTACAAAGTGATGTTTATAATTCCTCGTGGTTTTTTAAACAAATAACCTTGTCACCTATTACTCCTAAAATTAAGGCATTTTTGGATATCCAAAAACTAGGTTTTGTTGCAACTGTTTCTTCTACTGGAAAACCAAACATTTCTCCAAAAGGAACAATTATTGCATGGTCTAAAAATTCTCTTGCATTTGCAAATATCCGTTCCCCTGATACTATGATTAATTTACAAAATAATCCTTTTGTGGAAATTAATGTGATTGATCCGTTATCTCGAAAAGGCTATTTGTTTATGGGTACAGGTAAAATAATTAAAGACACTACTGTTTATGATGACATACTTAGACACTATCGTAATAATGGTATTGAAAGCTCAATTAACTCCATTGTTTTAGTTGATGTTTCATCTGTCTCTGAAGTTACTTCTCCACTTTATGATTTGGGTAAGAGTGAGGATGAAATAAAATTAAAATGGAAAAATTATTTTAATACTTTATAATTTCAACTTTCATTTGTGTTTGATTTAATATTCATTAATTCTTGCCGTGTTTTTTTATGTGCTTCTCTCTCTTCTTCTAGGAGTCCTTGAATTTGTTCTAATTCTTTTTGTGTTATATTTAATTTTGATTTTAATGAACCTACAACTACACTTGCAGCTTCAATTACTCCTGCATTTGCTTTTTCATTAGGCGTATTACCTTTAATCACTTTTTTTTCTTTTGGAGTTAATATGCTTGTATCTTGAAATTGATCTTTTTTATCTAATTCTTCTTTTGCGTTGTATAGTCTAGAATTTGCTTCATCTAGTTCTTTTCCTACTTCTATTTGCTGTTTTCTTATTCCATGTAATGTAGTTTGACCTTTTGTAATCTCATTTTTTATTCCCTCTTGCTCTTTAATCATTTTGTCTAATTCTTCTTTAATTTTTTTAAATTCTTTTTCGGTTTTATTAAATTCATTAATTGATTTTGTATCTTTGATTTGCTGTGCGTTCTTGATCTTCTCTCTAATTTCTCTGTATTCTCTTTGAACTGTGTCTAATTCCATCTTTTTTTGATTAAATTCTTTTTTTACTAACATGAGATTGCTGACAGTCGTATCATATTCTTCTTTTACAGTTTGAATTTTTTCTGAAATTTTTGTAATTTCGGTTTGCTTTGTTCTAAATTCGTTTTGAAGTTGTTCTACTTCTGTTTCTAATTCTTCTTTTAGTATTGATTCGTCATTTTCCTTTATTTCAATTTCTTTCTTTTTCCCAAAAAACCCCATATTTTTTCACACATTTCTCCAAAAGATGAACCTTTCTTTAACCACGTTTTACTCTATTTCTGACAAATTTTAGATAAAATCCAATACTTCCAATAATTATTCCTCCCACCCATACTATTACACTCAAACTTTTTGGAACAATTGCTTCTTGGGGCCCAACAATTAGCATCAATGCACCTAAAATTATTAATGCAAATCCTCCACTATTCCTACTTTTATTATGTTCTCCGTGTACCATTGCTAAACATACTCGGTTAATGTTTTGGCAACTTGTTTTCTTCCAATATCTGTGATAAATGGACCTATCTTTGGTCCTCTTGAAGTCCCCAAAATTATTTGATATAGTATTTTAAAGAAATCTTTTGGTTGCACATCGTTTCCTTTAGCAATTTGATATATTGTATTTTGAATATCTTCTGGATCTTCTTCTTTTTCTAATTCTGTTATGAGTAATGATATTGCTTTTTTAGCGGTAGCATCTAATTCCAATTCTATTTTTTCTTGTTCATCAAACTCATCTGAATAATTCCCTGCAATTTCTATTAGTTTTTCCACTTCTTTCAAACCTCCTTCTTTTATGACTCCATAATCAATCAGTTTTTTCATCACTCTTTCATTTCTATTTTCTTTGAAAATTTTTGTTAATTCAATTAATAATCTGTAATTTACATGAATGCTAGATTGTTTTGGAGGACTAAGTAAATTCACATATTCATAAAGTCCTTTTAATTTTGTTAGTTTTGCTTGATTATCTACTTTGATTCTTCCAAAGTAAGTATCTTCAAGTTCATTATACTCGTTCATTAAACCTGGTATGTCATCAAATCCTAATTCTCTAGCTCCTGTAATTCTCTTATACAATAATAATAGTATTGATTTTGAATTTCCAAATTCTAACCATTTTTGTGCTGTAATTACATTTCCTAATGATTTTGAAATTTTCTTTCCCCCTTTATCTAAAAACATTTCATATTTTACGTGATGTGGGTGTGGGAATTGTAAAATCTCATCTGCTACCCAATCATTTACTTTAACAGAATCCATGATATCCTTTCCATATGCTTCAAATCTGATATCAAATGCTGACCATCTTGCAGCAAATTCCACTTTCCAGGCTAATTTTCCTAAATCTTTTGTAATATCTGCTTCACCTTCATGACCACAACCTTTGATCATTTTTGAGCCAATTTCTGTATCGTGACATTTGTATTTGACAATTTTTTTATCTGAAATGTATTCTGTAGCTTCTGCTGTGTAGAGTCGATTGCATTTTTTACAAACTGGAAAATATGGTAAATATTTTTGATATTTTTCTTGTCCTACTAATTCTGAAATTTTATCTCCAATTTTTGTACTGTTTTCTAATATTGTATGTATTTGATTTTTTAGAAGTCCTTGATTGTACGTATCTTTTGCTCTTCTAAATTCATATTTTATCCCAACTTTGTCTAATCCGTCTAAAAGAATACTGCTCATATGCATTCCATATGAATCGTGAGTTCCATAAGGATCTGGAATTAATGAAACTGGTTTTCCTATGTGTTCCTCCAAACCNAATTTTTCCATTCCTTCTGGAATTTTTCTTAATCCNTCNAGGTCATCTGAATATGCAATTAGTTGTGATTTGTATCCTAAATTTTCTAATGCTAACTTTACTCCATATGCTCTAACTGCGTCTCCTAAACTTCCTATGTGTGGAATTCCTGATGCTCCTAACCCACTTTCCACATTTATTACATCTAAACTTCTACCGAGTTTTTTTTCCCGTTCAAGTAATTCTGACGCTAGTTTATCTATCCATGTTCCTTTTCCAATAATTTTCTCTTCAGACATATCTTTTCCTTAATTCAATATTTTGGACATATATGGCCCATATAACGAATACCCTAATTTTTGATAATATTCCCTTGTACCTACTGCACTAATTACTAGAATCTTTTTTGCATCAAATTCTTCTCTTGATATTTTTTCAGCCTCTTTCATCAAATTCTTTCCTAATCCTGAATGTTGAATCTCATCTGTTTCTTTTTCCCCTAATTTCAAAGATTTTCCATATACGTGAATTTCTCTAACTATGCATGTGTCTTCATTAATCTCGTCTCTATGTGCTTCACTACTTGGTTTTCTTAATCTCAAAAATCCATAAATTGATTCATTTTTGTCCTCATACGACAAGAAAATTTCTTTTCCTCCTGAAGAGTCATAGTCTATTCTGTTTAGTTTAATGTCAACATTGTCTATTTTTCTCTCTGTTAATCCTGCTTCTCTACATCTGATGCATTTGCATGATAATCCTTGTTTTGCAAGATTTTGATGTACAATTTGTCTTAGATTCCCTGATTTTGGTCCTGCTATGATTTCTTTTGGTGATATTTCTCTTTGTACTCGCATTATTCTAACCCATTTTGGAACATTCTTTTTTGCTTCTGTTAATACATTGATCATATCCTCATCTGAATATGGTGTGTATTTTCCTTCTTTGTACTCTTCATACAGTGGTGTGTTTTCAATAACTAGCGATGGATAAATTTTCAACATATCTGGACGTAATTGTGAATCTGAAAATAATTTTTTAAAATCTGCAATGTCTCCTTCTGGTGTCATGGTAGGTAATCCTGGCATCATATGTGCAACAATTTTGTATCCTGCATCCTTTGAAATTTGAAATGATTCTATTACATCATTGTAATCATGACCTCTGTTGATAATTTTGTAAACTCTTTCTTGTAATGATTGAACTCCTATCTCTACTCTTGTAATTCCATAACTTAACATTAAATCTACATGTTCTTTTTTACAATAATCTGGTTTTGTTTCAATTGTAAATCCTACATTCCTTATTTCTGCATGCTCATTGTTTGATTTAGCTTCTTCCAAGTTTTTTGAATCTGTTCCATTTTGTGCATCGTAACATGATTTTATGAAATCTTTTTGATAATCTTTTGGCATAAATAGAAAAGTTCCTCCTACAATCACAATTTCCATTTTTGATGGATCGTGTCCAAACGCAATTAATTTTTCAATTTTTGATTTAATTTGTAATTTGGGGTCAAATTCATTTTCCATTGCATTTAATGATGATGGTTCTTTTCCTGTATAGCTATTAGGAGAATTGAACTCAATTCCACCTGGACAATATGTACATCTTCCATGCGGACATGCATATGGTTTTGGCATTAATGCTACCACTGATACTCCTGATGCTGTTTTTGCTGGTTTTCTTATTAGGACTTTTTTTAATTTATCAAAATCAGAATCATTTACCGTTGATAATATTTCGTAATTTTTTGGAATTCGTTCTAATGAATATTTAGTACAAATTTTTATAATTTCTTCTTTAACTTGTTTTTTAGTTGGTTCGTTTATTGTTAAAAGATTTTTTGTAATCTCAGTACATGCTTTGGATAATGCTGGATCTAATTTGTTCATGTCTTCTCTATGTTTTTCACTGTTAAAATTTATTCTGATTTTTGTTCTACTGTTTTATTTGATTCGTTATTGTCATTTTTTTGCTCTTTTCTATATTCCATTTTCAACCAAATTGGTGTGATGATTGTTGTTACTGCTACCATGATTACTATTGTTGAATATACTTCTGATGTGAGAATTCCTGCTGTAACGCCTACTCCTGCAACAATTAATCCTACTTCTCCTCTTGAAATCATGCCAATACCTACTCTCATTCCTTGTGCCTTACTCTTCAAAAAGAACATTGCAGGTAATCCACAACCGCCCAATTTTGTTACAACTGCAATTATGATAACCACTGCACTTATCATTAAAATCTCAAAATTAACTGCTCTCAAGTCTACTTGTGCTCCAATGATTGCAAAGAACAATGGTGCAAAAATTAATCCTATTTTTCCAATATAGTTTTCAATTTTCTCAAATACTTTTGTGGTTGACAATGCCATTCCCACAGCAAACGCCCCTACTATCGGCGATAGTCCAATTGAGCCTGCAAGTGCTGCTGCACCAAAGAACGACGCTGTCGCAATACCTTCTACACTACCTTTTGCTTTCCATAATCTTGGTGTAATTATTTTTGGTATTACTACAACTGCAACTACTAACATTATGACAAAGAATCCTAATACTTTCAAAATTGTAATTGTGACTTCTGTAATGTCTATGTTATCTACTCCGCCATCTGATCCTGCAATTGACGATACCACTGATAATACTGCAATTGCTAAAATATCATCTACTACTGCGGCACCTATGATTAATCTAGCTTCGGGTGTTTTGATTTTTCCAAATTCACTTAACACTTGAATTGAAATTGCAATACTTGTAGCTGTAAGTGCTGTTGCAATTAACATTGATTGCAATGCATCAAATCCAAACATTTGGAAAACTGCTAATCCTGCAAAAAATGGAACAACTACTCCCAATGTTCCTACTGTAAACGACGCTTTTCCCCCTCTGAGGAATTCTTTTGGTGTCATTTCCAATCCTGCCATAAACAGAATTACGATTGCTCCCATTTCTCCTAGTATTCTTATTTCATCATTTATCTGAAGTAATTGTTTTCCGTCAATTACAAAAAACGCCCCTAATGCAAATGGACCAACAATCATTCCTGCTAATAATTCCCCTAATACAATTGGAAGTTTTAATCTGAGGAACAGCTCTGCCATTAATTTAGCTGCAAACAGAAGTATTCCTACTCCAATTATGGTCTCTATGAAATGGGCATCACTCATTACTATCTAGTAAAATGAAAGAAATCTGTAATATAAGATGATACCAAAGGTAAAAATTATTTTATTGCTGTAAAATTAAGCAATCTTTATTGAGTTTACTGAAACTCCTTTTTTAGAAATTACTTGACCTATTTGCTGGCTTTTGATCTTATGTTTTTTAAATATTGATTCAATTTTACTGACTTGATCTTTTGGTGCCATTATGCAGAATCCCACTCCCATGTTGAAAGTTTTGTACATTTCTTCTGGTTTAACTCCTTGTTCTTCTACTAATCCCATTATTGGAGGTATTTTTGGAAGCGAATCTATTTCATAACCTATGTTTTTGAGGCGTAATAATTTGGTAAATGATCCTCCTGTAATGTGGGCTAGTCCATTTATCTTACATTTTTGATTAATCTCAAGAACTGGATTTGTATATATTTCTGTAGGTTTTAGTAATGCATCTCCAATCGTTCCGACTCCTTTCACTTTGTCTTTAACTGAATATTTTGTCAGCAAAGCTTTTCTTGCAAGTGAATATCCGTTTGAATGAATTCCTGAACTACTTACACCAATAATTGCATCACCTGTTTTTATTTTATTTCCTAAGATGATATCTTTTTTTTCTACTAATCCTACTACCATTCCAGCTAAATCAAATGCAAATCCTTTTCCTTCTATTACNTCTGGCATGATTGCAGTTTCTCCACCCACAATTGGCATCAAAGATTTTTTTGCTCCTTTTACTAATCCTTCTACAATTTTTTTAAATATTGGTACATCGTTTTTATTTGCTGCAATATAATCTACAAATGATATTGGTGTTGCGCCAATACAAATTATATCATTTACATTCATTGCAACACAATCAATTCCTATTGTGTTATATTTTTTCATCATGTTTGCAATTACAACTTTAGTTCCTACTCCGTCAGTATGTGTTGCCAACATTTTTCCTCCTGGAATTTCTACAATTCCTGCATAATGTCCAAACCCATGAGCTATCTTTGCTTTTTTCTGAAGTTTATGAGTTGATGTAATTAATTTCCCAATGGCTTTTTGACTTTGCTTGATTTTTGAAATGTCTACTCCTGCTTTTTTGTAAGTTAAAGCCATAGTTTGTTCCGCATTTATTATGAATAAAAGAATTTGCCTATAGTTCGATCACATATACATTCCAGATATTTCTTCTCTATGCTCTACATATTTCTGAGATAATTCGCTGAATTCTGAATGAATTCTTTCTTTTTCTTTTTGAAGTTCTGTTGTGTCTATCTCCATTTCATAAAACCTGTTTAATGCTTCAATTAATGTTGCAGCTGCGCCTGAATCTGGCTCTATTTTGTTGGCTTTTGCCAATAGTGTTAAACCTTGGATTTCTCTTACTAGACATTCATTTAGTATGCCTCCTGGAATTCCTGTGATGAATCCTTGAGGAATTAAACTGATATCCTTGTCTGCCATTGTTCTGACTAAATCTTCTTCTGCTGCACAATATGCTTTATCATCGTGTTCTGTACTTGCAACTCCATCTAAAATCACTATTTCTTTTGATCCATTATTTTCTGCCCAATCTAGAATTGATGATACCAGTGAATACAACCCTTCCATTCTTAATGTAATTTCACAAATTATGGCACATACTGTCCCTTCTGAATTTGCATAAAATCTAAATGGATGACGTAGTCTTCCTCTCATGAAAACTGTTGATGGTGGAAGATATTTTGATCTCATCACTGCAATTTCTGTCATTTTTAATTCTGTGATTATGTGATTAATTGCTAATGGACCTACAAGTCCTGCACCTACAAATCCTGCAAAAATTATTGGACTTTTTAATTCTGTTTTCTTAATTGTAAATATTTCAGCTTCTGGGAATCCTTTTTGCACAGTTTGCATCTAATGCTCTGTCTAATTACTTTTTTGCATAAATAGATTTAACATTAGTCTTCCCTTATCTGTAATTGTGTAAATTACATTTGGGCCCACTGCTTCTTTTTCAATGAAGTTATAGTCCACACAAAGATGTAGGTAATTCAAAAATGATTTTTTCATTCTAATTTTTGATTTAGAATATAGATGTGAAAATGTCATTGGATTTCCTTTTAGTTGATATAACAACTTTAACAAAGATAACGTGCTGAAATCTCTGGTTCTTGCTTTTACTGCGTCTAGAATTTGCTCTTCTCTTTTTATGATGAAGTCTTCAAATTGATCTGCCACTTCTAGTGGGACATAAGTTAGTCTTGCTTTCATTATACTGTATGGTACGGTACATTACCTTATTAGTCTTTGACTTGTTTATTTTTGATCCATCTGAGTAGTTTTTTTACACCTATTTTTGTTATTTTTTAGATTTTACACTGTATAATTGAGGCTAAATTTTCAAAATTGTTTATTTTTTTGAACTTAACTTGAATTGGTACATTTGTAAAAATATAGTGAATCATCTCCTTTAAACAACCAATATCTGACATTTTGTTGTGGAAGTCATACTAAGCTCTGTATTACTGATCATTGGTTTGCTAATGTTATGTTTTGGTGGAAATTGGTTAGTTAACGGTGGTGTGGGAATTGCTAAAAAATTTCGTATTAGTAATCTTGTAATTGGTATGACTATTGTTGCATATGGAACATCTACTCCTGAACTTGCTGCAAGCATTGCAGCTGCAGGAGATCATAGTGCAATAATTTTAGGAAATATTGTTGGAAGTAATATTGCAAATGTTGGAATGGTCATTGGTGTTGCCGCAATTCTTGTTCCACTTGCAATTCAAAAATCTGTATTACGAAAAGAAATACCTATAATGTTGGGTGTTTCTATGTTACTTGTTTTACTTTCTATAGATGGTGAAATTTCTCAATATGATGGTGCTTTACTTCTTGTCGGATTGGGTGTGTTTGCATTTTATACATTTAGGGATGCATTGAAACAACGAATAAAAACTGAAAATACTTCTGAAAATACTTCAAACAATATTTATCTAAAATCTTTTGGATTGATTGCAATTGGTATTGTTGTGTTGTATATTGGTGCTATACTTACAGTTGATAATGCTGTAATAATTGCAACTGAATTTGGTTTATCTGAAAAAATTATTGGATTGACTGTTATTGCAATTGGAACTTCTCTTCCTGAATTAATTACTTCGATAATTGCAATACGTAAGGGTCATAGTGAAATTGGAATTGGCAATATTATTGGAAGTAATATTTACAATATATTGATGATAATGGGAGTTGGCGCGGCCCTTGGAGGAGTTTTGATTACTGCTGATGTTTATGTAGATTATGCTATTATGATTATTTTTAGTCTATCATTACTAATTGGATTAAAAACTAAAATAATTAACCGAACTATGGGTATAATTCTGGCTACTGGTTATATTTTGTATCTAGTAACCACATTTTTTAAATAATTGTGGCTAAATTTCTACTTTAAATTGAATTAACTGCAATATTTTCAACTTTAATTGATGGGGCAATTGATGGTAGTGAGGCCCATTGCATAACTCTTCTTTGATCGTTACCAATATCTGAAATGTTTTCCAAAAGATTTGGAAGATTGTGTATTATTCTTACTGATTTTCCAGGTCCCACTATTTCACCATTTTTTATAACTTGTATTCCACTTCTTGCAGTACATGAGAAATCCCCTTTGATTGGATTTACTGCATATGTGTACCATAATCTTCCAATTAACAACCCATGTTTTGTTTCTTTAATCATATCTTCTTGTGATGTACTGCCAGATGTAACTATAAGATTATGTGGAGCTGAAATTGGAATTGGTTCTGCACTTCTTCCCATTGGGGATCCCATTCGTATTGCATTACCTGTTGATTGTTTTTTATTTTCTTTGTAACTGTCATAAATATTTGAAAAAGTATTTTCAAATAATCCATTTTTAATTAATTTTATTTTTTTTGTTTTTGTTCCTTCATCATCAATTGATTTTGTTCCAACTCCTTCTGGAATGTGTGGATCATCTATTAAATTGAATTCTTCAGTTGAAATTCTTCCTTTAAATTTATTTGAAAAACAACTTTTTTTTTCTTTAAATGTTTTAAAATTAAAATTTGCTGCTACCACAAATGCTAGTAATTCTCCTACTGAATAAGGATCAAAAATTATAGAATATGTGTCTGAATTAATTTTTTTTGGATTGATTGAATTTATACACATTTTTTTTGCATCTATTCCAATTTGTTCTGAATAAAATTTTGATAATGTTCTGCCACATGCATGACCAATCCCTGAAACTGGTAATTTTCCTTGTTCTGACTCTGCATTAATTATACCTGAAATGTATGTGGATTCATTATTGAAATTAAGTCCACTAGAATTATTTAGTTCAAAATTTTCATAGACAATATTTAGTGAACCTGTAATTGTATCTATTTTCTTATTTTCAGATGAATTAATCATACTTTGAGCGATATCCGTTGCTTTTGTACCTGAAATTAGTTTTAATTTTTCATCAAATGTTCCTTCCAATTCTGTAATTTTTTTCTTATCTGGTAACCCTTTCCAAAATTCTCTAGGTTTCACTTTTTGGAGGACTTTTGTACCTTTTGTTATTGATTCTGTAATTTTTTCTTTATTTGTTGTTTGTATCGATGCAATTTTTTTTTGATGAATTAATCTTATGCCATAATTTTCATCAAAATTTTGTTTAATTTCTACAATCTCTGAATCTGTAATTCTTACTGTTGTAATGTTTTTTTTAATACTAACAATTTCACATTCATCTATGGATATATTTTTTGCATGTGTTATTGCCTTTTCTAAGGCTGACAATTATTCTTCTCTGGGGTTTTTGTATCTAAATTTATTAATTTTAATTAATTCTGCATATGATCCAAATTGTGAATAATCTGTAATTTTATCTAATCCCTCTTCTGTTTCATTTTCTGTTTCAAACTTTTTCAACATTTTATATTGTGTATTTCTTTCAGCTGGAATTCTTCCTATCTCTCTTGCCATTCGTCTGATTTCTTTTGGTCTTAATAATTGTCCATATTCTGAACCTGCTGATGTGGATATACTTTCATTGATTAAAGTACCTCCAAAATCATTTGCTCCCCACATTAGTAATAGTTGTGACATTTTTTGACCTTCTTTTACCCATGACATCTGAATGTTATCTATTGAATTATTAAACATGATTCTTGCAATTGCATGTGTAAGTAATACATCATTACCACTTCCTCCTTGTTGTATTCCTTCATGCAATTGATGTTTGTACATTGGTGCTTCTGAATGAACAAAATTTAATGGAACAAATTCTGTAAATCCCCCTGTCTCTTTTTGAATTTCTCTTAATTTTTCCATGTGTTTGACTCTTTGTTCAAGTGTTTCTAAATGACCAAACATCATAGTGGATGTTGTATTAATTCCAATTTTATGGGCCCCTTTAATGACTTGTTCCCATTGTTCTACTGTAATTCTCCCTGGTGAAATTTTATCTCTTAATTCTTGATCTAATATTTCAGCTGACGTTCCTGGTAATGTATTGACTCCTGCATCTTTCATTCTTTTAAGAAATTCTTCAATTGAAATATTTGATCTAGTTGCACCGTATAGTATCTCTTCTGGTGAAAACCCATGAATGTGTATATCTGGAATTTCTTTTTTAATTTCCCTACAAATATTTTCATACAAATCTCCTTTCATGTCTGGAGGTAATCCTGCCTGAATACAGACTTCAGTTGCACCTAAATTATGAGCCTCTTTTGCTCTACGTACAATTTCATCTGTTGGTAGAAAATATCCTTCTTCTTCTCTGAAATCTCTACTAAATGCACAAAAACCACATTGTTTGATGCAGACATTTGTAAAATTGATATTTCTATTTACTACATAAGAAACAACGTTTCCTACCCTCCTTTTTCGTAATTCATCAGCAACTAACCCTACTAGGTGAAAATCAATTCCTTTAGTCTTGTATAGAATTAATGCATCTTTAGCTGAAATTTCTTTTTCATCTAATGAATTGTTTAAAATTTCAGACACAATTGGGTCTGCATTTTTAAACAGTGAATCTATGTTAATTGTCATCTCCAATATCCTTCCTTAACGTACCCTTCTTCATTTTGAATCACTGCTATTTTATCCCTTAACTTTTTACTAATAAAAGAAAAGAATTCTGGATAGATTGGGAATCTACACTTCAAATCAAATCCTGCTTTTTTTGAATTACTTTCAACTTTGTTAATTTCTGGCCATGAAAATTCTGGATTCACAAAATCTGGTGTTAATGGTGAAATTCCTCCCCAATCATTGATCCCTACTTGTAAGAAACTTTGATATGATTTTGGAGATAAATTTGGTGGAATTTGAATATTCATTTCTGGCATTATGATTCGTGATAATGCTACAATTTTTTTAAAATATTCTTCATTAGCTGATGGAGTATCTTTCATAATTGTGTCTGATTTAGGTTGAAAATTTTGTAGAATTACTTCTTGAATATTTCCATATTTTTTATGTAGTTTTTTAATTGCCAATATGGAATCTATTATTTCCTCAATTGTTTCTCCAATACCTACAAGAATTCCTGTAGTCATTGGAATTTTTAATTTACCTGAATTCTCTAAAATTTTTAATCTAGTTTGTGGTTTTTTACTTGCAGCCAAATAATGTGGCATTCCTTTTTTTGTTAATCTTTCACTGATATTTTCTAACATTATCCCCATTGACACATTGGTTTTCTTTAATTCCTTCATTTCTTCAAAGTTCAAATTCCCTGCATTTGTATGTGGAAATAATCCTAATTCTAATGCTATTTCTGATGAATGTACTAAATACTCTGTTGTACTTTTAAATCCATTTTCTTTTAGCCATTCTTGCGCTTCTGGGTATTTTTTTTCTGGTTGTTCTCCTGTAACAAAAAGTGCTTCTACACATTTGTATTTTTTTGCTAATTCTAGTACTTGATTAATTTGTTGTTTTGACATAAGAGAAATTTTCTCATCTCCTGGTTCTGCTTTGTATGTGCAGTATGAACAAGTATCCTTACAAAGATTAATTATATTCAAAAATGCTTTTTTTGAAAATGTAACTGTATTTCCTTTATTCTTAATTCTTAATTCTTGTGCAGTTAAAAAAAGATCATTTGGACTTTGAATTGATTTTTGATAAATTTCTATAATTTCTTGACGCGTAATTGATTTATTTTCTAATACATTGTTAAGAATCTCAGATTTTAATATCAAATTAGTCATTAAGAGAATTTTTTAGTAGATGTATTTATGCTTGTATCTATTTTTTTTCAATTTGGTCTTTCTTGAAGGACTATTGTGACATTTGTAGTTCTGCCGTCTCTCAAAATTTCTAAGTTCATTTCATCTCCAACTGTTTTAACTCTTTGAAGATGGATCAAAATATCATCTATTTTTCTAACATCCATTCCATCTACTGCCATGATTACATCCCCTCCAATTGAATATTCTCTTCCATCAACTTTTACGGTTTTATTTGAACCAATTAATCCTGCATCTGATGCTGGACTGTTTTCCACTACTGTAATGATTAGAAATCCTAATGCATCATTCAATCCTAATACTTTGGCCATATCTGGATCAATATCTCTGCCTGAAATTCCAATCCATGGATGTTTGTATTCTCCTTCACTGATCAACGTTGGAACAATTTTTGCAACTGTTTGCGATGGGATAGCAAATCCTACTCCTGTAAATTCCCCTGTCGTGGATTGAATTGCTGTATTAATTCCTACAATATCTCCTCTCATGTTTAATAATGGTCCACCTGAATTTCCTGGATTAATTGCTGCATCTGTTTGAATTACATCTGGAATAGAATATCCAGAACCTGATGGTAGTAATCTTCCCATTTGACTTATTATTCCTGATGTCATAGAGCCTGATAATCCAAATGGATTACCTATTGCTGTAATTGGTTCACCGACTTGTAGGTTAGATGAATCTCCAAGCGATAATGGTTTTAATAATTTTAAATCTGCATTAACTTTAATCACTCCTATGTCTGTATATTCATCAATTCCAATTATTTCTGCATTATATGATCTTCCATCTAAAAATGTGACAATTGTTTTTGTTGAATCTTCTATTACATGTGCATTCGTAATTATATGTCCTTTTTTATCAAACACAAAACCCGATCCAACACCTCCTATTTCATCACCTGTTTGATTTCTTTGGGTGTTTACTCTGACAACTCCTGGTTCTGATTTTTCAAAAATATCAATTAATGATAGTGTTTTTGATTCTTCTACAATTAAATTATTAATTTTATCTATTTGATTTTGAACTTGAATTTCATTTTCATTAATTTGATTTTGCATTTGTTTTGTAGTTTCATCTGTTCCCATTGGAATTATGAATAGTGCTGAAAATATGATAAATACACTAACACTGCCTACTGTAATTCCTACAAATATTCCTGATTTGTCCATGAAACCATTTTCAGTTCATTTGTATGTAAAAGTATTCTTTTTTTCATATGCTGAGAGAACTTTGGGTATGATCCTTCATTGAATAACTTCTGCCCCTCCATGAAACTGATGATGCTCCCTTTGCTTGAATTAGTCCTGTGAGAAATCCTAGTGTAACTACTAATCCACCCAGTGGGGCAAATAATGCATGAATTAATCTTAATTTTAAACCCATTTTAACTTCGATTACTGCCCCCGTGTAAATTAGAATGGATGCTGCTGCTGCTGAATAATAGAGTAATTTTGTTGACATTGATTCAATTGGTATGAAATTTGTAATTGCAAATACTGGAAATGGAATAAATAATAAAAATAAAACTGCAAGAAAACTTCCGATTGCAATTTTTTCACTTTGTAAATAGAGTGGAATCATTAATCTCTTTAATGCTTGCCAAAGTGTTTTAGAATCTCTTGCCCAAACTGCATCTATTAGATCATCCCCTCTTACTATTCTCATCTTATAGCCTGATTCTTTTACTTTTTTCCCAAGTGCACCGTCTTCTACAATTTCATGTTTAACTCCTTCATGCATTCCAACTTCTTCATATGTTTTTTTTGTAATAATAAAAAAACTTCCAAAAAAATATGCTGCTTTTTTCTTTGGATTGTTAACATTGATTGCAGAAAATCTTGTATGCAAAAATGTTGATATCATTGGCAGTGATACCTTAGTCAAGAAATCAAATGTTAGTAATCTTGGAATTGCAGATAGTGCATCTAATTGTAAACTTAGTAAATGTGAAACTGCTAATGATATAACTTGGTTTGAATGCTTTGTATCTGCATCTGTAAAAAGTAAAAGTTCTCCTTTTGCAATCTTGTATCCTTCCATACATGCCCAATTTTTACCCATCCATCCTTCTGGTTTTGAATTTGCTGAAACATGAATAATTTTAGAATTTTTTTTTGCATACTTGGAAATTATTTCCCCTGTCGAGTCTTCTGATGAATCATCAATTACTACAATTTCATAATTTTCATAATCTTGTTCAATTAATGAATCCAAACACTTTTCAAGATATTTTTCTTCATTTCTTGCTGGAAGTATTATTGAAACTTTTGGTGTTAAATTATTTGTATTTTCAAATTTATCTAAATATGGTGTTTTTGTAAATGATTCAATCATTGATTTGATAAGATATATCCATGCACCGGCAATTCCAATCAATATTGCTACAATGACGTATGTGATTATCTCAATTAATAATTCCAAACCTATGCCTCAATTTCTTTTTTGATACTTGTCATTGCTTGTTCAGTTCCACTTTTTATGTGATTTTTTATCATTGCTGTAAACATATTCATCATTCCTGATAATTTTATGTCCCATATTGTTTCTAGGATGATTGAGTTGTTTTCTTTTGGAGTCAATGTAATNATTTTTGTCCCGTTTAGTATTCCTTTTGTAAATTTAGCTTTAATTGNTTGTTTTGGAATTAATTGAATTTCTTGTAAACATTTTTGGTCTCTAAATGCAATTGTAATTTCTCTACTGATAATGTCTCCTTCCACTGATAATGTCTTGACTGCCTTTGTGCCTTTCCAAAATTTTGGTTCATTGTCTATATCTGAAATAATATTCCAAGCTTTTTCAATTGTAGAGTTAATTTCTGTTTGAACTACAATTGTTGCCATCTTTAGTTGATTTCGTTTTGCATCAAATATATTAGATTCCAATACAGATTGTAACAGACTG
>JGI20155J14468_10000894_pt1 | contig 23818 bp, 11 predicted proteins | sample COG_05_FD_14468 | JGI IMG/M metagenome (IMG submission 14468) | reverse complement strand
AGTTCCTGTGTGTTGAGGAGAAAGGTTTTGGTACTTTTTGCTTCAGAAGAACAAAAGACAAAATCATCTCTCTCTCTTCTGTCTGTGGTTCTTTTTTTGTCGCGCTTTTTTTTTTGCGTGTTGTCCGAACGAGAGGAGCGAACGCTTTCGTGATGGTTCGTTACATTCTTCTCCACTCGAGCAACAACGCAAAGAGTTTTAGAGACACGATGGAAGCTTCAAAACCACACACACTTCTCTTCCATCGAGGAGAAGGACAAAAAGTTGCGCGTCGCTGTTCTCATCGTCGTCGTCGTCGTCGGAACAACAACAACGAGAACTTTACCCGTTATCGTTGGTATGACCAAGAGTCAACGTCAAAAAGAGCGGGAAAGGTGTCGGCAAAATTGGATGATGTTTCCCCGTCGCCGTTTACTTTGTCTGTTGCGGATGAAGAAGAAGAAGACGAAGAAGAAGAAGAAAGAAGAAGACAAAGTGGTAGTAATTATTATGAGAACAACAGTAGGGATGATGATTGCACGAGAAAGACGAAAACGAGTTCTGGGGTTGCCGTCGGAAAACGACAGACGATGACGATGGTTTTCACCGCGACGCTTTTGAGTGGTTTTGCAACTGTGCAGAGTCCAGCGAAAGCGCTCGCGAGAGAGAATACCGTCGTGGTAGAAGCTTTAACGAGCGCAACATCGGGGACGATAAAAGGGTCGGTGATCTTACCGAGCGGGTACCACGTGACGAGAGGCGCACGAAGTCGAATTCAGACGACGAGTTCAAGGCCGGACGTCGTGAAGATTACGAACGGGGAAAAGGATTTAGGGAACGCGTTACGGTTCGAGGTGGGATACGCGAACGCGAAAGCGGAAGACGAGGTGACGGTGAACGCGCTGGTGTATTTTTGCCAAGACGACGACGTGTGTTTGTCGCGCAACGTATCGTTTCGGGCGAAGGTGGTGGACGGAGGAGGAGATTCTTCTTCTTCTTCTTCTTCGGCGGTTGATTTGACGTACTCGATTCCAACGCCCGAACCGGAAATCTCGTTCGCCGTGCCGCAGTTTGAATAACAGAACGCGTGCGCGATGTGCGTGACAGTATGTATTTATTATTACAATTTTGTATACTAGTGCTATTAGTTTTATAAAACGCCTTCAATTCTATCTTCCGCATCCCCGTACATTTTCTTCAATTTTTCAATCGTATCGGCGTCCGCGTTCCACATCCCGCGTCCGTGCGCTTCCAACATTCTTTTCACGACGTTTCGGAACGCCTCCGGGTTATTCTTTTGTAAAAGCTTCCGCATGTCCGCGTCTTCGACGTACGTTTCGTTGGCGCCGTCGTAGACCCAGTCTTCGGTGAAGCCGGTGGTCGCGCCCCAACCTACCAGAGCGGTCATGCGTTGCGAAATTTCGAAAGCGCCCCCGCTGCCAGATTCAGCCATAGCCTTCGCCCATCTCGGGTTTAAGAGTTTCGTGCGGTACTCCAATCGAAGCGTCTCGTCGAGATCTTTCACCGAACCTTTCGCATCTTTACCAAACGTCTCCACCACCGAACACTGCACTTTCTTAAACGCCGGCTTGGGTTTCGTGCTGTCACTTTCTTTCTCCGCGGCGTCTTCTTTCGCCGCGTTGGCGGCGGCGACAATCGCGCCAGTGTTGGCGTAATACTCTTGAATATCAGTCAACCCGTATTCAACGGAGTCGATTTCTTGGACAACTCTTTCCGTGGTTCGTAAAAGTTCGTTCAAGACTTCAGGCCTCGCGACGCCTTTCTCATCGGATGATTTTCCATACGAGTACGCGTTTCTAGAAGCCCACGTATCGCCCAACTCTCGAGTATCATTCCACGAAGCGTTCCCGACGCGTTCATTTACCATAGACCCGTAATCTCCGGGAGGGTTCGAGAACAATCTCGACGACGTCGCGTCTAAACCTTTCGCTTGCATCTCCAACGCGTGTTTGCGAACAAAGTTCATCTCAATCGGTTCGTCTTCGGCTTCCGCGCACCTAGCAAAGCAGTCGTCCAGTAACCCGACGACGTTGGCAAACGCGTCTCGAAAAATACCAGACATGTTGCACAAAACGTCGATGCGTGGACGGCCGAGCTCTTCGAGAGGGATCAACTCGTATCGCGCGACGCGCCCAGTTTTTTCTTTGACGGATCGCGCGCCAAGCAAAGCTAAAACGATGGCCACAGATTCGCCTTTGGTTTTAATGGCGTCCAGACCCCAGAGGTTGACGGAAACCGTCTCCGGGAATTGCCCGTCGTTTTCTTGTCGATGCCTGGCGATGATTTCGTTGGCAACATCGCTCCCTCGGATGAACGCGGCGTTAGATGGCATGCGATACGGATCTAACGCGTGTATGTTCCTTCCCGTCGGTAAAACGCCCGGTCCGTCTCGGAGCAAATCGCCCCCGGCAGCCGGTTGGACCCAATCGCCGTTCAACGCGCTCACCAAACCGACATCCAACTCTTCGTTGTTGCGTTGTAAAAGACTTTTAATCGTGATCGCTTCGGAGAGTTTTTCGGAATACGCGGTCGGGATATCGAACTGCTTATCGAGTTGTTTCTTAATCGCAGCGAGCTCGAGAGAATCGCTTTGTTCATCCTCGTCGTCTTCGGCTTGTCCCGCCGCGCGAGATATATCCTCCGCGTGTTCAAACGTCGTCGAGGCGACAACTTGCTTCTCTAATGCGGTCAACTCGTCGCCAAAGTACGCGTCTAAATAACGTTCAGATTGTTCCGCGTCCGGTTGTCTTCCTAAAACGTGTAAACCTTCGCTAAACAACCGATTCTCCAAAACGAACAAATACTCGTTCAACTGGTTTGCCCAGTTTTCAAACGTTTCGTCCGACCAGACGTTCTCGGCATCGTTTGCGTTTACGCTGAGTAGCTCGTTCGTCTCCACGGAGTAACACGGAACGTCGTTATCCAACTGCGCCATCGAAGCTTGGTTAGCGACGATGCCGCGAAGCTTTCGATCGCCAAATTTCCGCGACTGTTGCGATTCGCGGTATTCGTTCAAAAGCTCGCGCAACTCCGCCGTTTGTTTATACAAACCAGCCCGGCCGTACGGAGGAACATTATGCGATACCATGACGCCGTATCCACGTCGCTTTGCAACAATAGATTCTGAAGGGTTGTTTGCCGCGTACACGTACACATTCGGCATCGCGCCTAACAATTGCTCCGACCACGACAACCCGGTATTACCCAACGGCGATCCCGGAAGCCATTCCACGGTGCCGTGCATACCAAAGTGCAACACGGCATCAGCTTGGAACTTGTATTGCAAGTACTTGTAGTACGCGGCGTACTGCGGGTGCGGGGTTAAATCGCGTTCAAATAGCAATCGCATTGGATCACCTTCGACACCCAACGCTGGTTGGACGCCAATAAAGACGTTACCAAGTTGGAATCCGGCAACGTTGAATCCCGATGCGTTCGTGTTTAATCCGCGATACTGTTCGAGGTTTCCCCACGCTTTCTCCATTCGACGAATTAAAATATCGTTTGGCGGTAACTGCGGGCAAGGGCCCCACTCATTCGGTCCCCATTCGGCTGGGAACGAGAGCCACTTGCGAAGCGTCGACGGCGAAACGTCCATCCCGGCTGGTTGGAGCGTGTTTTCTGGAAGACTCAAAGCGTTGCGTTTGGATGACGAGTCCTCGCTTCCGCCTTCTTTTTCCTCCTCTCTTTTGAGCTTTTCAATATCTCTCTTTGTCTTCAAAAGGGCCTGTTCGCCACCTTTTTCCGCGCCTAACATGATTGCAGAAACCTCCTCGAGGTTGCGCAAAGCCGATACGATCGCCTCGCCCGTCGGTAACGGTTCGCCCTCTTTCACGCCTAAATCGTACCCTTCTTTGCGCAACGTCGCTAACGTTTCATCGATCGATTTTGGAACGTTCAACAACGCCGCCGTACCAGTTGCACCAACACCAGGCGGGAAACCGTATAACGTCATTGCGATTTTCTTATCTTTATTTTCTTTCTGTTTCAAAGCGTGCCATTTCTTTATTCGATTGGATAAAGCATAGACGCGTTCTTTGACCAAGAAAATATCGTCCCCGCACAAACCGCCCAAAGACACGGCATCGATGGCACCATCTAATTCCGGTAACGCGTATAAAATTGTCGATTGCAAACCGCCAACTCCGGATTCCCACCAACTGGCAATATCTTGAATCAACAGTGGCGCCGCGACAAAGTACGGCACGTTCTTGGCTTTTAAAATCTTATTCGCAATTTCGCTTTGCCTTCCGGCTTCCATCGACCCCGCTGGGCCACCGACGAGCGGGAACCCAACCGTGGAAACGACCGCGTCTACCTTACACGCGTCTGGTTTCAATGAGTCCACATCGATTATGCCTAAATTGTTCCTATTGAACTGCTCGTGAGAGGACGTCAGCTTATCGCGGACAATCGTGTGCGCCTCGACGCCGTTGATGAAGCACGGGATCGGAACGACCCCGGATTGTTCTAAACCTCGAATGAGTTCAGCTAAGTACGGTTGTTTCGTAATGACGTGTTTGCGATAGAGTAACACCGCGACGACTGGTTTTGTTGGATCTGCATCGGCGGTTGGAAGATTATTCAACGCTGCCCATCGTTTATATTCGTCGATAGTTTCCGGGTAAGGGAGATTTTGCTCCTCGAGCAGCGGATGGTAACACCCAAACGCGGGCGTTTCCACGAGCGGCTTCAATCCACCTTTTAAAAGTGGAACAGACTCGCGCAACGGTTTCAGAAGCAAATCCTTCACAAAGTCTCCCGGTGAAGCGCCGGTTATTTTCTCCTCTTCTTTTTCTTCAACTTCTCGCGCACCTAGGTATTCGCGCGCGATGTACGAAAACGCCTCTTCCACGTTTTTCTCGCCGCCTTGGTTCCAATACGCATACACGGTCAGCCAATTCTTCAAGTCTTTTGCTTTTTCGCCCGGAATGAAGCGCAACAACTGCGGGCCGATTTTCAAAAAGGACAAATATCCAACCAGTTTATCTTCCTCTTTGCCGCTGCCAAACTTCTTGAGAATTTTCTGCACCGCCGGCGGTGGGCCAGCTTTGGCGCCATCTTTCCCAGGTTTCATTTCAAACGTCCCGACGTTCGTTTCTGACATCAGTTCTAACGCGGACTCGAAGACAAACTTCGTTTTGATCCTTTCCAACTTTTCTCGCAGCCATTCCACTTGGTCGTAATCGAAGAGCAAAGAGCCGAAGAAGGCGTCGGCGTCGTCCAAAGCGCGTTCGAGTTCAACTCGGCGTTTACCAACAATGTCGCGGTCGGAGAAGACGCACAAAGTGACCGACGGATAACGCTTCTTTAAACTCTTGGAAACTTTTTTATACAACCGCACGTTGAACGATTCGAATCCGGAAATCAACACAATCTTCTTCGTTTTCTTCGAGGAAAGATACAGCGCCTCATCGTCGATTGATATTCCTTCCGCATCTTCATCGTCTCGTCTTTCCTCTTCCTCTTCCTCTTCTTCAGGTCTGGACAGAAACCCTCTTCCACCTCTCGCAGCTGTCGATAACGCCAATTCGTTCGCTTCTAACTCGTTCGACACTCTCGCCAACGTGCCTTTGCTCGCGTGAATGGCTTTCTGAAACTGCAAATACTTCTTCCCATCTTTTCCACTCGCAATTTTCAAGAGTCTCTCGCCAACTTTCGGGTCGATCTCGCACACGTTCTTAAACTTCTTCTCCGTCGTGACTGGAAAATCTTCGATGAACGCGTCCGAAACGTTCGCCGCGAGTTCGTCCTCCTCCTTCTCCGTCGCCGCCTCGGCGTCCGCCATCGATACGCCTTCGAATAACAACTCGTACGCGCTATCAATCGCGTTTTGCATATCCAAAACTTTCTTTTCTAGCTCTTCTTTCTTCCTCGTCAATCGGGCGACTTTCTCTTCGTCGATTTTGCTTTTCGTCGTCGTCGTCGTCGTCGTCGTCGTCGTCCTCGCCTCGTCCTCTTCTAAGAAAACGTTTTCGCTAAATTTCTCCGCTTCGCTCTTCGTCTTTGACGACGACAGCGCCGAAGCGATCACTCTTTTCCGCTTTTCTGCTCGTGCTGCTGCCTCTGCTGCTTTCTCGTTCAAAACGTCGTCGTCTGACGAAGCACTTAATGCGCGAAAAGCTCGTCGTCTTCTTCCTCGAACGAGTGCGACAGTCGATGACGTCTTTTCCTTCTCCGCCGTGAAATCATCTCTTCTTTTGATTATCGTCGTCCTCGCTCGAAGAAGAAGCGAGGAGGAGGAGAAAGAAGAAGAATACATCTCAAACAAAAGCGTTCTCTTTCCTTCCTCTTCGTATTTCTTCGCTTCTTTCTCGGTGGTTTATGCGCGCAAATGTGTATTCATGTATCTGATTTTGACGATTTTTGGTGTCACCAGAGAGAGAGAAAATGTGAGAGTTGAGAGACTCTTTAGAAAGGAGAACACGTCGCGCACGGTACAGTCTTCGATTATTACAATAATAATTACACGCTTTTATAAAAGTTCTCGTTACCTTCGCAGTCCTCCTCGTACGGGTCGCAATCGTCTCCAAACTCGTCTTCGTAATCGTCTTCGTCCGAAGAAGAGCAGTCGTCCGCGTCGAGGTCGAATCCGGCGGCGGAGCCGAAGAGGACGGGTTCGCCCCACTCTTTTCTGGTGATGCCGTCGAGGTCGTTGAAGTCGTCTTTGTCGTTTCCGGCGGCGTCGGTGTTAGTGTTGGTTGGTATCGTGACTTTCGGGTGGAAAACGAGTTTTAGAACGAGCGAATATCGCGGGACACCGGCGGCCTTGGACGGCGCGGAGACTCGATGGACGACGTCTTGATCCATGAGAACGAGGCGACCCGGCTGAGGGCGGACAAACACGCCAGTACCGGTACCGGGATCTAAAAACATGGTTTCAGCGTCGTAAGAAGCTGGCCAGACATTTGGGTTCAAATACACCAAAGCAGAAACGAAGAGCGGTTTATTCCGTTCTCGGTTGACGTATAACCCAAACCGTTCGGCCCACGGTGAGGTCGGATCTACACTGCTTGGATCCATGTCTAAATGCCACGAAAAATCCTCGCCGTTCACAGCTGCGTTTCCCACGGCTGTTTTTATTCGTAATCCACCCCAAGATCCGGGGATACCCTCCGGCTCGAGAGAATCGGCTGACATCGGCAGCACTTCGTACTCTGGGTATAAGCGTTGAATTCTCGCGCGAAGCGTTTTCACGGCAGACGAGCGCGCAACTTTTGCCAACTGGTCTTCCGTTAATCCCCAAGAGGAAGTATTTTTCGCCTCTGCGCTTTCTAATGAAGATCCCGACGTCGACGGCGAACCGGTATCCAATGTATCGTACGTATCTCTCGACCATAATCCCTCTGGAGGTTCGCTGTCAATCCAAGCGTCGAAACCGTTCGTCTCTTGATTGCCGCACATTTCCTTTAACAGGTCTCTCCTCAAAGGATCACACACCACGTTGTCCAAAACGACAATCTTNGACGCGTCGCTTCGGATCCCTCCCACACTCGTGGACGACCCGACATCGGCTCGGTCCAACGCTAACGACATCGCGATACTGACAGATCCGGGATTAAATATAGATATTCCATCCTCCCCATCCGGCCAAGAGGTACTTATTAAATCATCCGTCGAATCATCATCGCTCCCATCGATCAAATCATCCTCCGTCCCTCTCAACTTCCAATATCTCTCGTGCGCGGAGATGACTTGCCGCGCGCAGTTCGCGATCGATTTATCGTTGTTCTTCTCCGTAAACGTACCGAAAATCGACGGCTGAAAGCCCATATCAATCATCGCTTCTTTCAACTCCGGCATTAAGCGTTTCGCGTTGTCTCCGTTCAGTAACACGCACCTGCAACTTTCTGGGTACGGCGGTTTTACCGTCGTCGTCGTCGACGTCGCTTCGTTCGTTTCCGCCCCGTCGACGGTTAAAAACCAGTTGCTCTCGTTCACTATGACTGCATTCACATCTCGCTCTAAACCGTACTCCTCCTTCATCTCTTTCAGCAAGTCTTGCAAGTGCATCAACTCTTCCTCGTCAAAGTTGACCAGGAACACGTCGCTTTTAACGTTATTAATTTTGTTGTTGTTCCCGCTCGCCATCATCATCATCGCGGACGATGGTTTCTTTTTTCGGCGGCGGTGTTGGTTAAAATTGGATTCTGGAGTGTGTTGTTTCGAAGAACAAGTCGCCGCCGACGCCGACGCCGCGCGTCGACTACCCCTCGTCCTCCTCCTTCTGAGAGACTTCTCAGAGCAAACGCTCGAACGATGATTAAAGGAACAACGCGTCGTCGTCTGAATTGCTGTTGTCATGATACTTAGTATTATTATTATTATTATTAGGGGAAGCAGTTGAGTGCAGAAAATTTGAAGAGAAAAAATGGCAGTTTACACGAAAATATTGGCAAGAACGAACTACTTTTGCTTTTGTTCTTGTCCATCTAACAAGACGGCAAACCGTCCTCGAGAAACCTTACCGTCTCCGTTAGAGTCCGCTCTGACGAATTGCGCTTCGACGCGTTCGACTCTTTCGATTTCGTCGTCTTTTGCGCCCGGTCGCGTGAAGTAATACAGCGTTTCCCACTCGTCAAAATCGATGAAACCGTCTCGGTTAGCGTCGAATTGAGAAAACGCCTGGTCTAAAGCGAGTTCTTCTTCGCGCGATTTGCGAGGGGCGGGTTGTTCCACGCTTTCCGGGCCGCATCGTTTACAGCTTTTGGCGCAGTAATTACCACTGACGATCCATGCGTCGTTGCATTGGTTCCAGTTGGCGCGGTCGATGCAGTTGTATTGGTCGCGCGGCTCGATGTCGAAACAGTCCATCATGACGCGCAATAAGTTGCGGTTCAGAAATGGACGACTCGTGTCGCTCTCGTCCGGGGCGGCGCTGGAGGAGACACCTTTATCTTTCGGGCGTTTACCGGCAATTAAGGTAAACTTATCGACTGGATTTCGGTTGCGAACAGCGGCTTGGAATTCGGCGTCCGAAGCGCCTTGACGAGGCGTCGTCGCCAACCAGCACGTCGCTCGAGCGTTTGGACCAAACTCAGGGAAATCGCAAATGAGCGTGCCGAACTTGTTCGCCGAACGAGCGGTTACGCATTGAGAACAGTCGTCGCACCTAGTAGAATATATTTTGCTCCAAAAGTTGCCACCGTTCAAACACGCTTCGTTTTTATACCCGCCGATGCCGACGATGGCGACGCCCGTGGTCCCGTTTTCGCCGCTCGAGAGATAAATTCTGTCGTCGTCCGGAGCATCCCACCACTTCAAATCTTCGCGAGTGAACCCGTAATTTTTCGTTCCGAACCTGGACATTTCGCGCGTTCTCGAATACACGTGCGCGTGACCACCGACGATGAACGCGCCGTATTTTCTGCAAATTTCGTAAGCGCCCCATCCCGTCGAGTCGCCTTTATATGACACCTGCATCTTCTCCATCGTCATGTGCCACACGCAAATCTTCCATCGAGCGTTGGAATTTTTCAAGCTGTTTTCCAAGTGCCAATAATGATCTTGGTTGATTTGGTTACTTTCCCCGGCTCTTTCCACGCCAACCGAAGAAAGAACGAACAAAATTCCCTTGTATTCGCAACTCATGTCCACTCCGTATTGGCCTTTACACTTTGCGCCTCTCGGCACGCCGTAGTCCTCGAGGAGCTTTTGGTACCCTTCGCTTCCGCTCCAAAGGTACCTCACGCCGTCCCACTCGTCTGCATCGTGGTTTCCTTTTGCTGCTATGTACTCAACTTTATCACGCACGGTTTCTTTTAAAAATTCCACCCACATCTTCGGCGCAGACTCGTAATCCAAGTCGCCCGCGTGTACGATCTGTTTGTGAGAAAAAGAGAGAGAAAGAGACACGTCAACCTTTCGTAAAATCCAAGAAAAAAAAACACTCACCAAATCTGCGCCAGATTCTTTCGCCAGCCTCACGACGTCGCGCGCTCGCGAGTAGAGTTTACACGGCTGTCCTGCGTGATCGTAACAGTTTCGGCCGTTGATTTTATACGGCGAGCCTTGTAAGTTCCTATCGTCAGCATCATGTGGTGCAAGGGAGAAGAGTTTTTTTTCGTCAGATGTCAAAAATACACGTTTTATTTAAAATTAGGTGTATCACGCACCCGCGATAGTCCACCCACGAGCTCGAAGGGTTATCGTTTCCGATGCCAGAATCGGCTATGAACGCAACTCGCACGGCAGATGCTAGATGCATAGATGCACACGCGAGAAAGATGCACAAACGTCGAAGAAGCATCATAGTTGTTGCGTGTACTTGTTGATGTGAGGATTTTTTTTCTTTTGTTTTTTTTCCTCTCTTTCCTCGGTCTTGTTTCCCTCGTTAAAATTGGTGTTAAGCAAACGCGGTGGTGTACGTGTGTGTGTGTGTTATTACAATAATAATGACATAAAATTCTCTCTCATATAATTCCGATACATTTGTTAGCGAGCGCGCGCGCGTGCATAATACTTACTTGTTTCAATCTGTTCTTTATCATACCGTGTGTTCGCGAATGTAGCTCGCTCTTCGTTCTTTGGCGACGGCGGATAAATCCGTCGGTTGTGACTCGGTAAAGCTCGCTACTTTTTTCGCGCCGCGATAAATGAAGCTTCCAGTAACGCGTAACGGCGAAGCGTTTGGTTTCTTCTTCTGTTTCTTCTCGTCCACTTCGTCTTCTCTTTCCCAACCTCTGAACGCGTTGTCCGAGTGTAAGTCTTTCACTACCCACGGGCCACACTCGCTCAACTTTCGTTCGCACGTGCCGCCGAGAAACGTCGGGGTTCGATCGATGCCACCAAAAACGTCAACGATTTCCTCGAACGCGGCTTTCGATTTTTTTTCACCGGTGATACGTCCGAACATGGTGACTTTCTTGCGCATTTGACTGTCTAAGAAACCGCTGACGGCGTGCCAAAAGACTCTGACGTTCAAACTCGCGTTGACGACGTAGAACTTATAAATCAAATCTGGGTACTGTTGTCGGAATATAATCATCATGTTTTTGAACATTTCCACGCGTTGTTTCGCTTTCAATTGTTTCCCATCTCGGAATTTCAACGCGATGTCTTTCGAGGCGTCGATGACAACCACGCACTTGTCGTGGACAATCACCGCGTCTCGCGTTTTCAAGCTCGGAAACACGATGTTCGTTAAATACGTAAAAAACATCCCATAATTGGCTTCAACGATTGTTCGAGCATCGATAGAAGAGTGTTCGCTACCAGAACTTTTGCTGCTGATACTGTTACTTCTACCGCTTTTCTTGTTATACTCCGCGGCGGACATCGTCATCATGTTCTTCGACGCGTCCCCGACGCGCATGCAGCACACCGGAATCCCTAACGGCGTGTGCGTCGTGTAGACACTCATGCACGGATGCGCCTTGTGTACCTTTTTCTCTAACTCGCTCATCCCCCCGTCCTCCTCCTTCATCGTCCACCTTCTCAAGTACTCTCGCGGCTTCATCTTCTCTCTCCAGTCCATGGAGTTCACGATCATCCTCTTCGCCGCGTACACGTCCGAGCTGTTTTTCGTGCTCGACAAGTACCTCCTCAAACAATTCTCTCTATCGCCACCTACCATCATATCTTCCGGAAACTTTACGTCTTCCACCTCCTGTTCCAATTTCTTCACGTTCTCCTCGTACCCATTGACCACCTCTCTCGACCGACGCCAAATAACCAGCGACCGTCTCGCATTTTTATGCTTCTGTTTCGACCACATTCCCATGTTCTTCCCGTCGAACGCTTTCGCTTCGAACGACCTCATCTCAGACTCTAACTCCCTCTCTATCGCCAGTTTCCTCTCGCGGTACAGCACCCACGGCATGTTTCCGTGCACTTTCCGAAACACGTACCAAAACTTCATCGCTTGCAACGCGATGAACACTTTGACTTTTGATATCTGCGTTTTGTTCTTTCCGTTTTCGTCTGAGTCGTCGACCATCTTTCTCCGTCGTTGTTCGAACGCGTTCAATCGTTCGTTCATGACGACGGCAATCGGTACCAAGAGCGAAAAAAACGTAAACGTGACGTCTCGAGCGTAGTCCTCTGGGAGAGACAAAGAGACGAACATCTTATTCAACCGGAACGGTTTATATTCGTTCCAAACGAATGCGAAGAACCAGAGCGAAAGCATCACCCACGAGAAGAGGAATGGTTTCATCATTATTTATGTTTATGATAATATCGATGACGATGATGATGTTTTTCGCGCTCTTCGTCCAAAATTCTCCTTCTTTTTACCGCGTCTTCTCTGCCCTCGTTGTTCGTGTTCTTGCTTTTGCTCTTACCTCGCGCGTGAGTTTGCGAATAGGTACGTTTTTGTGCCGTTAATGAAGAAAAGAGAGAAAAGGAGAGCAAAAGGTCAACACTCAGCTTATTTTTAAATTTTTTACGTAATAAATGCGAAAACGCTTCTTTTGAAGATCTCAAAAAATAATACGAACTCAATAATATACGATGCGCGATGCCGACGACGACCGCCTTCTTCTTCCTTTTCAACGAGAACATCAACAAGAAGAGACGTGGAAGAAGAATTTAAGGAGGAGAAGGAATAAAAAGTTCTTCTCACTTTTCGCGGTCGTTTCCTTTGTCGTCTTTCTTTCCATCTCCTTTTGGTTCACCGAGGAGGGAACTCAAAATATGGAAAAAGTTTTTGAACGGGAAGACTTTAAAGGTTTCGTGAAGGAAGTGAGAAATGCGAACGCACAGATTCGAGCGCACGAGGAGAGAATGAATAATGGCAACAGTAAAGATTCATCGTCGTCGTTGCGAAGAAGAACGCTGAAAGATTACGCGGCGATACTGTTCACGCAAAATTTGTGTTTCGATTATTTTGTTCCGCAAGGAGGGCCGTACTTTTGCTTGTATCCGGTGCTTTGTTTCGGATCGGATTTTTATAGCTGCATGACGAACGCCGGAGTGGTACAAGAAGCGTACGGCATTGATTCACAGAGCGCGTACAGTGTCGGAAATTCGCTCTTGAATAGCTTTTGAGTCGCATTAAAAATGAACTTTTAATTAATCATCTCCTCGGATAATCGATGAATGGCGTTGACGAAATAATCAACCTTCGCGCAATCCTCTTTCCCGCCTAAACCTGCACCTAAATTCGCGATGTATTTTTGTGGTCCAAAGTCCTGTAACATTTGCTTCGCTTCCCTTTCGATCTCCTCGAACGACCCGTCGACTAAGAGTTTCGGGTCAAAGTTGCCTTGGACGCTGGACATGTTCGCTTCGCCGCCCGCCGCGCCCGCCAACGTGTTTCTCGCGTACTTTCTATCCATAACCGTATCTAAGGTGATGCAATCGTACCCGATTCTTTGCAAATCGGAAATCGCGTACGGTGCATCTCTCGCAAAACCAAGCAACGGGACGTTCGGATGTCTTTTTTTCAACTCTTTGGCAATCTTCTCCATCTCCGGCAACGCGAACTCGTAAAACTCCTTCTCGTCGATGTGTTCGCACATCGCCTCGAAAACTTGCACCATGTGCGCGCCGTTTTGAATTTGCAAATCTAAATAGTCGATAACCACCGTCGTCAGTCGTCCCAACAACTCCCTCGAAGCCTCCGGGTGGTTCTTCAACCAGTTCATCCCGGAATCCGTGTTCTTTCTCGAACTCCCGCCGACCATGTAATACATCAACGTCCACGGCGCCGCGCTAAACCCAATCAACGGAATTTGTAAGTTTTCTTTCTCAATCTGCTCGTTAATTCGTCGGACTGATTTCAACACGTGCGATAATCTTTCCTCGACGTCAATCGTTTTCGGTACTTTCGTCTCCAAATCCTCCGGCGTTTGCAACGGCCTCGGAACGACGATACCTTTACCTCCCGGCATCTCCACGTCCACGTTCATCGCCTCCGCGATGACTAAAATATCCGAGAACAAAATAGCCGCGTCTAACTTATACCGTCTCACCGGTTGCATCGTCACCTCGCACACGTCCTCTGGATCGTCCAACAGTTGCAAAAAATTCTTCCCGGTATCTTTCTTATACTGATTATATTCCGGTAAATGTCTCCCGGCTTGACGAAACAACCAAATCGGCGTCTTTGACACCTTCTCCCCTTTCGCCGCTTTAATCATGGAATCGTTCGCTGGATTCCGGTTCTTCAAAGTCGCCGGGTCTGTTTTCGATTTCAACGGACTGAGGGTGTTGTTACAGGCAAATCCGCGATATCTCCTTCTCGTCGTCCTCACCGCTCGGGATGTTGTTGATGAAAATGATGAAAATGATAATGCATTCGCATCATCGCGCGAGGATGAGGTGCTCCTAAACCTACGCGAGGAGCGAGAACCACCACCACCACCGATAACAGTAACACCGCTCGAACACGAAGACGAAGAAAGTGTTGTTACACTCATCTTTATCGCACTGCTCGTTTGAGAGAAGAAGAGAAAAAGAATACACCTTTATTATTCGTAGTAATATTTGTGAGAGATTTTTATCCAAAAAGAAAGGAAGATCTCGTCTGTGTTGTGAGAGAGCAGTCCAAAGAGAAAAAAAGAAAAAAAAAAGAAAAATTCCGCCGCCAGAAAGAACAACTTCTTTCTTTTCAAGCACGTTTCTTTGCTTTAAAACGACTGTGTTTTATTACGCGCGCAGAGGCACACACACATATATATAAACGAATAAGAGCTAATAACTTATATATATATATATAATGCCGGGCCCGTCGAACCACGGGCAGCGGAACAAAGCGCACAACCACGGGAAACACCAATCGAAACACACGTCGAAATTGCACAAAACGGGAACACATGGGGGTGGCGTCTTGAAAAAAATTGGAAAGGCGAATTTAGGCGTCGGGAATAAGCGAGAGCGATTGATACGAGCGAAGCAGGCGAGAGACGCGAATAAAAGGATGGTTTCGTACGAGAAGAAGTTGGAGAAGATGGCGCCGAAAGTGGTGGCGGTGATGACGTGTGATGGTGGGGATTACGACGCCTCGGATTTGAGAGATTTCTTGGGGAAGTTTGTGAACAGTTGCGAGAGGAGGAAAGAGCTCGCAAATGAGGGGTTCGTGGTGGCGGAGAAGTTGTTTCACGCGCCGAATTTGCCGCAGACGGTACGAGTGGAATTGCACGATCACAGGTTCCAAATTATGCTCGTCGATCACGGGCATAAATTGGCGGCGTTGGAGGCGATCAAGTCGGCGGACGTTTTGGTGTGCGTGGCGTCGGCGCACTCGAAAAAAGAGGAAAAGTACGATCCGCCGAACGAGCAGTTGGTGGAATCGACGATGCCGACTTTACGCGCGCAAGGGTTGCCACCAACGGTGGTGGCGTTGAGGAACTCGATGAAAGTCAGTCCGTCGGAACGAAACGCGGCGAGAAAACTCGGGATGCGGATAGCGACGGAGGAGATTTTGAGCGTGCCGAAAGATCGGGTAAAGTCGCAATCGGTCGATACCGAGCAAGAGATGAAGATGTTGGTGAGAATGGTATGCGAACAAAGAGCCCAAGCGCCGGCGTGGAGAACGCAAAGACCGTATATCATTTCCGAACTATCTACGATTGAACCGNTCAGTGAACACTTGTCCAATTTAGTCGTCGAAGGGTACGTTCGAGGGTGCGGCGTGAGCGCGAACCAGTTGTTTCACGTGCCCGGAGTTGGAGATTTTCCTCTGGAGAAAGTGGAACTGATCGAAGAGCGAGTGACGAAAAGGCATAACACGAAGAATAAGAGTAGTAATAGTAAGAGTATTAGCGATTTAGAAATGGGGAAAGTGAGACAAGAGGCTTTAGAAACCTTCGTTCCGGACCCGGAAAAGAGAGAGCCGGTCGTGCGAGAGAACAAACCGCCAAACGACGTGGAATACGACGAAGACGCGCACGACGCGAGATTAGAACACTTGAAATGGGAAGACGAGGAGAAGAAGAAAGTGATGATGCGATTGAAACCGAAAGGATGGTCGGATTACCAGGCATCTTGGCTTCCCCGAGACGAAAGCGACGACGAAGGGTCGCTCTTCGAAGAAGAAGACGAAGAAGATGCCGACCAAGGCGATTTTATTCGAGAAGAGGATGCTAAAATGGATGATGATGATGATAATGATGATACTGATGGTGGTGGTGATGGTGGTGGTGGCAATGAAAGAACAACAAAGACAACAACAATGACGATATCCACCGGAAAAGGAACGACGAACCAAAACGAGAACAACGGTGACGAGGAAATGATGACGATGGATGACCACGAAGAAGGCGACATCGAATACGATTCCGACGAAGAAGAACAAGAACATTGGGACGGTGATTTACAAGGCGATATATCTTCCGACGACGACGAAGAGACGCTAAAAAACTTGCTCGAAGCGTCGAAAGATAGCGCGAAACGCGCGAGATTACGCGCTTTGGAGGATGAAAATTTCCAGTACCCGGACGAAGTTGAATTCCCGGAAGACGTCGAAGCGCGCCGACGGTTCGCGAAATACAAAGGGTTGAAATCGTTTCGAACGTCCCCGTGGGATCCGAAAGAAAATTTACCGAGAGATTACGCGCGAGCATTCGCTTTGGCGAGTTATAAGCGACTCGGTAAACGCTCGAAAGAGTATTTGGAAACGACCATGGATTTAGACGTCGGTTCGTACGTTCGATTGACGATTAAGGGCATCCCGACGGTGTGCTTGGAGAACTTGTTAGATCCGCAATCGTCCACGTTTTACTCCTCAAAAATTCCTTCGTCGGTGCAACTGCAAGTTGGCGATGCCGGTGGACTCGGGGGAGGTGTTGGCCAACCGTGGCGAGGGTGGACGGGAGGCGCTGGCGCTTTAGTCGTTTCTGGTTTACTCCGCCACGAATCGCGCATGACGGTCATGCACTTTGGCGTTCAAAAACGAAAAGAGTACACGGACCCGGTCCCATCGAAACACTCGATGTGGTGGCACGTCGGTTTTAGACGCGAGAAAGCGAAAGCTATATTCAGTCACGACGGTTTAAACGCGGACAAGTTTAAATTCGAACGATTCTTACCGCCTCGCGTCCCGGCTATGGCTTCTTTGTTCATGCCCATCACGTTTGGTCCCGCGCCGGTGTTGGGATTTAGCGAAAAAATCGGTGCCGGCGGCGCCATTCAAACCGCTTTAGTGTGTTCTGGTAACGTTCGCGCGGCAAACCCTGACCGCATCGCTTTGAAACGCGTCGTGCTCACGGGATTCCCGTTTCGCACGCACAAACACAAAGGCGTCATTCGGTACATGTTTTTCAACGCCGAAGACGTCAAGTTTTTCTCACCACTCGAGTTATGGACGAAATACGGTCGACGCGGTAAAATAACCGACGCGTTAGGTACACACGGTCACATGAAATGCCTCTTCAACGGCGTCATCTTGCAACACGATACTGTTTGCGTGACCATGTTCAAGCGCATGTTCCCGAAACTCGAGCGGCACCAACACAACGCGACGAACCAGAACAGCGAAATCGAATTAGAAAATAGAATGCACGATAGGAGAGAGTTTGAACAGACGGGTGATAAAATGCAAATGTATTAAAGAATAGTGCGCAACGATACGTAGAATTAGGAAAACTGTGTGGATAACTGAGGTGGTACCGATAGCGATGAAATGTGACGCTCCTCCTTTGTGTTGTTGTATTAAAATGTTAAAAATGACAGTACATTCTCTTCCTCTTCCTCTCTTCCTCTCTCTCGATTCTTTCATAAACGAGCATTCTCGCCCGACATCATCGAAAGAACACTTCGTTTGAGATGACCTGGATGATGATTAATCGTCATCTTTAAATTCTCGTCTGTCCAAGTATCGATTCGGTCGTAACTCCTTAATCTCCTCCTCGCTCATCTGTTCCCCAGTCGCTTTCAACGTCGCTCGGTTCAACTCTCGAATCTCCTCGATTCTCTCCTTATCTCTGGCTTCTTGCGTGACGAAGAAAATCGGTATCCCTAACCCGGCGCCGATGCCCAACACCGCCGCGATAACCGTCGTTATCGTCTCTTCGTCCCAATCCGCGAGTTGCGCGATCTCTTGTCCTCCTCCCAAAATGACGTTGTTTCTGTGCACATTTTCCCCAAAACGATTTCGATTTTGTCGATGAAAACCACCACTCTTCGAGGACACCACGCGGCAACTTTTGCTCGTCTTCTTCGTCTTCTGAAATCTCGAGTTAAAAGTTGTTTTCGAAGAAGACGTCGTCGCCGTCGTTGGCGTGCGCGCTCTCGACGTCATCGTCGCACTCGTCACAGTATACATATTATTTTTTTTCTTGTTGTGTTATCCAAAACTTTTTTCTGTTGTTGTGACACATCTGACTCTCAAAAAAGAAGCAAAAAAAAACCAAAAAACGAGCGAAAAAAACGAAAGAAGAGCAAACACGTGACAAAAAAAAAACACAAAAAAAGCAAGACCAGAGAGACCACCTCATACGTAAGGATTTGAAGGTTTTATCGTCTGAAGAAGGGAGAGCGGGGCATCTCATCTCATCTCTCTCGGTTTTGAAGGTTGTAATTTCTTCGAGCGACGCGCAACCTGTTGTGTGTGACCGAAAAGAAGAGAAAGCAGAGGGGGAGAGAAAAAGAAGAAGATGTTGACGCACGAGATTCAAAATTTGAAACTCTTTTTGGAAAAGAAAAAAGCGAAATGCGCGCAACATCTGCGCGAGTTGAAAAGAAGAGACCGGACGAACTTGTACGAAGAGAAAGATAACGTGTTAGATGTGTCGGCGTACGCGAAAATTCTCACCGGTTTTGTTTTTGGTATTTGTTTTGCAAAGATAAAAACGACTGGGTTTTCGCACGTTCTCATGGGCGTCGTTATCATTGGGACGGTACCTCTGTTCTTGATGCAGAACTGGTTAAAATACCCGGCGGAAAAGTCGATCGAGTGGGGTGGGCCGATCTCGTTAGCGACCGATGGTTTAGGCCCTGGATTGGCGAGTTTAATTTTGACCTGGTCGGTCTGTCATTCCATGTGGAACGTTTAGATGATGATGACGCCTATTCTTTTTATTGTTGGATTTCGCATTCGCGCTCTCGCGAAAAACATCAATCACAGAGAGCGTAAGAGAGACCAGCTTAAACATACATACTAATAGTAGCAAATAATAATAATAACAACAACTATAATAATACTGGCAGTGATAATAATATACAAGAATACAAGAAAACGAAATCCGCCGCTTCTTTATGCACACTTTATGGACACTTGGAATTATCCAAGGTCAAGGTAAATTGTAATTCATTTTTATCCAATCTCAACCGAAGAAGACTTTTACTTACGCGAGCTATTTACGATTACCGCGCCGAGCGCGACGGCCGTCGCGCCTAACGCAAACACGTACGTGAAATACCTACAGAAAACAACGTACGTGAAATACCTACAGAAAACAACGGCCAAAGCGGCACAAAACACGCATCAATACAACAAAAAGAGATTAATTAGAAAAAATGAATTCACCTCCAAAGTTTGCGATACCACGGTTCGACGTACACCAATCGTCTCGCGTCCAACACCTCTGCTTCCTCTCGTCCACTTTCTCTCGCGCGACGATCGGGGTCGTAGTCCAAGTGTCTCGTGCTCATTTTCTGACCCCTCCCCTTGTCACTGATCTCTTCTGTTATGTATGAGATACACAACAAAAGAATATTTTGATTTAAATTGGACGCGCTTTTCGCGGAAAAATGGCGGATTAAATTGAAAGACAATCAATCAATCGCTTTTGGACGCAAATGAGAGAGATCTGATGTAAATTTGGGCAATTTCTGGCTTCAAATTTTTTGAACGCTGCCCCCGAGAGCGCACCGGACGAGAGAGAACGACGAGAGATATTTGTTTAGTAACTGAATTTCCCCTATTATTATTAAAGAGTACCTCTGTGAGAGACTTAATAATACACACACACGCATCGCAAAATGCAGACGACGACGACGACGACGAGCACTTTCGCTCGGCGCGGTGCGTCGTCGTCTTTGTACTCCTCCTCGTCGTCATCATCTTCGAATGCTAAAGTGGTACGTTTATTTTTTTTTCCGATCGTTTAACTCTCTCTCACATTTCTGTTTGGATTAGTACGCTCTTTTATGTGTGCACACGAAGCGCGGCGGGTGTCCGTGCAAACGCGCGCGTAGGATTTCCACGCGCTGCTTTACTGCTCTCTTTTTCTGTTTTCTCGTTTTTCTTTCGCGCGCAAAACGATCTCGTCTCAGTCTTTAATAAAAATCATCCCCTGACTCTGACCGGTTGCGTTTGATCTCTCTGTGTGTAGAACAAGAAGAATAGAAGAAATTCGCAAAAGTGCAAAGCTTTGAAGACAACAAATTCGAATTTTAAGGGAAAGAAGGGGATCCAGGAAAGCGAAGGGGAGTTACCGGTGGGCGTCCAAATGCTCACCGCGGCGTCTATTCCGGCGATGTTGATGGGGACGTTAGTTGTTGGCATAGAACAGTTATCCACGGAACCGGCGTCGGCGGGAGACGATGGAAACGGGAGCGTCGTACGTACGACGACGACGTCCTCATCGACAGTGGTAGCGCCACCGGCAGCGGCGAGATCGATGAAGCCAGGGGAGGCGGTCGCACAAGTTGCCGATGCTTCTTCCTCTTCCATGGATTTTGATTTGAAGCAAGTGCTCATCGAGGCGAGTCAATCGGCTCCGGCGACGGAATCGAGCGAGGCGAAAGAGAAGGCGGCGAGAGATAAGAAACAGAAAGCGGCAGACGCAAAAGCCGTCGCGGAGAAGAAGAGGGCGGAAGCGAAGGTGGTTGCCGAAGCGAAGAAACGTGAAGCGGCGCAGAGGAAAGCGGCAGTGATGCCGAAACAAAACAGCGAAAGCGCGAAAGAGAGAGCGCAAAGAGCTCGAGAGATTACACAAGCGAAGATTGAGGCGGATAAAGCGGCCAAGGCGAAAATGCAGGCGGCGAATCAAGCGAAAGCGGAGGCGAGGAAACAAGCGCAGTCGAGCTCAATTGGGCAACCGCGTGAATCGGAAAAGGATAAGATTGCTCGAGTCAACGCGCAATTGAAGAAGAAGCCGGAGGCGGCAAAACCAAAGCCAGTGACCACGGAAACGCCTGCTCCCGTGGCTCCGGCACCATCTCCTGCCGTTGAAGCCAAGAAACCGGCGGCCGCGGCGTTCAAAATGCCGTCCATGCCAAAAATATCGACGCCGTCGGCGCCGAAACCGACTTTTGATGCCTCTGCGGCCAAGGCAAAGAGAGAGACGCGGAGAACGCCAAGAAAGCCGAGGACGCTAAGAAGAAAGCATCGACCCCGGTCGTCGTCGCTGCTCCTGCGCCAGCAACTCCCTCTACCGGTGGTTTGTCCGCGCCAGTGCTCGGAAACAAGAAAGCCACGAAGTCCCCGCCGCCTCCGCCGGCTTCCACCACGGATATTGAAAAGGCGAAAGAGGCTGAAAAGAAGCAACTCGAAGACGCGCTCGAGGCGAAATTACAAGCTGTGCGTGTGCAAAAAGGTAAGAAGGTTGAAACTACCACCACTACTCCGGCGATCGTGAAGAGAGCATCACTTGCTGCTCCGGCTCCGGTCAAACCCGCCACACCGACGAAATCCGTTCCTGCACCCGCACCCAAGGTTGTGGAAAAGAAAATTGAAACGCCAAAACCGGTTGTAGCGCCTTCTTCGTCGACCAGCGGAGACGACTTTAGCATCGATTTCGGTTCCTTCTTCTCGGAGTACATGCAATCCACGCCAGCTCCGATGAAGAAAGTCGAAGCGCCGAAGCCAGTCGTCGTTGAGACGCCGAAGCCAGTTCTCGTTGAGACGCCGAAACCAGTCGTCGTTGAGACACCGAAGCCGGTGGTTATTGAAGCGCCGAAACCTGTGGTTGCTGCTCCTTCTTCGTCCTCCTCTGATGACCTCTCCATCGACTTTGGCTCGTTCTTTTCTCAATACATGGAATCATCGCCGGCACCAGTAAAGAAGGAAAAGAAGGAAAAGGCACCGGCTCCGTCCAAGAAAGTCTCGGCGAAACCTTCTTCTGCGGAGAAGCGCAAGCTCGGTCTCGGCAAGGCGAACTTTTCAAACATGCCGAGATCCGCACCGAAACCGAAAAAGGAAAGAACAGTCATCGAGAAAGTAAAACCAACGTATACGTTTCAACGAACGGGCCCAGCTGATAAGGAAGGATTCAAATCCGCAGACAGGCCGTACTTGAAATCCGCCGCGCCGACGAAGAAGCAAAGTTTAGTCACGGCCATCGCCGGTGGCGTCGGCGTTTTGATCACCTTCGTCGCGACGAGAGATCCGAAATACAAAAACGGCCAAATTGATATCTCGAAGACTTCGGACGGTAAGGTCGATTTCCCGGAACGAACGTTTGAAAAGAAGAAATGGGGCGGCGACGGCGTACCGAAGACGCCGGCGCCGAGGAAGAAGCTTTTCGCCAAGAAAGAAACGACGACAACCGCGCCAAAAACAACCACATCGGTCTCCGTCGTCGATAACGCTGCAGATGCCGGAAAATGGATCGACGCGTGGAAGAAAAACAGCACCACCGGCGGTGGCGGCGACAGTTCCTCTGCCGCCTCCGAGGCCTCCAAATGGATCGAAGGTTGGTCGCAGTGGAGTAAAGACCAAGTCGGCGGCGACGCGACTGCGCCGACGGAAGCGACTGCGGACGGACGAGACTCCGCGGAAAAATGGATCGCGCAGTGGAAAGCGGACGGGTCCCCGACCGACGAATCGCGCAAAGGCGACGCTAAGAAGTGGATCGACGATTGGAAGAACAAAACAAACTAAGAAGAAGAAGAAGAAGAAGAAGATGAACAACACTAAACTAAATATATAATCGAACGAATACACATCACAACGCAATCTACGCATAAACTCTCACTCACTCACTCACTCCTTCATTCCGTCGTGCTATACACGACGTCTTCCTTCTCATCGTCTTTCGGCGGGCAACAAAAGTTATGCCACGATCGCATCGGTTTCCTACACGTCGGACACTTCCTCGCGTCTCTCACAAACTCTACCCTCTTGAACTGATTTCGACGTTTTTTCCTCGACGGCGTCACTTTCGCTTTCGGTACCGCCATGAGCATGACATCAACTCCAGGAGGCGCGTACCCGGGGAGTCCTTCGAACGCGTCGTTCGTTTCTTCAGATTCTTCTACTTCTACTTCGTTCTTTATCTTCTTCTCCTCGAGGAATGCGACGGGAATAGTGCTTCCGATTCCGTTCTCCCCCGACACCGAAGACACGGTAAAACCTCTTCTCGACGAAGAAGACGTCAAACACGGCGCGCAAAACAACTTCGAGCCGCCTTTTCCTCCTCCTTCAAAAAAGGAGCTCCTAATAAAAGCGAGTGTGGTGTTTGTGCTCGTGGTGGTCGTCGACATCCTCGCTTCTTCTTTTATTATGCGCTTCGACGCCATCATCGTCATCATCCCTCGTCGTCTCCACATCCTCTCGCGTAAGTGTTGTTTGTCTCTCTTCTCTCTTTTATGACGAACGAGAAAGAAAAAAAGAAAAAAACGGAGAGACAAGAGATTTTTTTTGTTTAGGGTGTACAAACCTAACAAGAACCAAAAACCTCTTTTTTCTCTCTTCTTTTTAGTCTCGTGGTCTCTTGTGTTTTGGATAAATTTCAGACAGAAATTGGCGCGAACATTAGTAACGACTCTTGCAAGCATCATCACGATGAGCGGTAAAGTTGGTATTTTGACGATTTCGACGAGGACTTCGACGAGCTTTAGTCGATGCTTTTTGTCGTCTTCGTCCGCTTCTGCGCGTTGTGTTCGTACGAATAAAACTTTATCGTTGCGGAGTTTTAAGAATTTCTCATCATCATCATCGCGGAGAGAACAAGGAAGAAGGAAATTGAGAAAAGGCGATGAGGATGAT
>JGI20155J14468_10000891_pt1 | contig 23825 bp, 15 predicted proteins | sample COG_05_FD_14468 | JGI IMG/M metagenome (IMG submission 14468) | reverse complement strand
TCTGCAGTGAAGCAGCTCGTATGGGAAACCTCGCGTTGGTTCGTTGGTTACGAGAAGTGAAAAAGTTTGATTGGAACCAGCGGACGATCAGCTCAGCAGCTCACAATGGTCATCTTCACATTGTGAAGTATTGCATGGAACAGAAATGTCCACTTGGTATAGCGTGTGCACATGCTGCCAAATCCGGCCATCTCGATATCCTCAAATACTTGCACGAAAACGGCGCGCCTTGGAATTCGTGGACTTGCACTTTCGCTCGCAAATACAACCGCCCCGAGTGTTTGCTCTACGCGTTAGAGAACGGGTGTCAAAACGACAAACACGTCCCACAACAACAACAACAATAACAATAACAGCAAGCAAACAACGCTCCGTGATGTACCACTGGTCGGTTGGATGCTGCCTACCACCACGCTAAAGTACATTTTTCATCGCACCGTTAACCTTCGAGCGATAAAACACGAGAGACGAGAGAGAGACACAAGATACGACAAAGCAAAAGACCTCACAACTTATCGATATATCTACACACACACACACATATCAATCGATATTAAAATGTTTTCTTCTTTTTCATCGACATGTTCCTCGACGAATTCGTTTTGTTCTTCTTCCTTTTCGGAACGAAGCAGCTTCGCGAGGAGTAAGAACAAAACGAATCCGAGATCGATCGTGTCGTCGTCGTCGGTCCAACGCGGGGAAGAATCGGAAGCGAGCACGAGCGAGAGTTTAAGACCAAGAAAGAAGAACGAGAAAACAAGAAATGTAGTAGGAATGACCGCGTTGGCGGCGTGTGCGATTTGTGCGTTTTGCGACCAAAACCCAGCAGCAGCCTTTGATGCGATCGATGCCGCGAACATGGATGTCTTCGCGGTTGGATTCCCGTCAGATACATCGCTTTTAGGCCATCACGAGGAGCGCGAGGCGTTCTCGCAAATCGCCATGGCGGGCGAAGACATTCCGTTCTGGGCGAACATGGCCAAATACGCACGATTTTCCATTTCTATCATGGTTGGTTTCGTGTACATGTTCGCCAGGCCGGTGGCGAAGTTGATGAAAGATCCCAAGACGGCGGCGTTGGTCGTTCTGGTCGCCATCGCCGGGGTTCAGTTTTTCAAATTCACGCTGACGGAGATGTTGGCGATGAACGATCCGGAGAGTTTTTTGTAACAGTAGCGCTTTTTGACGTGATAACGAATATGCTGAATACACGAAGAGTATATAGTAGCTTTCTTTTTTTCTTTCTCTCTTTCTCTCTCTGTCTTCAATGTACGCGTGTTATGTACGTTTTCTCTCGTTTGTGAAAGGTACTTTCCTTTCACTTCTCGAATTCGTCACAACAACACACAACAACGAACCATCATGGGAGCAATCAAAACCATCGCGGTGCTCATCGCCATGGAAGCCGAGGCTGAGCCTTTAATCAGTTCGTTTAAGCTTTTGCCGTGTCCAAAATCGCACCATCACGCGCCGTTACCGTCGGTCGTTCGGAGCGGGGAAATCTCTTTCGGTGAAGAGAATAAAGCGGTCGAGATAGTCCTCGTGACGTGCGGCCAAGATGCCACGCACGCGGTGGATTCGGTCGGCACAGTTAACGCCGCGTTGTGCGCGTACGAGGTTTTAAAAACGCACAGACCGGACGTGTTAATAAACGCCGGGACCGCCGGTGGGTTTCAAAGCAAAGGGTGCGAAATCGGGGACGTGTTTCTCGTCTCCGAGGTGAAATTTCACGACCGGAGGATACCGATACCGACGTTTACGTCGTACGGGATCGGCGCGATCGAAACTTTGAAAACGCCAAACATGAGAAAAGAGATTACGAGTTTGAAATCGGGAATATGTTCCACGGGAAATTCCTTGGACGCGACGGATGTTGACCGGGAGATGATGCTCCAAAACGACGCGAGCGTGAAGGAGATGGAAGCCGCCGCGGTGGCGAAAGTGTGCGAGATGTTTAAAACGCCGTTCGTGTGCGTGAAGGCGATTACCGATATCGTCGACGGACCGCACGCGACGGAGACGGAGTTTTTGGAGAATTTAGCCATGGCTGGAAGGCGGTTGCAAGAAACCGTGCCGAAAGTGTTGGAGTTTATGAGCGGGAAAAGCGTCGCCGACCTCTAATCGTAGAGGAAAGCGAAGCCCGAGACGACGAGATCGAGAGAAAGAGAAGCGCCGCCTTGTCGATCGACGCTCGTTGAAAACCGACGAAAGAGAATGATAAATAGTGATTTTAACGCGTAGTATGATTATAGTAGTAATATAATAGTAGTAATAATAATAACAAAGCGTCTCGCTTTCTCGCTCCCTTTCTCCGTCGTCGTCATTCCGTCGACAAAAACGAGATCAGCGGCTCCAATTTTGGTTTTGAATTCTCTTCTCATTCCTCCTTCTTTCATAGCTACGCATGTACACGCACACATCAATCGAATCATTTCTTACCCTTCGTTTTATTCTCTTCTTCGATCAAATCTTCTTCACTCGGTGCTTCCCACGTGGTCGTCCCTCCTTTGGAGTAATAATACCGTCGCTCTTCGAAATCCACCCAGCGTTGCCAGCCGTTTCCGAGGGAAATTCCATCCGTCGTTTCGTCGATTTCTGTTGTTGCAGAGATGACTTTTTTAGTGCCGTTATTCTCCGATCGCGCGCCCCCGCAGCAGGATTCAAACATCTTCTCGTCTTCTTTAACTTCTTCAGAGCGAGGAGAGCGAGACGAGAGTGGNAAAAGAGTGAAAGAAAAGCGCTTTTAAGAGACAATTTTGTAGGGAAATTTAAACCAAAATTGGACCAAAAATGGAGGTTGAAAATACACCAAAAAACAAAGCTTTTCGAGTGCTCAATGCGCGCGTAACTTCTACATCGCGATGAAACGAGAACTGAAAATGAACACGCAGAATACTTGTAGCNGTGTGTATCTGTGTGTGCATTTTCAGCGATATTTATTTGCACGCGCAGAAGATATGCGCGAAAAACGAGAGCGTTTTTTGCAAGAAAGAGAGGGAAAATTCGGACACATGTCTGCACATAAAATCACACATCAAACACATCTTTTAAAAGGAAAGAGAGAGAGAGAATACCGCGCGCTTTACCCGCGTGAAAACCTAAACTGCAGCTTTTTTCTGTTGAAGCGACGTTTACCTGAGTATTGATCGATTTTGTTGAATAATAAAATGTCCGACAAAGTCTCGTCGTCTCCGTTGAAATCAACTTCACCTTTACTTTTGGGGAAGAAGAACGGCGACGAGTTTGTTGCGAATTCTTCTTCTTCCGACGACGACGACGACGCGTCGTCGTTTACGTCCTCGTCCGAGGAGGAGGAAAACGAGGAGAAAAAGAAACGCGAAACATTGGGAGTGGTTGAGTTTTTATCGAACGTCGGGAAGCTCTTGGAAACGAGGGAAGGCATCGATAAGACTTTGAAAACGTTAAAGTATTCATCCGTGTTAACGGCTTTAGTGTTGGTTGGTAACGAGAACGACGAAGACGGACAACAACAACAACAACAACGAACCGCGAAGCAGTTGAGAAAACTTGCGAAAAGTTTGAGCATAAGCCGCGGGTCATTACGACTGGGGAAGTTTTTAAAGTTTTCTTTGCAGTGTCGAGAACATTTGGTGCTGTATTTAGCCGCTCGAGAAGGAGGAAGGAACAAAAGAAGTTCGAAGAGTCGAGAGCGGACGTATAAACACGCGTTAGAATTTTTAGCTTTATTCACGGAAGCGGTGTATTATTTTTTAGAACAAGGCGTCTGGTTACAAAATGTCGGCGTGTTTAGACCGGACGATCCGGTGAAACGGAAAGAGTTGAAGATGTTGGCGATGAAAGTAGAATTTTTCATGTACGCTACGTCCATACCGTTAAGAATGGTGGAGTGGCGAGAAATCGAGAGATTGGAAAAGGCAATGCGCGTGAAAAAAAAGAACGAAGCGATCGCGTACGAGAGGAGCATGTCGCCGAGTACACGGTTCCTTGCTTTCATTTCGTCGCCGCAAAAGAGAGGAGTGGACGAACGACGAGAGAAAGAAATAAAAGACGAGGAAACGGCAGCCTTCGCGAAAGCAAACGCGATCAAGTCGATTGTAAAAGACTCTTTGGATTTAGTTTTAGTCACTTCAGATTTAGAGTGGATTCGCGAGCAACGCGCTCGTGACTTTGTCGCGAACGAGTGGGTGTATTCCACGCTCTCCTTGAGCTCTGCGTTGATTTCCATCTCCAAGTTATGGGCGAAAACGTTGCGCGTGTAAAAAAAAATACGAAACGCCCCACATTATATATGGGTTTATAATAAACAATCATTTCGTCCGCGACGAAGAAGGCACATCACATCATATTTACAACAATAACATTCTCTTTATCTTTCGCTCTTCTCAGCGCGCGGAAGTGTGTACTATACACGCTGCACATCGCCAAAAAAATTATTTCTTCACCGCGTCTTTAAAACTCTTCCCGGCGCTAAAACTCGGATACGCCGCGGCTGGAATCTTCAACGGATCCCCGGTTTTCGGATTCCTCCCTTCTCTCGCCGATCTCATTTTACGTTCAAACGTCCCGAACCCGGTCAAAGTAATCTTCTCGCCCGCGGCAACCGACGCCGTGACTACGCCCAAAGCCGCGTTCACGACGTTCTCCGCGACTTTCTTCTCCACCCCGGCGGCTTCCGCCACCGCGTCCACGAACGCTTTTTTGTTGATCGAGGCAACCGCCGAGTACGGTCTATTTTTTATTTATTCACGATTCACGCGTGCGCACAGAAGAGGAAAGCGTCTCGTTAGTATTCGTCGTATCGGCGTAACGATGACGACGATGATGAAAAACGTCGTCGTCGTCGTCAAAGGTAGTCTTTCGAGAGAAAAAAGAGAGCAGCAGTAGTACGAAGTCGTTTTCCCGCCATTTTCTGTGCAATTCAAACTCCCAAAAAACAAAGAAAAACTTTTGTCGCAAAAGCGCGGAATGATCAAATGTAGAGACGTTCTCATCTCTTTCTCTCTTTTATTGCGTACCTGACGATTTTAGTCGCGGACGATCGATTGTTCACCGCAAACTGTTGCTTCAAACTGGTTTTCGTGGCGACGAAAGTCGCGCATCGGGCGATGACGGACATGCTTTCTAAAGGAAGAGAGAGAGATTGATGATGATGCGCGTCAGTGGTAAATTCGACACCTCAAGGGAAAATTCAGAGAGAGAGAAAAAGAAGAGACACAAAAACGAATCTCGAAAGACGCGTCTGTCTGTCTCTCTCGCCAAAAAAGAAGCCTAATCCTCTTTCTTCACATTTTGGGGCCGTCATCGAAGCAGGAGGACATTTGAAAAGAAAAAAAGACACGCGACAGAAAGAACCAACAACCTTTATATATATTTGCGCGTAAATGTGTTTCCTTTTAAAACTGAGGAGAGAATGAGTTTCTTAACTGTCGGAACTGTCGAGTGTTTCGCCTAAAAAATTGGCCCCAAAATAGATCGAAGATTTTTTACAATTTTGCTCTTGCCTTTGACTCTTCTTCTCTCGAGAAAAAGATCACGCACCAAATCAAATCGCGCAGAAGAAAAAGAGAGACGCGAGAGACAGTCCTTTCAAAAGAGCAGGGTACTGTACGTTTTAAGCGTTCGCTCTTGGTGGCTCGAACGCACACGCAAACGTTGCGCGGTTCGGGACGACGCGCACACCGACACACGCGCACACGCTTGAAAAGAAGAGAATCGGAAATTGGAATGGCCCTCAGCCACGGAAGGATTACGAATTTTCCCAACGCGAAGAGTTTCACGACGCATCATTCCGAAGAGGGGTTAAAGGGGAGAAGGACGATGACGACGATGCGGAGGAGGATGATGACGATGCGTCGTGTTTTCGCAGCGGCATCTTCCTCTTCGGGAGGTGAGACAGGCCGTATGAATCATACGACGCAGCAGTTTTTTCGGAACGAAAACGAAAGGAGAGTTTGGCGAAGCGGCAACGCGTCGACGTCGTCGTCTGAATCGTCGTTTTCGGGAAGCAGACGAGAGTATTACGCGTTCGGTGGTACTGGGAGGAGTGGAAGCGACGTAAAAGCAATCAACCATCCGGAATCGAAATCGTCGAGTTCGACGTCGTGGAGCAACGGGTACGCGGCGAACGCGGATTTCATCGAAGACGACGAGGAAAACGAGGTACAAAAGCTAAAGGAAAAACAAGCGAGAAAGATACAAAATACACCAGCAGCAGCAGCAGCAGCGGCGGCGGCGAAGAAACAAACGCAGTATAAGAACGATTTCACATTCACCGGAGAAATCCACCGAGTGACGTTTCACGCCGAGGATACGGGCTACACGGTCGCCAGAGTCCTGTGCTCGGACAAAGATACGTTGAAAGAACTTCCGAAAGGCGCTTTGACAAAACCAAATCGACGACCGAAAAAGGGACAGAAAGAAGCACCGGCGACGATAACGGTCGTCGGGGAGATGCCGAACGTTGGCGTCGGGCAGACGTTAAAGTTGACCGGATATTGGCGATCGAACCCGAAATTTGGCGTAGAGTTTGTTTCCACAAAACCAGCGGAAATGTGCGTCCCGAGCGACGAACAAGGCGTTATCGCCTATCTCTCCAGCGGCATTTTACCAGGGTGCGGACCGGTCACGGCGGAGAAAATAGTCTCGCACTTTGGAGGGAAAGAAACATTAGCGGCGTTAGATTCTACGGAGGGAGCGAAACTGTTGACGAAAGTCCCAGGTATTGGCGCGAAAACCGCGGTGAAATTGAAAAACAACTGGGACGAATCCAGTTCGAAACGGAAAGCGACGTCGTTTTTAACTGAAGAGTTAGGCGCCTCAGCGTTGATTGCGAGACGCGCGAGTTTAAAGCACGGCGCTCAGACGGAAGTGAGAGTAAAAGCGGATCCGTTCAAAGCTTTGAGCGATATTAAAGGATGTTCGTTTCATCACATCGACGAAATCGCCGCTCGATTGAAAAAATCACCGGACGATCCCTCGCGACTCGGCGCGGCCATGCGCTTCGCGTTACAACGCGTCGCACAATCCGGTGGTCACGCGTACATGACGTGGCCGACGTTGAAAGATCACAGTAGAAAGTTGTTGGGTAGTTCGGGCGCGTTGATACCGGACGACGTGTTTATCGAGGCGGCCAAAACAGCCAGAAACTGCGGCGACATTTTCGTTTTTCAAAACTTCTCCAACGGCGAGTTTGGCGCAAAAACTCCCATAGCATCTTTAGCGCAATGGAACGACGAGACGCACATTTTTCACGGCAGCCTGCACGAGTGCGAAAAATCAATCGCGGATGACTTGTTGAGACGATTGAGCCGACCTAAGTTCAAAGTCGATGAAGCTCGAGTCGCGAAATGGCTCGAGCTCACGGCGGAGAAAGAAAGCTGGGGCCAACCCGGATTGTCGCAAAAACAGTTGGATTTTTTGAACGTAGCTTTAATTTCGCCGTGTGTGGCGTTAACTGGCGGTCCTGGTACAGGTAAAACGTTTGCAACGCACGTCATCGTTCGCTTAATGCGCGCTATGGGAAAAACAGTCGTCATGTGCGCGCCAACCGGACGAGCCGCGCAACGCATGGCGGAGATAAGTAACGCCAATCGATCGATGACGAATCCGTTACAGTCGAGTACGATTCATCGTTTGTTAGAGTTTAAAGACTTTTCGTCGCAAGGAGATAGTCAAAACGATGCGGATTCGAATGGAACAGGAGACGATATATCGAGTGCAGCCGTGGATGATTCGAACGCGTTGAGTTTCAAAGGCGTCTTTGCGAGGAACCGAGCGAACCCGTTGGATTGCGACGTGGTGGTTGTCGACGAGGCATCCATGCTAGATGCGCCTTTGTGTGCAGCCTTGTTAGACGCGATTCCACCGAAAGCGCAGTTAATTATCGTCGGCGATGCCGATCAGCTCCCATCTGTGGGACCAGGTGCCGTGTTGAGAGACTTGATTGCTTCGCAAAGGTGCCCGCACGTACACTTGGCGGAGGTGTTTCGCCAAGCGGAGAAATCGAAAATAGTTGGTGCCGCACACGCGATTAATCGAGGTGACTTTCCAGAAGATATCATTAAGGCAACCTGGTCTGGTTCGCAGTTAATTGCATCGGACGACGCGTCCATCGATTTAGGCGATGCGAATGTAACCGATTGCGTGTGGGTGGACACTACGGAGAAAGAAGACGACGCCACGGCGCGAGAGATTTTGAGTTTCATCATCGACGATATTTTACCTCGACGGCGCATCAACGCGAAAGAAAAGTTACAAGTCTTATCGCCGATGCGGAAAGGCAACAACTCCGCGGCAACCTTGAACGCTTTCTTGAGAGAGAAACTAAACGCGGCCGACGGATCCGACTCGAGCGAGTTTGCCACCGCCTCCTCCTCTTCCTTTTCGACCGACGACGAATCCGACTTCCTTCACAACGACGCCGCCGACATCCTCAAACTCCGCAAAGGTGACCGCGTCCTTCAAAAGAGAAACGATTACACCAAAGAAGTTTTCAACGGCGATCTAGGCGTCGTCACGTCCATCGATACGAACGTCACTACCGTCACCTTCAACAAAAAGTCCATCCAATACACGAAATCGGAGGTCCTCGCCAACCTCCTCCCGGCGTGGGCAATGACCGTCCACAAATCGCAAGGTTGCGAATATAGCGCTGTCGTGCTCTGCCTCTCCTCCGCCCACGGGTTAATGCTTCGCCGAAACCTCTTATACACCGGCGTCTCTCGCGCGAAAGATTTATTAGTTATCCTGGCGCCTCGCCGCGCGATGGAACGCGCGGTGCAAGACACGCAAAGCGCCGAAAGAAACACCGGTTTGGCGAAAAAATTAAACTCGAGCTACGACATCTACCCGCATTCTTCATCTTCGTCGACGGAGAAGAAGAGTGGGGGGGTCGTCGGAAGCAGCGGCGGCAACCCCGCCTCGAGCGCGTCGTCGAAACAGAAACTCACCAAGCGCGAAGCCAGGTGAGAGAGAGAGAGACAGAGAGACAGAAGAGAAAGTGCTTTTACGTAAAGATTTTATGCGTGTACACATATACGCGCGACTTAGACGCGGTTGAAATGACTCTTATTTATATACTCTAATATCGAGCGCAATGACACAAAGAGCGCGTATCGCGCGCTCTCTCGCCCTGGATGATAGTACGCCACGTCTCTTTTTGGATTTTTCTCTTACGAAAACCTCACAGTTTGCCCCAATTCTTATCCCAATTTGTATACTTTTTGCACGCGTGAACAGAGACCCTTTTCGCTCGGACGAAAAGAGAGAGAGCGTTAGAGAGCGTCTCTAGAGCGCGCTTTAGATATATAGAGTTGTTTGAGCTCTTCTTTTTTGCCCGCGACAGACAGAGAAAGAAAGAAGGAAAGAAAGAGAGGCATCTTCTCTCGCCGTCCAATTTCCGTTACGTTTTTGCGCGCTCTCGTTGTTGTTCTCTGAACTCGAGAACACGACGAAAGGAAAGGAGAACATCAAAATCATGTTTCGACGAGTGTCGAGACGAGGGTTTAATGCGATTTTACGGACGACGTATTCGTCGGCGGCGAGGAGTGTCGACACCTTTAACGAGAAGTTGATGTTGCCTCTAAAAAACGTATCTTCTTGGTCTTCTCGAGTAAATAAGGAGAGCTGCTTTTTTTACGACCGAAGAAAAAATTGTAACTCTGTGAGGACGGTTTCGACGACGACGATTCAGACGACGGATTTTGCGTTCCACCGAGGCCACCGACGGAGGATGAATACTACGCGCGACGAGGACGAGACCCAGAGGAAGACGACGATTTCAAAAAAGCTGCGGCGCGGCGTATCGTCGTCGTCGATGAAATCGGGTCAAGATTCCACCAACAGACGCTTATCGGAAGCGTTTTCGAAGAACTTAGTCGACGACATTTATCGCGGTTCGTTTCGGAACCAAACGGGCGTGTCGTTGAAGTACATGATGGATTTTGGGAACCATCCGAGAGATCAGCAGTTGTTATTTTCTGCGCAGTTTTTACACAAAGAGCTGCCGATTCGATTGGCGCACAGAGTCGCGGAGTTGGAGAATTTACCGTTTGGTTTGAGCACGAAACCGCAGGTGTTGACGGTGAGAGATTGGTACGTCGAGTCCTTCGAGGATATTCGAGAGATGAAGGAGATAAACTCGATGGAGCGGGAGGAGAAGTTTACGGAGTTGTTGTCGTCGGTGATGAAGAGGCACAACGACGTGGTGCCGATGATTGCCAGAGGGGTGTTGGAGTTGAAAAACGAGCTCGCGGAGAAGAGTAAGAAAGGAGGATCGCACGGCAGTAGTAGTACTAATAATAATAATAACAACAACAACAATAATAGTAGTAGTAGCATCGATGCTAATCGCATAGCGCACTTACCGGAAATTCACCAGTTTCTAGATGGGTTTTACATGTCCAGAATAGGCATGCGGATGTTGATTGGACAGCACGTGGCGTTACACGAGCCACCGAAAAAAGACTACGTTGGTCTCATTTGTACGAAAACGAGAGCTTTAGAGGTCTGCAAAGATGCCGTGGATGACGCGAGAGCGTTGTGCGCGAGACAATACGGCGACGCGCCGGAGGTTGAAATTTTCGGGGATCCGAATTTGACATTTGCGTACGTTCCTGGGCACATTCATCACGTGGTATTTGAGTTAGTAAAGAACTCGTTGCGAGCGGTAGCGGAGAGATATAAAGATTCGGACGTACCACCACCGGCGATTAGAGTGGTTGTCGCTGAAGGCAGCGAAGACGTGACCATCAAAATTAGCGACGAAGGCGGCGGTATTCCTCGGTCTGGATTGAAAGAGATTTGGACGTATTTATATTCAACCGCGGATTCGCCTTTACAAGAGATGGAGTTTAGCGAGGCAGGCGCTGGTTCGACGCCAGTAGTTTTAGCGGGGTATGGGTACGGTTTACCGCTCAGTCGTTTGTACTGTCGGTATTTCGGTGGGGATTTGCAAGTGCTGTCCATGGATGGGTACGGAACAGACGCTTACGTGCACTTGAATAGATTAGGAACGGGTACAGAACCGCTACCGTAATTGTCAGTGGTGTTTGTTTGTAAACTATTTTTCGCAACCGAGAATAAAAAAACACTTCTCAGTCTAGCTTCTTGAAAAAGATTCAAATCTCTTCTTCTTCTTCTTCTTTTTCCTCCTCTTAAAACGCGCAAGCGTTCAACTCTGCTATGCGTTGCTTCCCACTCGCGTCGAGTTGAGGCAAGAAAGCGCGCATTAATGATCTCGGTAATCTCGCTTCGGGATCATTTTTGCTCTTTTCGTTGGAAATCAACGCCGTCGCTTGTCTGTTGAACATGTCGAACGCAAAGCTGATGGAAGTCTCCCAGGCTTGGGAGTTCCCATCCGTCAAATGAACAACTTTCCCGCGCTCGATGACAATCGCGAGCGTTTCTTGGATGGATTCTCTCGGCGATCGTTTACTGACGAGACAACTCGGGAGTAAGTTTTGCGTGTCGGCGTAGGAGATGCCGACGATTAAACTCCCCAAAGCGCCTTCCGTGGCATCTTTTGAGAGCATCGAGGAGACTTCCGCGGCGGCGCGAATTAATCGATCCACGTCAGTGATAACACTTTGTCCGTCTCTCTGCTGAAAAGACATGGCTTGTGCGGCGGCGGCTTGTGCGGCACGACTGCCTTTAACCGCTTTCGAGGCGGATTTTTCTGCAAACTTGGCAATCTTGCCGACGTTTCGAAACACCGCCCAGACAAGTTGCGCCGCAGACGGCGACGCTGGATCCAACGCTTTCAAAACGCTCGCAAGCATTACTCGACCTTTCGGTAAAGAAACAAGTCTTTGGAAGATGACGTCGCTTTCATCGCTGCTCAAAACCGGCGATTCTGGCAAACGCAAAGTAGAGACCAAACCTTCCAACAGAAATTTTTTACGTTGCGTCAACGCGTCCTTCGTCTTTTGCTTCATCGACGCCTTCTCCACTTCGTTTTCCTTTTCTGCGTCAATCTCGTCTTCGTGGTTCATGGTATCATCGGCGGCGAATTCATTCTTTAAGAGTAATCGGTCGATATCATCGACGTCTAACAATAAGTACATCGCGTCTTCAATCATAATTCTCGCCGCGAGTAAAGGTTCGTTCGCCAATCGCACTCTCGGCTCGTTTTCGTCATCGCCAGACTCGTCGTTCTCTTCCTCCGGGCCGGTTGGAATTTGCAATAACTGTTTCGGCGTGCGAACGTTTGAAAACGGCACTTTACCCAACCCTTCCAAGCCAGGCACGAACGTCACTTCGCCTCTCTTTTCTTTCACGTGCGAAGGCAACTCTCTCAGCTCCTCCGGACAAAACGGTTCTCTCAAACGCCCCGGATTATTCTTCGATAAAAATGCTTGATGGTAATAATCGTGCGAGTACGCCTTCTCTTGGTCCGGGTGCGTCGCTTTCCACTGAATGCGTAAGATTTGTTCAATCTCTTCGCCTGTCATCAATTCGCCTTGGAATCGAGGACGACCGTCTCGTCTCGGCCCGGTAAATATGCGTCTCTGTTTTCCTGATTCTGTGTAGTGCTGATTGAAACCACCCACACCACCTGGACCACCTCGACCACCTCGACCTCCTCGACCACCTCGACCTCTTCCGCCGTGATGGTGATGAAATCCGGGCGGTCCAGGAGGCGGCGCCATCCCTGGCGGCGGCGGCATCATCCCTGGCGGCGGCGGCATCATCCCAGGCGGCGGAGGAGGACCTCCATCCTGTCCCAGCGGTGGAAACATATGTATACCTCCCATTCCCGGCGGCGTTCCTTGTGGCGGCATCATACCTTGCATCGGCGGTGGCATTCCCGGCCGTGGCGGTCCTTGCGGCGGCATTTGGCCGCTAAACATCGGGTGCTGCGCTCCAGGCATCGGCGGTAACATCGGCGGCGGCGCCGCGTGTCGCTGTTGGCCGTTGTTGTTCATGTTGTTGTTGTTCTCATTATTACCCCCACCACCATTCCTCGCCGCGTTCAATAAATCCATCGGCGTCAGCAGTTTCTGTTCGATACTCGCCGACGACGGAATGTCCACTTCTTTCGATTTCAACTCTAAATCTTCCATCTCGCCTCCAATTTCTTCCATTTTCTTCCCGTTCTCATCTTTCTCTTCTTCGTTGCCGAAAAACCCGGCCAATTTCGGCGGTTTCGGAATGTTCGCGAAGAATCCCATCTTTTCGTCTACTCCGTTTAAATCTTTTTAACGTGGCGCGCTTATTCCTTTCTCTCTCTCTCTTTATTGCCGAACGAATGAATCGATTACGAGAGAAGAAATGTTTCGATCGATCGATCGGCCGCCCCCAAATCTCTCTCTTTCAAAGAACGCTCAAACTCGCAAAAGCCGTCGAAAAGAGATGAAGTGTTCAACACAACGAAAAAGCCTCCTCTTTACTTCTTCTTCGAGAAGAAGCGCAAACGAACTGCGTGTTTTAAAGCGCGCGTCTTTACGTTCCTTTTAAAAACAAAATCGATGAGAATCGTTCTCGTTGTTATGACGCGAGAGACGAACAATTAAATTTAGTTTTTTCTCTTCTTTTTCAGTCAAACGTTTTTTTTTCAGTCAAAAAAAAAAAAAGAATTACTCGCATGTCGTCTCATGACGGAAGAAGACAAAGAAGAAGTTCTTTCTCGTCGAACGAGGAGGAGGAAGAGGAGAAGAAGAAGAAGACGAGTGATGTAAAGAACAGGAAAAAGAGAGATTTGACGCGCTTGGCGGCGGAAACGAGACGACGCAGAGAGGAGTTTTCGCAAAACAGCGTGAGATGGGCACGGGAAGAAAAAGAGAGAGTTTTGAAAAAGGTGAAGGAACGGAGAGAGGAGAACGAGAGGAAGACGGAACTGTTTTTACCTTGGAGGAGGAAGAGGAGGGAGATTATGGTTGGGAGGAAAAGCGCGTGCGAAGTGAATTTCTTGAACGCGGCGGGTGAGGAGAAGGAGGGAGAAGAAGAAGAAGAGGAGGAAGATTTTGGTCTCGTCGTTCCCAGGCACTCGGAGCCGAACGTGCGATACGCGAGGGAGGAAGAAGAGGAGGAGGAGGAGAAGAAGACTGATGAACAAAAACGAAACTCTGTGTCGATTTCATGGTGGTGCACTTTCACGACGAATGATACGGAAAGAGAGAAGCGTGAGAAAGCGATTGAAAAGTTGCGCGAGCGCAGGCGCGGGATTTTGTCCTCGGTCAAAGCGGAGAAGAAGAACGAGAAGAAGAAGAAGAAGAAGCACATTTTTGTACAAAACAAAGAAGGTAAAGAAGAAGAAGAAGAAGAAAAACCAATCGTATGCGCGTCTTCTCCGAGACAAAATTTGAAATCCAAGCGGTTTCGAATGAAACAGGAAGTTTCCGAATCGAAAGATTTTGCCGGTCAAGAGGCGAAGCTTTTAGCCTCCATCGCGCGGCTGGACGAAGTCGTGAAACGAACAAACGAAATAAACGGTGGTGCCTTTGCCAAAGAAAATGAACTACGAAGGAAAGAAGAAGAGCCAAAAAGAGCGCAACCTCCGCAAGAAGAGCACGCTCTGATGCGTTCCATCGCGCGCTTAAATCTCAAACTCGAGTTGACGCATGAAACCATTCAAATCCACGACGAGAAGCTATTCCGCGAGCTGCTTCAAATCTCCTAAAATATAAACTCATGCGTAGTGATATGTCCGTCGTGTGATTAAATAATAATACTCGTCTATGAATAGATACTAATCACGCCAAAATCAGCCAACGAAGCCATGCACTGCCTCTCTCTGGAAATGACGTGCGAGACCATGTTTAGTAATTTCCTCCTCCTTCTCGCGATGCCGTCGTCTTCAACTTCGCCCGCGATCATATCCGACTCAACCTCCTCGGCCGATTCTAACCCGTCTAATTTCTCCTCTAAAGTCTTCTTCGCTAACTCTGCTGCCGCTACTTTTTTGCTACTGTCCTTCTTCTTTTTGTTCGCGTTTGCCGTCTTCCCAGCGCCGATACCGAGCATATCGCCGATTCTCTTATCTTTGTTCCCGTACACTTTCACTTTCGGCTGTTCGGCGAGTTTCCTATTTTCTTTGGCGCCAAACAACGCGTTTTCTCGAGCGTTCGTGCTGACCGTGTTCCAATTTTCGTACTTCACCACGCCTCTTCCGCTGTTTAACCACGCCGATTTCGGTATCTTACCGCTTGGACGTTTGTCGTAATACCACTTCTCCAACTCTTTCCCGCCAAACCCAATCGCCGAGACGCGTTCGCATTTTTGCAACATGAGAAACAGCATCAACAAACCAGAAGTGACGATGTGATTGTTCAACGTATCGTCCAACTGTTGCGCCCACTGACGAAACGCGGGATTCATCGCGTACGTTTTCTTCGTACCTAATCGCATCAAATCCATAGGGTTCCCGTTCCATTTCGTCAACACCGTTTCGTCTTCGTATTCTCTCACGCCTTCGTATTGCGTGTTGGTTAATCGCAACGTCGTGAACGACCCGACGTCGTGTTCGTAGCCAATCGTTGGCGCGTTATTCAGACGAACGACCACTTCGTGTTCATCGATCGTTTTCCCGTACCCTTTCCCTTTCAACGCCGCTCCCGAGGAGACCACCGCGCACGTCTTGAAACTCGCCCTTTTCGCAAACATCTGCCTTTGATTCTTTTCGTCGTCGTCGCTCCCGTCGACTTTCCCGTTCCACGCGTCCCCAAAAATATCCTTCTCTGGTACCTCCCCTCGGTGAAATACCTTCCCGTTCACCTTAATCTTCTTCTTCTTCTTATCTAAAAGCATTTGCTTCTCGTGCCAAATCTTCCTCGCTTCCTTCTCGCTCACTACGTTGGTCGTCGTTCCGAGACCGCCGCTCTCGCTCTTCTCACGTTCCTTCTTAAAGAACAAATCCTTCGCTTTCTCGTCGTGTCTGCTCCGTCTTAAAGACGGCGTATCTGGTGTGAAAATATACGTTTCGTTTTTGGTACTTTTACTTGTCCCGTTGTTCGTCGCGTTTTGGTCTTCTTCCTCCTTTTCCTCCTTTTCCTCCTCGAGTTCCACGTGAAACACGTTTTTGTGCACGGAGACCCAATCGTTATACGGCACGTTCGGGAAACATTTCGGCACGTCTCGAGCGACCTGTTCGCAAAATTTACCCTCCAACGCTGCCGGGCACTCGGAGATGGATTCTTGTCGCTTTCGATGGCGCAAGTCCGCTTGTTTCGTTTCGATGATTTTGGACGATGATGCCGTCGAGGGCGCAGCGTGTTGTTCGCCGCGAATGCTTCCCCGCGTTGGAGGGAACAAAGACGGGACGTGCACTCCGTCTACTTTCAAAACCCCATCCGGTCGGAAAAAGACGAGGAAAACGAGTAAAATGAAAAGCGGCCTCCTTTTCGACCCGTTCGTGGTGGTCTTCGACGTCGTCGTCGTCATCTTTCACGCGTCTGTTTAGAGGAAAAGTCTGGGGAAATTTCGATTGATTTTCCATCTCTCTGTGTCCTCATTACTTTGGAGCGAACGACGAGAACGAACGAAAACCTGTCGCTGTTGCAGATATAAAGAAGACGAGGACGAGGACGAACGGTTTTTCCTCGTCTGTTCTTTTGCTTTGGTACTTTCGTAGTCTTCTTGACTCTTCTGTTGTTGTTTAAGAGAGAAAGAAGAAGAAGAAGATGGGGAAAGAACGCTTCTCCGCCTTCGACGTGTGCGCGGAAGTGTCCTGCTTGAGACGCTCGATTTTAGGCTTATGGTGCGTACAAATCTACGACGGCACGGAGAAGAACTCGTTGCTCTTGAAATTCAACNAACCGGCGGCATCTTCTTCCGAGGAGAGGACGGGAGGAATCCGCGGCGGCGAAGTGAGCGAAGCGAGGAAAGTGAACCTTCTCGTCCAACCTGGAGTGAAACTGCTCGTAACGAGATACGCGAAACCATCGACATCGAGCGGTAAAAGCGATGGGAATGGGAGTAAAGAACAACAAAGTGGAGGCCCGTCGAACTTTGTGCAAAAACTGCGGAAACACGTGAAGCAGAAACGGTTGAACGATATCCGACAGCTCGGGATGGATCGCGCGGTGTTGTTGACGTTCGGGGCGAACGAGACGGAGACGAAGTTGGTGGTGGAATTGTACGCGAGCGGGAACGCGGTTCTGTGCGATAGGGAGTTTATGGTGATGACGTTGTTAAGGTCACACGTGGATAAGAGGAAGAACTTGAGGATACTGGGGAAAAGGAGGTACCCGGTGGAGCGGTTTCGAGCGTTTCGGATGCCGACGAGAGAGGCGTGGGAAGACGCGCTGAGAGGGGTGTACCAGGAAGAGGAAAGAGCGGTAGATTTAGACGAAGACGAAATGGAAGACGAAAAAGCGTACGAGGAGGAGAAGAAGAGAAGAGAGTTAGAGCGGTTGGCGAATATCCGCGCGCCGCAAACGTTGCGAGAGTGCTTGTGTCGCGGATTTTCGTTCGCGCCGGCGCAGTGCGAACACGTCGCGGCGAAAGCCGGCGTAGAGAAAGGCATGCTCGCACCACTCCCTCTCGAGAGCGAGGACGTGAAAGGAAAAATTTTCGAGAGCATAGAAGAAGAGTTTCGTTGGTTTCGAGACGTGACGGAAGGGAACGTGTTTCCAATTCCCGAGGTGACTTGCAAAGCGCTGACGATGGAATTGTTGACATCGTCGTCGGGAAAAGAAGAAGACAAAGGGAAGAAGAAAGAACCACAAATTGTCGAGGTATTCGAGGACTTCTCTCCGCACCCGATGAAACAAAACGAAAACAGGAAAACGGTCTCGATCGACGAGATTTTAGGTAGGGATAGTAGTGGAGAAGAAAAAGAGGAGCAAAACGTGTTCAACGACGTTTTGGACGAGTACTACGCGAAGCTCGAGTTACAACAAGGCGTCGTGCAAAGAAATCGCGCGGAAGCGCAAGCGTTGAAGAAATTCGAGAAACTGAAGAAAGATCAAGAGAACAGGTTGAAAGTTCTCGAACGCGACGCGGAAAAAGAGGCGCAGAGAGCGGAACTGATCTCTCGGAACGTGGATGATGTTTCGAACGTGTTAAACGCGGTCAACGACGCGTTGGCGAGCGGGATGGCGTGGGACGATTTAGAATCTATGATTCACGAAGAGAAAAGGAGAGGCAATCCAGTCGCGAAGTTCATTTCGAGCTTAGATTTGAAGAACAACCAAGTGACGATAAAGCTCGCTCCGAAAGAGGACGTTGAGATTGACGAAACGACCGGCGAGGAAGTCGTCGTGAAGAAGCACAAACCGATCGACATCCCGCTCGATTTGAGTTTATCGGCGTTCGCGAATTGCAACGCGCGTTTCGACCTGAAGAAAAAACACGATACGAAACTTGACAAGACGGCTAAACACCACGACAGAGTCGTTTCGGACGCAGAGAAGAAAGCGTTGATGAAAATAGAGACTTTGAGAGAGAAAGCCCTTCCAGGCGCGAAAGCCGCGCGAACGCCGTTTTGGTTCGAAAAGTTCATCTGGTGGGTCACCTCGGAGAATTGTTTAGTTTTACACTCGACCGATAACACGCAAGCAGAAATGCTGTTCGCGAAATACGCGAACAGAGCGGAAACTGGGAACGATTGCTTCATCTTTTGCGACGAAAACGGCGCGCCGGCGATTACGCTCGTCAAACCGCCGCCGCGATATTCCTCGGCGAATGGTAACGGCGAAAGCGCTACTACGCTGAAAGTGCCCTCTCTTTCACTCGCACAAGCTGCGCAGGCTACCGTCGCGAGAAGTGAGTGTTGGGCCAAGAAACGGTCCGCGTCGGCGTGGTGGGCGAGAGCGCGAGATATCTCCAAGCGTCGATGGGACCTACCGGAAGATGCCAGTTTGCTCCCGAGCGGTAGTTTTGCTCTCGTGAAAGGAGCGCGCAAGAAGTTCTTACCGCCGGCGAAACCGGAAATGGGTTTCGGTTTACTTTTTGCCGTCGTCGCGAGTGGTGAAAATACCTCCGGACACGAAAAAGAGCGCGTGGTAAAATCAGAATCCGCGGATGCGACGTTTTACGACGAAGACGGGGACGAAAGGCGGGGTCGTAATATTCGAGAAATAAGCAGCGCGGAGGAGGAGGAGGAAGAGGAAGAGGAAGAAAACGAAGAAGAAAACGAAGAAGACGAAGAGGAAGAAACGAATGTAAATGGCGAAAAAGTGGTAAACGAGCTCGCCACGCAGATGGAGTCAAAAGCTTCGATCGATGCCGCAGGAAAAGGCAGAACGAAGCAAAACGAGGTTTTCGAAGGCACAAAAAAACGCCTCTCCGCTGCGCAGCGCAAACAGATGAAGAAGAAAGGCGGGGGGTTGAACGGTAGCGGTGACGACGACGACGTTTTTGACCCGCTCAAAGCGGCGGCCGCAGAGGCCGAGAGCAAAGAAACAAGCATTTCTAACGACGACGAGATTGAAGAGGACGAAGAAGAGAGCGACATCGACGACGGGTGTAAAGAAAAGAAAACAAACGACGCCTCGTCCGTCTCGAATCCCAACAAGCCAAAAAAACGCGGAAAATCCGCGAAAGCGAAACGCGCGGCTAAAAAATACGCCGAACAAGACGACAAAGATCGCGAACTGGCCATAAAGTTACTCACGATGAAGCAAAAAGAGTCGAAGAAAGATAGGAAGAAAGCAGCTTTAGTGACATCGTTGAAACCAGAGATGTCTTCTTCTTCGGATGCCGCGACGATGAAAAAGAAGCAAATCGTCCTTCCCGAAGCGCCGACGCCGGAAATGCCAAACTTGAAAGAACGCGGCATTAAACCTTTGGTGTACGAACCACCAGACACCATCGACGACGACGACAGGAACAGTAGCGACGACGACGAATCGACGAAAAGTCTCAACATCGCCGTCATCCACGAGCGTCGCGATACACAAACCGAAATCGCGTTGCGTCAACTCACCGCGCAGCCGTTTGAACTCGACGGCGTGTCCTTTTGTCTCCCCGTCTGCGCCCCGTTTCAAGTCCTCGCGAGTTACAAGTTTCGCATCAAACTCATCCCAGGAACGCAAAAAAGGGGTAAAACGGTGAAAGATTGCGCGAACATCCTTTTAAAAGCGCCGATATATGCGTCGAACGAGGAAAAAACCGCCGCGCGCGAAGCGCTCGAGACGAAAATCGAAGAGTGCGCTCGCTCGCTTCCGCTCGGCGGGTGTAAGATTACGCTGCCTCCGGGCGCGATGAAAGAGCTCCAAAAACAGCAAAAAGAGATGAAAAAGAATAAAGTCAAGACTAAAAAGTCCTAGAGAGCTGCGTGTTTCTACGCGTTCGTGTTGAAAATGTACTCATCATCGCATTACCGCCGCTAAAACTCTACTCTCTGCGCGCTTTCGCTCGGTGCCAAAAGTGACTCAAATCGTTCATCCTTTCCACGCACAACCCGGGGATTTCCCCTCGTTCTTCTCGTATTTCTCGAAAATTCCCGAACGCACCTATCGTTTCGCTACACGTCGCGCACAACGCCATTAAAAATGCCACGAACAGTTCCATTTTGATCGAGAATGCGATGAATAAAGATGCGTTGTTGTTCTCCTCGTGCATCTTTGCGCTCGATTTTGACTGAACATGAATCTGTCTCGACGCCGCGTGGCACACGACGAGAAAGGACAAGAGGAATACCACGAGGCCTTTTTGCCTCTGTATATTCGCGTCCATTTTATACTATAACTCTCTCTTTATATATATCTCTCGCGTGCTCCTTCCTTTTTACGTCAGAGTTCTCCGCACAAAAAGTGTCGACATTTTCGGGAAAATTCGTCACTCTGCGCGAGAGACTCAAGACGATGAAAGAGGAAGAGGAGCGTCGATCGCTGCTCCTCGTAACGACTCCGCGTTCGAAAAGAAGTAGTTTTAGTTTCGCTCGCTTTTTGAAAAGGAAAAGTAGTTCGAGGACGCTCGAGGATGATGCGTCGTCGTCTTCTTCTTCTTCTGTGTCGTCTGCTTTGACAACGGGGACATCGAGCCGCGTGATGATGATGTTCACGATGTTTACGTTTATGTTCGTGGGTATCGCGTTCGAACGAACGAAAAGAGAAGGAGAGAAAGGAATGCGTTTTCAACACCTCGGAGATGCTCTGAATACGACCACGGATGATATCGCCGAGAATACGACGAGTACTACGAAGTTAACGTTCACGTTATACACCGCGTGTTCCCCAATGGACAAAGTCTTGCCCACGCTGAGAGGCAAAGGAAGCGACGATATCAATGACGACGATGTGAAAGAATACGACTGGTTTTCCAGAGTCAAAGCGAAACTGGTACTCAAAGACGACGACGAGAATATCGGCGGGAACGATTTTAGCTTCAACAGAGGTATTCCGATGGAGCAGATAACATGCGGCGAGTATCGCGTCGAGACGGGGTTGATGAAGCGAGGGACGGCGTTTGGGTTCGCCTTGTACGAGATACCACCCAAAGATGATGATGATGATGATGTTTCGAGTTTAGGAAGATTGATACATTACGAAAACCAACGGAACGACGCGTACGAGTTCGAACCTGAGGGAGCGGTCGTGGTGAAAGATATCGGGTGTTTGACGACCGATCCCAAGAGAGTGGATAAAAGGTGCCCGTGGGGTGAGAGAGGCGGCGTCGTCGGCGGGTACTCGTCCTCAATCGCGGAAGACGAACGCGAACATCCGTTTGGAATGCGCGAGTGCACGTATAAGTACGAATACGGCGACGTGACGTTTTATAACCGAGTCTTTGACGGGAAGCAGTTGGAGTACGTGTGGGGGAGTTGTTTAGAGTCGTGTCCGGCGTTTACGAAACATCCGTTTTGCGCCGCCGCGGCAACACCAACATCACCACCCATAGAAGAAGTAGAAGAAAAGAAAGAAGAAGAAGAGGAAGAAGAATCATCCACGAGCAATCAAACCTCCGAAGTCAACGACGAAGAAGAAGAAGATGAGGAAAACGAAGAAGAAGAGTTTACGTGCGAAGATGGCCATCACGTCATCGCCGACGGAGAGACGAATTCCTGCGGCGAATGCCCGCCTGGTTCTTTTTCGTTCACGCCGAACGACGCGTCTTGCCAACTGTGTCCGAAAGGATTTTTCCAACCGTTCGGTAAGAGCGAACGGTGCGAGGCGTGTCCGAAAGGCATGTACCAAGACGAAGAAGGTCAGAGGTTTTGCAAACCGTGCGACGGATCGGAGATATCGCCGGACGATATGACAGAATTGAAGATGGAGGAGTTGCACGACGAAGGCGTACCAATCGGTGGCGTCGCATGGAAAATGGTATCACCCTCCACTAATGATTCGCCATCGTCGTCTCGTTTAGGTGTCACAAAGCGTCGTTCGTCTCGTCGCGAACAAAACAATAGCAATCGTAAACTGTTAGGAGGAGGTTTATTCGGTAAAGGCGGGTGGTTCTCGGACGATGACGACGAGAACGATATCAACGGCGACGGCGTCGTCGACGCGAGGGACGTCATCGAGCGAGAAATTGAAGACGCGAGAGCGAAAGGTAAAGGCGCGGAGAGTAAAGATCAGTGCGTCGCGTCGTCTGCTTCGCCGGTCATCGTCGTCGACGACCAGGACGGTACCATCGCGACGAACGACGACAAGAGCACGCCGATTGACGTAAACGTCACGAGTGAAATGACGAAAGATAGAGTGATTCCAATGCCGACGACGCCGAAGGTAAACGTCGTCGTGAGCGACGAAGCGAAAGAGGCGAGGAAAGACAGAGAACCGGAAGCCACGTTTGAATCCGCGGCTCAAGAGACTCCTTTTCCGGTCAACACTCTTGACGCGGCGGCGGGTAATGTTTCCACCAAAGCGACTGAGATTGATCCGGAAGTCATCGCCGACGAAGCCGCGACGCTTAAAAATTCCGTCCGTCACGAAAAAGAGCTGAACGATTTGCTTCGAGAAAAGGAAGTCGACGACGACGATACCATCGTGGACAAGAAAATCGTGAAAGAAGAGGCAATCATCGAAACGTTCGAGAAAGTAAACGTCAAAGAACTCGAGAAGATTGATCAGACGTTAGCATCCGTTGCCGCTGAAGAAGCGGCGACGGTAAAAGACGCGTCCTTATCCACATCGGTAGATGTCGAAGAAACCAAGGAGGATTCAACGGCGACAACGACGACGATGACATCTTCTTCTCCTTCTTCTTCTTGCGACGAAACCGTGCGAGGTGAATTCGGCGTCGGCTACCGCGGGTGTCAAACGACCACCAGAACTGGGAAGAAATGCATCGACTGGTCCAAACAACCGTTCGGGAGCAAATACGGCGTCGCGCACGCAAAGTGGTCGCACCAATCGCAACCCGATTTCATGGATGAAAATCCGCGGAACTATTGCCGAAATCCGAGCGCATCCGCGGATGGCATTTGGTGCTACGTGGACGCGCAAGGCGGCTTCGATTCATGCGAACCAATCAAACGATTTGCCGCCGGTTTAGGCATCGACAACCTTCCCATCGAAGAAGAAGAAGAATCAAAAGAAGTTAAAGAACAAGAAGAACAAGAAGACGTCTTCACCATCGCCGCGGCGGATCGCTTCGAGAAAGAAAAGCAATTTAGAGTTTAGGGTCTTAGATAAAATTAGGGTTTAAGAGTACAAATTGGGAAGAAAAAATGGTACAAAATTCACACAAAATACGCTCTCTTTTGCTGGTACATACACACACACGTAAGATGTCGACTGGGGAGGAAACCCATCCTTTACTTTTGTCCAAGAACACGAAGTGCAACACTCTTTCTCTTCACGACGACGTGAACGAAGACGATGGCGTTTTGAAAGTCGGATTTGATGTTGGGGAAAAATCATTGAAGAGGAGGAGCCGCGGACATCAATGTGTCCTCCTCGCGTTGGCGGCCATCGCATGCTCGCTTCTCGTCCTGAAAATACGCGTGCACTCAGAAT
>JGI20155J14468_10000890_pt1 | contig 23831 bp, 18 predicted proteins | sample COG_05_FD_14468 | JGI IMG/M metagenome (IMG submission 14468) | reverse complement strand
AAAGGTGGTAAAGGTTTAGGTAAAGGTGGCGCCAAAAGACACCGCAAGGTGTTGAGAGACAACATCCAAGGCATCACGAAGCCGGCGATCCGTCGTTTGGCGAGACGTGGTGGCGTCAAGAGAATCTCTGGTTTAATCTACGAAGAAACCAGAGGTGTCTTGAAGGTGTTCTTGGAAAACGTTATCCGTGATGCGGTGACGTACACCGAACACGCCAGAAGAAAGACGGTCACCGCCATGGATGTCGTCTACGCGTTGAAGAGACAAGGCAAGACCTTGTACGGCTTCGGCGGTTAAGCGTTGTCATTTGTATTCTTTCCGCTCTAAAATTCGGGAACAGTTCAAACAACGAAAAACAAAAATTGAAGATTCTTATCTTCACCATCCATACATCTCGTATAAGATACTCTCTAAACACACACACACATGACGTACGCGCTTTCTTTGTTTTCTTTCATCTTCATCGCGTAATTATTATACAAAACAACCTTTTAATATTACGCGTATACTATTCTTCTAATACAAGTTTAAAATTTACTAAGAATAACCAACAATAACAAAATCAGCGGTTCAGAAACTTTGGATTGTTCCAACTCAAGACGTCCGGATGTACGCTCTCTCGGACAACCTCCAATCGAAATTTCCATCGTTTACTCAGATTTGCATTCAAAGTCTTTTTATTCAGCTGGTACATGCTTTCCAACGTCGCGAACGTTTGCGCAAAGTGCGGCGAGTTTGGGAAAATACGCATTGAACTCCTGCAATGCATCAGTAAAAGTTTGAATAATTCGACGCCGTCCGAGCTCTCATCGTCGCAATCTTTAACGTAGTCTAAAACAGCCTCTCTGGTGACGAATGCCTGCCAATGATCGTCTCGCATCAACGCTTTTCGCATGAATCTATACACTTGAATAGGCGTCAGCAGTTTTTGCGATAACGCAGCTTTGGCAAACTTATATCTCCGCGAATATTTCGTTCGACGCGATTCGTTCCATCGCAACAACTCGTCGTCTTCGGACGCGCTCGTATCGCTTTCATCGCTATCATGTGAATACTCGTCGTCGTCGGAAGAAAAGTCGTCGTCTTCTTCGTACATCGAGGAAGAGGATGAACTACTCTCTCCTTCCTCTTCGTCTTGGTCACTCTTGTGGTGATTTCGACGACGGTGTCTACGGTTTTTCCTGTGGCCATTCTGTATCATCAAGAGCGAGGCATCTATGCTTAGCTCGCCGGTATTTAAATCGAAGAGCTTTTCGAATCCAGTTTCGTTAGAACACGGCATGTAAAACCACCTCGGATCCGTCGGTGGTTTCGCCACGGTGGATATTTTCGCCGTCAGCGATACTTTCGCCTCGTCTTCGCATCGCAAGCAGTGGCATTCGAAACCAAACTGTTTCCTAAGAATACCTCGTCGAATATCTACGGGCACCCAAGTTAAAATCGGCCCCGCGTAGTTAATAGTCAACTCTTCCCCGGCGCGAATATCGCGCAAAGTATAAATCGAACATGCCTCGTCGACCGTGTTTGATACCGCGCAATTCGGATGACAGGAGTGATTAAAATGCTGAGAAACCGTATGCGTGCTCAAAAGTTTGTAATGCACGTAAGAGTTTCGCTTTTCGACGCCACCGAATTGCGTAGGTTTCAAAATATTTCGAACTTGGCCAATTGCGGTCTTTTCGATTTGCTTTTCTACTCTCTCCCACGTTTCGCTCGATATCGAGTACTCATCCTCGTCTTCGAGTTCACCTTCTTTTGCTTTACTACTAATATTATTATTATCACCATTTTTTGCCTTGGCTTGCTTCAGAAGTTTATTCCTTCTGTTTTCCTCTTCTTCTTTGCGCAAAAACGCGTTTCGCGCCTCAACCTCCAACGCTTTTTCCGTCAGACTCGCTTTCGCCGCCTTCAAACTCTCGTACTCTCCACTCACCTCTACTTTCACGTATTCTCTCACGAGCTCTGTAATCGCTGGCACGGTCGTTTTTGCGATAACTCCGACGCCTTTGTGCGACATTTTCTCTCCGATAAACCTCACGCTTTGTATCTTTGACCAGTTTGGTGTCTTTTTCACATTCTCTTTCAACTTCAGCTCGCTCTCGTCGTCCGGGGCTATTTTCCTCGCGTGTCGTCTCCGACTGTCCCTGCGCCTCTTTTCTTCTTGTTCGGAATCGTTATCATCCGAGAATAGCAGCGAGGTTTTCCTTTGCTTCGTAGTATTGGCACCATCGTCGCGTTGTTCATCATCATCGTCCTCTCCTCCTCCTCCTCCCAAGGGTTCCCAGTTTCGTTCATTTCGCGTCGTCGTCGTTTCAACGCTCGTTCCACTCGCCATCTCTCGACGCTTCAACCTTGCGCTTCACTCTTTGCTCTCGTCGCCATTTTTTCACGTTGTTATTTTTATTATACGTATTCTTCTTTGATATTTTGCGAAGAAGAAAGCGTGGTGTGTTCTGTTGCATCCATCATCGCGTGGTGTGTGTTTTGAGGAGGTGGTGTTCGTGCGAAAAAAGCGAAAAAATGTATGAAAAAGCGTCGCCCGTGTGCACACATCTCTGTTTTTTCAAGGGCGATTTTTTACGAGGAAAAAAGTCGCTCTCTTCATTGCGCTCTCTTCATCATCACGACGTTTTTCTTCACTTTTCAAAAGGAAGAGAGAGAGAGAGAGAGATTGATATTTGTCGAGAGGACAACACTTATTATAATAAAAGCACACGACGCGCGCGCGCACAAAACAACGAAACGGGGAATACATAAAATGTTCAGTTCCCCATTCAAGTCGTGGAATCGACAACGCACGCAGCAGGAGGACTCAGAGATGAGAAAAGACGGGGAGAAGTTGTTTGAAGAGAGTAACAACACGAACAACACGAACAACAACAACAACGCGGTGACGTACAAGGCGCGGTTGATGACGTTTTTCGGTCGACGGAAGAAGAAAACTACGACGACGGTTCCTCCGAAGAAGAACGAGAAAGATGATACTNATGGAAAAACAACTCGGGGGGGGAACAGGGGGAACAACGACAAAGAGAACGACGGGGTTGGTAGGAGTCTCATAAACGAGAAAGAAAGAACAAAAACGACGACGCAATCCACAGAGCAGCAGCAGGAAGCGGTTAAGAAACCGATGCAACAAAAGCGCGCGCAAAAGTTGAAGGACAACGTCCAAAAGTCAAAGGAAGAGAACGCCGCGAACGCACGTTTGCGAGAACAGAGAGATTACTTTGACAAAATCGATAAAATGTCGAGTTTGCAAAGCGAGAGCGAGTGTTCGCCTCTGCCGGCGCACCGCGGGACGATGCAAAATAACGCGGGACGAAACATGGAGCTGTCACCGCTCGGCGTGATTAAAGCAGTTGGTGGATTAGAGTTTGACGGCGTGGATGCAAAGAAGGCGATAAAAGAAACGCGCATGGAACAACAACAACAACAACAAGCGAAAGACGAAGAAAAAGAAGAAGAGCAGGAAGAAGAGTTTTCGTTCCCGACGCCGCAGCAACAACCGCACTTTTTGCTCGGAAACAACGCGACGCCATCGCCGGCTTCGCAAGACAGACGAACGGCAGAGTGGTTAGCTTCCTCGCAATTACCGGCAGTCTCGGAACACGCGCTTTTAGAAAGCGTGAGAAACTTAACTTTAGAGGAGAAGATCGACGAAGAATGCGAAGACGAAAAGGAAGCGCCGTCGTCTTCCTCGTCGCCATCTTCGATAAGGGAGACAGAATCCATCGCGCAAACAAAATCGCAGTCGTACAAGTCTCCGTTTAACAAATCAACTCGTTCGTCGCGACGAAGAACGTCCTCGGTGCACTCGTACCATTCGATTCACGACTATAAACCAGTCTTGGCGACGAAGAACGCGCATCGCGTGAGCGAAGGAAGTTTGCCAAAGGAACAAAGACGCTCATCGCTTGGCGGCACGATACGAAAATCTATAGTTGGTCTCCAAGCTACGGTCGCGAATGCAGATATACAGTCACCACTCGTCGAAATCGAGAACGAAGAAGAAGAAGAAGAAGAAGAAGAGGAGAAAGAAGAGGCTGCAGTTGAAGAGACTGAGGAAAAATTCCTCACGAAAGAGGAATCGAGTGAGCTCGGACCACTCGAGGCGCTTCTCAAGGAATGCGAGCAATCGCCAGAAAACGTCAAGACCGTCTCAGATGAAGTTAAGAAAGCGAAAGATCCAAACTCGAAGAAAAATTCGCTCACGATCGAGAAAATTGGAGAAGGAACGTACGGCGAGGCATACATGTGCGACAATGTCGTTTTGAAAGTTGTGCCCATTAGCGACGAGAAGAAGGAGACCAGTGCAAACACGAAAAGAGGTAAAGAAAACGTCGAAAACGGCGCAGAAGAGAAAGAAGGAGAAGAGGAATACCCCCAAATGGTCGCTTCGGAGATCAGAGCGGAAGTTGCAGTCGCAAAACGCTTGACGAAGTTACAGCCGCACCTCGTCGCGCCAAAGGCGAAAAACGTCACGGACGGCTTCGTCCCGCTCGACCGCGTCGCCATTTGCAAGGGGCCATACGATAAATTACTCCTCAAAGCGTGGGAATCCTTCGATTTCCGCAAAGTTTCCGAAAACGAAAACCCGTCCATGTGGCCAAAAGATCAGCTCTACGTCGTCTTTAGCACCAGAAACGGTGGCATCGACTTGGAAAATTTTAACCTTCATGATTGCAAAGAAGCGTTTTCAGTACTTTTGCAAATCACCGTGGCTTTAGCCGTCGCCGAAGAGGCTTGCGGCTTCGAACACAGAGATTTGCACTGGGGTAATGTGCTCTGCAAACGTGATAAGGTTGATTTGGAGAACGACAGCACGAGAAAAGCGCGATTAAACGGCGTCGACGTGACTTTAGACACGTACGGCGTGACTGCCTCGATTATCGATTTCACGCTTTCGAGAGTTGAAATCAAAGACGAGTCTGATGTCGTCTTTTGCGATTTGAGTTTAGATCCGGAGTTGTTTGAAGGTCCGGAGGACGACGCGCAAAGCGAAACGTACCGCAGAATGCGGAAAGCGTTGAACAACCAGTGGGGCGCCAGTTGCCCGCAAACCAACGCCTTTTGGTTGCACTATTTAGCAGACACGCTCTTGACGAAGAAAGAGTTCAAGATGAGCCCAAATCAAAAGCAATCGCTCGGAAAGTTCCGAATGAACTGTTTGCAGTACGAGTGCGCCGCAGACGCGATTTGGGATCCGCTCTTTGCTGGAATGTGGTCCAGCGGAAGGAAATAAAGTTTTTCAATAGAGTGCTGCGAGAGGAACGAAGCGAAAGCTTCTCGGAGCGGCGAGGACAAGAGACTGTGTGAGAGAGAGAGAGAGAGAGAAACAGAAACAAACAAACACACAAAATACTTAATCACCATGTAATTCTACTATATCTATACATATCATTTCACTCACTACTCACTAACTATTTGCGCGACCTCGAAAGGCGTCCCCCCACTTCTCCTCCTTCGTTTGCGTCTTGGTAAGCACCCATTGCGACTCCCCCGCGGAGTTTATCGTTTTCACTCGCACGTGGAACCGCATGTTCGGTTGTAACTTTTCGATGAAAAAGCTCCTCTCCGTCCCTTCGTATATTGGCATCCACGACAGAGCTCCGAGCGCTTCTTTAATCTCTTTCCTTTGCGGTTCTATCTCCAACTGATAATAATCACAGTAGTTATACTCCGACGTCTCTTCTCCGCATTCCCAAGATACTTTTAACGTTGTCGAAGTTGCCTCGACGCGCACGCATTCAGGCTCTTTGGGAGGCACAGAGTACAAGCGCGAGAGCAAGTACTTCTTCATCTTTCGATGCACTGTGCCTATATAATTCATGCTCTAATGCTACTACTACTACTCCTACTCCTACTACAACTACAGGTACGAAAAGAGGATGGATTTTAGAAGATTTTTCAGTCAACAACAACAGACAAACATCACTTTTTTCTTTCTTTTCATCCAAACGAACACAGACGAGAACGAGCGGGCGGGCGGGTCTTTTTGAGACGACGTTCGAAGACATGTCTTCTTCGAGAAGAAAATCAGAAATAGTCACCTTACAGTTTGGCGAATACGCCAATCACGTCGGCGCGCACTTTTGGAACTTCCAAGACGAGCTGATTGGATTAGCGTCGTCCATTTCCGAACGAGACGAAGACGATTCAGACGACGATTCAGACGACGAGGAGAAAAAGTTAGTGAACCAAAACCGGTTCAACGCGATCGACCACGAGTGCTTATACCGCCAAGGGGAGACGAGACGAGGGGAAAGAATACAAACGCCGAGAGTCGTCGCGTACGACTTGAGGTCGAGTTTAGGCGGCGTCAAGCAGTTGGGGTATCTCTGCGACGAAGGAGATGATTTTTTTTCTTCAACTGTTTCTTCTTTGTCTTCTTCTCAAATTGCGCTGAAAACGTGGACGGGCGAGATGCGAGTGCACGAACAACCGCGAGCGAAGAAGTCGGAATATCTGAGACGATTAGAAGAAGAAGAGGAGGAAGAAGAAAAAGAAGTAAGAGGAGAGGAAAGAGGTGCTGAAGAAGAGAAAGAAATAGAAGAGGATGATGATCGAGAAAAGAGGAAGGAGAAGAACGGTCGCGTGGCTGTAGTCGCGGCGGATGACGTTGAAAACGACGGGTCAGATATCGACCGGCTCGTTGAAGCGGCGAAGAAGCTCAAACACGACGCAATGCACTGGACGGATTTTTCGAAAGCGTTCTTTCATCCGAGGACGGTACAAGTTTTGGATGGAATCTTTGAAACGTCGTCGGAGGGAGTGAAAAGCTTCGCTGGATTTGGCGAAGGCGCCAGTTGGGCGATGGAACTCGATCGAAGAGAAAATCTCAGAGAAGACATCAGAAAGTGGGTCGAAGAGTGCGATTATTTGCGCGGGTTTCATGTTTTTGTGGACGATCATTCAGGATTCGGAGGTTTATGCGAAAAAGTGCTCGAAGAGGTGAGAGATGCGCACGGTCAAGGCGTTTCCATTCTCACGTTTTGTTGCCGCAGACCGCGCAACGATGAAGGAAGGAGAAACCATGAAGAAATCAAAATAAACAACGACGGGGACGACGACAATAACGAATTTTTAGAAATCACGCAGAAACGAAACGATGAGCGACGCCTCATGTTAAACGACGGATTATCGCTCGCGCGAATCTCGCCTCTCACGGACGCGTACATTCCTCTGTACGGTTCGCAACCGAACGGGCAACGGCACAGCGCGTATCAAACGTCTGCGAGAATTGCAACTGCTCTCGATACTATCACGACGCCGTGGCGACTTAAATCCACGGATGGATTTGAATCTTTCGTCGGAGCAGAAACTGTGGCAACGTTTATCGGCCGCATGCAATCGCAAGCCAACGCACCCTTCCTCCAGACGTCCATGTTTACGCGAAGAGGCGACTTTGCGTTTGAAGAAGACAAAATATCATTAATGGAGCCGCTTTTTACTTCTTCTTCTTCTTCTTCTTCTTCTTCACAACGAAGAAGAAAAGCTTCAAACGAAAGCGATGGAGAAGATGAAGACGCAGAAGAAGCTTTGGCAGAATCGCACGTCATTCGTGGAGCTCCGTTTGGCCAGTCTCGCCGCGTGTGCGAACAACTCGAGGAACGCCTGCGTTCCGGCCAACGCGTGGCCGGAATACCAATCGGGAGATGTGTTGCTGGTGCGTCTTTACCACTTCCAATGACGTATCCTACTGACGATAACGTCACGAGTAAATCTCCTCTACTCAGCGTTCACGCGATGACGAGACAAACGAGAACCCAGGAGAAGATGCTTTCGGAAAAAGCAAACAACTTTGAGCGAGCGTCTCGCAACTCTGGCGGGAAAGCTATGCTTTCGTCGTGGGGATACGACTTTGACGAAACGTGCGAGGTTGTCGAGCGCATCAGAACAGATGCAAAGCGGTACGTGGACGACGACTTATAGTAAGTAGATATTAGATAATTAGGTGTATACAAGTATATAATAGAATAGACAATCCTCAAGAGCTATAAAAATTTATGTGCGCGCGGATCCAAGGAAAAAAGTACAAGGGTGGTGGTGTCTTCTTTTGCCCTCGTATAACGAAAAGATAAGAAGAAATCCAACATTGCATTTGTAATCTTCTTTCCGCGCACACCGACTACAACAAAGAAAATACGATGATCCATCATTTACTTCTTCATTCTGTTCCACGTCGAGTGCGTTTTACCCGCCGGGGCCAAAACCTTACGTCCTTTCTTCATTCTTGCCTTCAAAACTCTTCTTCCGTTTGGCGTCGCTTTTCTCGCAAAAAACCCAGATTTTCTCGCCGTCTTTCTTCTGGTACCACCCAAAGTGCAACCAATGGATCGGCCACCGGCCGTAATGACTAAAGCACCGCGTCCGTTACTCGCCGACGGGGTGACTCGTTTGTTGAACGCAAAAACGGACGCGTTCCCAACCGTTTTCTTCGCGGACAAAGACGTGGATGCGGCTGACGTTGAGGTTTTTGAGGTGGAGGATTTCAAGCTCATTCTCGTCATCGCCGCGGTCACGCAACTAGTAGCAGATAAAGTAAAAGCAGACATTATTGTTTGTTTTCTCTAATAAATTTCTTAATTGACTCGATTATATTATCTTAACGCGCGTGTGAATTTCGCGTGGTGTGTGATATGTGATGTTACCGCGTTCTTTTTTTTGACGGAAGATTTCCGAGGGCGTTTTTGGCAATTGGTCCTCTATCCTCTTCTCGTCCCAAAGGCATTTTTTTTACGACACCCCCTCCATCCAAAAACACGCAGAAAGAAGAAACCAAGCAACAACCGACTTTTTCATCATCGCGAAGAAGGGAAAGAGAGTTTTTAATCTTTTTCGGAAAGCGCGCTTTAAAGTTCACACCCGAAGCGAGAAAACCTCATACACGCACACGCAACACAGATAATAAAAATGTCTTTCGCAGTTTCCTCCTTTGTTGGCACCAGAGTCGTCGCCAAGACGAACGTCCGCGCCTCTGCTTCCTCGAGAAGAGCGTCGGTGCAAGTCTTCGCCGAAAGAAAACTTTGGTACGAGTTCTCGTTCTCAATTTTTTTTTTTGTAAATCTGCGCTTTTCGAGCGCGCGCGCGGTTGAGAGTAGTGCGATTTCACCTAGATTTTACTCGATCTGTCGACGGAATTGAATGCCGTAGTATTCGACGAGCGTTTTCACAGTATCGGATTGAACGAGTGGATGTCGCATCTCGCCTCTTTTCGCGCGATTGAACATTATTTTTTGCAAGAACCATCTCGAAGCGGAGAAGATACGGAGACGAGAGAGTATCTTTCAACTAAAGAAAGGCTGTCGAACGCTTTTCCCAAAGAATACGATTTTTTCCTTTTCTCGCGCGCGCTGGCTGTTGTTCCTTTGATCGTCATCATTTGCTGACAATAACGAAATCTCCTCTTCATTCACATAACCATCACAGGTTGCCGAACATCAAGACTCCGGACTACCTCGATGGTACCATCGCGGGTGACTACGGTTTCGACCCGCTCGGTTTAGGCTCCGATCCGGAACGCTTAAAATACTACCAAGAGGCGGAATTGATGAACGCTCGATGGGCGATGATGGCGGTTGCCGGCATCTGCACGACCGAAGCTTTGGGCATCCAATCTAAGTGGTACATGGCTGGCCAAGAAGACTACGGTTTCCCGATCAACGCGCAGTTGGCTGTTTTGTTTCCGACCATGGGTTTCTTGGAAACGAAGAGAATCACCGGCTGGTTGGCGACGGGCAAGTCTGGCATCAATGAAACGTTTCCGTTTGACCCGTTAGGAATGGGCGCTGACAGTGATTCGATGAAGTTGAAGGAGATCAAGAACGGTCGCGCGGCGATGATTGCGTTCGTTGGCATCTGCGTCCAAGCGTTGGTGTTGAGAGAGGGTCCGTTGGCTGCGTTGCAAGACCACGTCGCGAACCCGTTTGGTAACAACTTAGCGACGAACGTCATGAACCTCCCGATCAACTTGGCGTAAATTTATACACACATAGAAAAAGAGAGAGAGAAAGAGAGAGAAAAGGAGAGAGAGAAGGAGAGAGAAAGATAGGGTGCAGAGAGAGAGAGAGAGCAGAGAGAGAGCAGAGAGACAGAGTTATGCTGATAAAACTTGTTGTAACAAACCAAAACTATAGATGCAAAATAAAGAAAGACTTTCGTTACAAAACACACGCAAAACAAAAACAAAAACAAAATGTCGCCGACGACGGACACTTCTGTCGTCGTCGTCCACTGTAAATTCGCCTCCGAGGACGAGTCGAAGACGATTTCGATATCGTTACCTCCCTCTGTCCCCGCGACGGTTCGAAAAGTGTGCGAGCAATTCTTATCCGAGCGCGCGGACGTTCAACAGTTGATACAAAAGAAAGGAGGCACGTTTGAAGGATTTAACGTCTGCGCTTTACCGAGGAAAGAAGAAGCGACATTAACGACGACGACAACAACAACAATAAAAACAAAGAAGGAAGAAGACGAAGAGGAAAGAAATCAGTCCACCATCAACGGGTTATCCGTCAGCGAAGCGTCGACTGTCTTAGACGATGCGAAAGTGTTACAAAACAACGATCGGGTCACCATGGCGTTGACGAAAGAATATAACTTGAAGAGTTTGAATCCGGTGAGGAAATATACGGTTGGTTCTTTCCACGGGACGAATTTACCGAAATTTAAAAGCGGGAAACAAGCTGCGGTAGAATGGCAAATGCGAAGGACGATCGACGAGGCGAACCCGACGGTAGCCTCTGGATTATCTTTAGTTGGAGGAAAAAGACAAGCGTTTGTCGGCGCGAAAGAGAAAGGACAAAGCGCAAAGTTTTACATTTTGAAAGCGCAAAACACGAACGATTTCTGCGCGTTGCCGATGGAGACTTGGTATAATTTCAGACAGTTGATGTCGAGAAAAGTGCTAAATTTAGAAGAAGCGGAAGAATTGATGAAGAATAAGCAAGATAGGTTGTACGAGACGTCGGCGAAGTTTGTCGGAAGCGGGGCGAACAACGCCGATTTAGACCGGTTTTCGGATTCGGATTCAGAGGACGATATCGTCAATCCAAAGTCCAGACGAAACAAAAAAAGGGGAGACGACACGGACGACGAAGACGAAGAGAACGGTGGGAAGAAGAGAGGAAGAAAGCGAGGCGGCGGCGGCGGGAAGAAGAAAGGCGATGACGAGGACGAAACGAAAGAGAAGAACGAAGACGGCATCGGCGAAGGATGGGAACACGATCAAACGTATTCCGACGACGAAGGCGGAGAAGTCATGGCAACTGCGGACCCGGAACAACAAGAAATAGATAAGCAAAACGCACCAAAACCTCCGACGGCGGATTCCGACGATGAGCTCGATGAAAACGCGCAGAAAATCAAAACGTTGTTAACGAGGCAAAACGCGATTGAAAATAACATCACGGCGGCGGCGATATTCTCGGACGACGACGACGATGATGACGACGACGATATTCCGGAAGATTTCGATCCCGATAAGGAAGAAGTGAACATCGGGAAAACGCGATCCCTGATCGATAAAGTGAAGCAAAAAGAAGTTAGAGATAAACAAGCGGCTAAGGAAGCGGCGGCGGCGGCTAAGGAAGCGACTGCCGAGCAACAGCGAAGAGCGTTAGCGCAGCAACAACAATTGCAGCAAGAACAGTTACAGCAACAAGCCACCGCAGCTTCCCAAGGTGTGAAAAGAACGGCATCGCAGGCTGGCATGACGAGTCAAGAAAACTCTGCTCGGAAATCAGCGCAGCGTCCGTTGTCTCGAGGAGCGAGCGCTCTGGGGGTTGGCGGAGACAAAATCAAAGACGAATCGGCCACAAATCCAGTCGAGAAGATTATTCGCGAACTGTTAAAGAAAAATCCCGGTCGCACGACGATGAAAGACATCACCAAAGCGTGCAGAAAGGCTGGATTGGTAAGTTCGGATGCGGGAAAAGCGCAACTGAAGCAAACGATCGAGCGCATATTGAGATTTAGCCAAACAAGCGACGGCGTAATGGTCGTAGCTTTGAAATGATAATGGTAATTGAATCTGTCTTGTGTTGTATTTATTTGTACAAAGAATTTTTTAGTTCGCCAAGGCGTACGTAAACAACCCAAGCATCGCCCCGCTGATGCAAAAGTTAATTTTCGGTCCGATAACTTTCGCCTTTTCGATAAACACGCGTCTCGCGGCGGTTATGTTCCACCAAGCAAACGCCGCGACCGAGGCGTACGCCGCGGACATTTCGTCTCCACCTTTAAATGCAGCTTGGTACGTCATGGCGGTTAAACCGAGAACACCGCCGACTAACCCGTGCGCGACGTACGTCGTATTCTTCGTGTATCCAACGCCGTGATCTTTAAGACTGTTGTTTATATATTAGTATTTTGATGATGATGATGATGATGATGATGATGATGATGATGATGCGTTAGTGCGTACTCATCATAACGAGACCGGGAACAACAAAACAAAATTCGATCGTCAACGAGAATTGAACAAAAAAGGTAAATGTGCAAATTCAAATTCATTTTCGCACNACGATACGAGAAGAAGAAGAAGAAGATCTATGTATATATATATTAAAAGCAAACGTACTATTTCGCCGGCATGAGAATGACGTTGGACGCGTACGCCGCGCCTACGATCGTGTTGATTTTCAACACCGTGTTCAGCGTGATGTTCATCATATATTATTTTCTTTCTTTCGTGTTGTGTGTTAAATATTCTTCGAAATGAAGAGGAAGTGAGTGAGAGATGATTTTTGTTTTTTTTTTGCTCTGCGCAAAATAGAGCTCGTAAAAACGTGGGGGGTTTGCACGTTTGACATGAGTAGTGCAACAGAGTTTTCGATGGCATCGCCACCAACAGCACCGAATGTGGTATCGTTCGAACAAATGCCGGAAGGGGCAAAAGTCCAACTCGAATTCGATACCAGCTACGCGAATTTCAAAGTCGAACGAAAAGCGGACGAAATTGGAGACGCGAACTTTCCCTCGAACTTACACAACGTCGCCGAGTTATTCGGTCAATTACACATGTTGAAAAACGTAACCAACTTACACCGATGCGTCGAACGGTTTAAGACAATCTTGAAAGAAGGACCGGATGGGAAACAGAATAATCGCATGGGACAAGCAGCCATCGTGTGTTTCAACTGTGGATGTGTCGCTTTGCCTAAAGGTGGCGACGTTGGGATGGAGTGCGCAAACTGCGGGGAGAAAGAGCAGACGAATAAAGTGGTCTGTAAACGAGAAGATGGATCGATGGTTCCTTGGATTGAAAACGGAGTGAAACCGATGACGGAAGAGGAGAGGAGGAAGAAGATAGAGGCGGACGTGGCGATGGCGAGGAAGTTACAGAGTCTCGATGAAGACGGTAATAAGAATGGGTAGTGGGGAAAGGGAAATGTACTAGCGTAAACTTGCATTAAAAACTTAATCATTCGCCGCGTTCGTATCTTCGCCTTCTCTCCTCACTCTCACCGCTACCACTGCTACTACTACTACTGCTGCTGCTACTACTACTACTCCTATTGCTGCTCCTATTGCTACTTCTACTACTACTACCACCAAATCTACCACCTTGTTCTCTTCTCCTTGTTCTCTCGAATGGCACGTCTTGTCGTCCTCCTTGTCGTCGTCGTTGCTCCCGTTCTTTGAGCTGTTGCGTTCGTTTTGCTTCATCCGCGTTACCATCCGAGTGATTCACGAACCAATCCGGCAAACTCTCTCCGGACTCCATGAAAGCATTTCTTAATTGTTTATAGATTGGCCCGTTTCCAACCTCGTCTTCAAATCCAGCCACGTATAAGCTCGTCGATGTTCCTTTCTTCCCGGCTCGAGCGGTTCTTCCCAATCGATGGACGTACTCTTCAAAGTCTCGTTTATCCGTCGGCAAGTCGAAATTAATCACGTGCTCGACGAGAGGAATATCCAAACCTCTCGAAGCAACGTCCGTGGCAACTAATAACGATATTTTCCCATCTCGAAAAGCTTCTAACGTTCGGACTCTCGCGCCTTGCGTCAAATCTCCGTGTAGCGCTTCGACTGTAATTTTTTTCTTTAAATCCGAATCCGAATCCGACGACGACGATGACATGGACGATAAACGTTCCTTGAGCCAAATTGCCGTTTTCACTTGTTTGCAAAACACCATCGTTTTTTCGTCACTTTTATTTCTACTTTCTATGGCCTCGAGAAGTAACGGGAATTTATACTCCTTCGGTTCCTTCTCATCCGTAGCGTTTGTTTTGACGACTTCTACCAGTTTTTGCGTCACGCCGCGAGCCAACGCACCAACGCGTCCAACAGATATCCTCGCGCGATACGGCGACGGGCGCGTGTATTTAGAGGCCAAAGTGAGCACTTTCGGTGAAAACGTTGCGGAAAACAAAAGCGTTTGTCGTCCATTCTCTTCCGTTGGAATCTTGCCCCGGTTGCCCAACAAATCTCTCAGTTGCGGTTCAAATCCAAGATCCAGCATGCGGTCGGCTTCGTCCAATACTAACAGTCGAACTTCACGCAAGTCAACGTATTCGTCGTCGCAAAAATCGAGCAAACGTCCTGGCGTGCACACCAGAATTTCCGGTCCAAATGCGATGTGTTCGAGCTGTGGCTTACAATTTTCTCCTCCGTGCGCGCACGCGACTCGGAGACCGGTATCGAAACACACTTTGCGCACGTCCAAGTAAATTTGTCGCGCGAGTTCGCGAGTTGGTGCTAATATAACCACCGAAGGTTGACACGGTGTCGATATTGTCGCTATCGTTTTTGTCGTTGCATCAGTATTGTCCCGTTCCTCCTCGTTCGATGATGTTGAAGTCGTCATCGCCGCACTCTCTCTTTTCTCCGCTTTCCTCTTCAAAGCAATTTCAACAGCCGGTATCGCAAAAGCGAGCGTTTTCCCACTCCCAGTGTGCGCGGAACACACTAGATCTAATCCGCTCATCGCTAACGGTATCGCGTGTTTTTGTATCGGCGTCAATTCGGTGAGCCCCATTCTCTTCTCCACGTTGGTGACAACCGCTTTGTCGTGCACGGCCAAAGACGACTCGCTCAAGCGTCGAACGGCAGTTGGCGACGATATCGTGGTGGACTCTGAATCTACCTTTACCTCCACGTCGTCGTACGTCGTAAACAAATCTCGTCGCTCGTTCTCGACTGTTTCTCTCGGAAATAACTCGCTCTCTTGGTCTGGTAAACATCTCCCGTGACTTCTCGCGCCACTCAAGACCTCCCCGCCAGTCTTCGCCGCTTCTACTTCCTTTAAGAAAAACTCCCTCTCTTCTCGTTTCCGGAGTTTGATTTTCTCTCTCTGCTTCGCCGTCAAAAACTGTTGTTGTTGTTGTCGTTGTTCTTTGTGTTCGCGTCGCGAAGACGAGGAAGACGAGGAAGAAAAGGAAGACGAGGAGTTTATTGTTGTTGTTCTCGTTGTTCTCGTGACGACGGCGCATTCTCTCCGCCTCCTCCTCCTCCGATGATGATGATTTTGGTCGCGATGATGATGACCACGACATCGAGAAGAAAAAGAGCAACAATACCCACCAAAACAACTTTTACTAGTATTATTAGTAGTATTAAGCATCGTCGTCTGAATCGTCGTCATCGTATCGCTGCTCTTATTATTATATAGACTCGCGCGTGTCGTGTGTGTAAATTAGTGTCGACAATTGGGTAGACGCCAAAAAGAATTCTCCAGTTCTCACCCGTCTGTCTCAGGGGAACATGACGACGACAGCAGCGAGTGTTGAGTGGTGTTGCGCGTACTGTCCAAGCAGTCGTCGTAGGAATAGTAGCAGTAGGAGTAGTAGCAGCGATAACAGAAGAAGAAACAACAGACGAGGATCATCATCAATCTCATCATCATCATCATCATCATCATCATCATCGTCGTCATCAACGACGTCAAAGACGAATTCGAGAAAAAGTGATAAAACTCCTCCTCCTCCTCCTTCTCCTTCTCCAAATTCTCCGAATTCTCAAACTCCGTTTGTAAAAGTGGACGCGAGAGTGTTCATCGTCGGCGCGGGCGTTGGGACGGGTTCTATACAAAACTTAACCATCCGCGCGGCGAACATCTTGAAATCCGCGGATGTGGTCATTTACGACGATTTAGGCGTCGATAGCGAGGAAACTTTATCTCTGTGCGGACAGAAGTGTAAGAAAATATACGTCGGTAAGAGAGGCGGGAGAGCGGAAAAGAACACGTCGCAAGCGGAGATTAACAGTTTGTTGGTGGAGTTGTCGGCGAGCGGGAGATATAAACACGTCGTCCGGTTGAAAGGCGGAGACCCGACTATATTCGGTAGACTAGGAAACGAAATAGAAGCGCTGAAGCGAGCAAAGATAAAGTACGAGATTGTCCCGGGAGTCTCGAGTTTAGTCGCAAGCGCAGCCGCGGTAGGAATGCCGCTCACGGAAACCATGCGAGGTGGGAAACACTTCGCGTGTATTTCCGGCCACGACGCGAAAACAAACCCAGACGCGTTTAGAGATTTAGCCGACGTAGATACGGTCGTCGTATTCATGGGCGGAAAGAACATCGCGAGCGTAGTGGACGCGCTTTTAATGAACCCAACGTTTGGTAGCGAACAAGCAGCCGCGACGACGAAGAGTAGAGGTAGCAAAGCGACCGCGGCTTCCAAGAGAACGAAAAGCACGCCGTGCGCCGTGGTCAGAGACGTAGACGGCGCGAAAGAAAAACGATGGTTAGGTACGCTCGGCGATATCGTCGAGAAAACCGAAGGCGAAAAGTTAAGTCCGTGCGTTTTCATCGTCGGAGAGATTTGCAAATCCGCCACCTTGCACGAGCGTAACGTTTACTTGTGATGAAAGAGAAGAAGAAGATCTCGTAGTAGTAGTCTCAGTCGTCTCTCTCGTGTGATATTTTTAGCTTTTTATTTGATGATTTTTGATGAAAAAACTTTGATTTAAAAATACACGAAAGGCGCACACTTTAGAATAATAATACACAAAAGTACGTTTACTCTTCCTCGCGGAAGGATGCACGACGACGACTTTGACGATGAAAATCATCACGGTTCAACAGAAAGACTGTGCAGCAACTCAGTCGCCCCGCGAGCTCGACAGCTCCGCGTTTTCGCCGAACGTAAAAACAGAACGAACGATTTTCTTCGCCAACTTCGCGCGACGAAGACACCAGCGGAGCTTTCGTCGCCAGTGAATTCGACGAGAAAAAAAGAAGAAGAAAACAAAGGAAAGAAGTGTACTTCGAAATGGAGCTCGAAAGCGAAAGCGAAAGTGGACACGCGACGACGACGCGAAAAGAAGCGCGAGCTCGATGAGTCGAAGGAAAAGAAGAAAAAGAAGAAGAGCGTCGTCGAAAACGTCGTCGTCGTCGACCACGCCGTTGAGAAGGAGGTGGAGAAAAAAATCGAAGAAGAAAAAAACGCGACAACAATGTCGTTGGATGACGACGACGACGACGACGAAAGAGAACCGTTGGTGACTCGAAGAGCCAAAGAAGCGGTGAACATGTTGAAATCTAATCCGGTGTCGCCGAGAGAAAACGTGGAACGGTATTACGAGTGCATAGAATTATTACGCGAACGGAGGAAACGCGCGGCGAGAGACGCGTTTCAAAAAGCAAAGAGTAAACGAGAGGAACGGCGAAAGCGAAAAGAGGAGGAAAAGGCAGCGAGAATGGCTGCTCTAACTACCGCAGCTGATGGAGATTGCGGGGACGAGGGATGCAAGGACGAAGAAAGCGCGGAGTCCTCCGATAGCGACGAAGGCGAAGAAGACGAGGAAACGCGGAAAAAAATCTTCGAGAAGGAGCTACAGTATGAGTTTAAAACGACTTGGAAAGATATCGCGCACGAATCGAAAGACATGATGAATAAAGAAACACAAAGAAACGCGATTAAAAGTTTAGAGTTGGAATTGAGACGCGCGTACATTTCCGCGCGATTGATTTTCAAGCATTACGCGCTTTTGACGAAACCGTTCGACGAAAATATCGGCGCCGCAGAGCTCGGCTCGATGACGCTAAACGATTGGTTCGCGTTTTTGAAAGATTGCGATTTAATCGGGGCAAACTCAGTGGATGAAAATAATAAAAAGATGCTCAAAAGTAGCGCCGAACTGCTCTTTATTCGATTGAACTGGATTACCGATGCCTCGGGGCGGAAGGTGAAAAACGCAGACACGACGACCAACTCTGATAGATCTTTAGTTATCACGGAATTTTGTGTCGGTATTCTCAGACTCGCGAAAGCTTTGCGTCCGAAGAAGTTTAAGAACGAAATGTTATCGGAAACTCTGGCGAGATTTATGAAAGAACGCATCATTCCTCGCGCGAAATTCGTCGATGTCGAGCCTTTTCGTAGCCGCATGCGAGCGAAGCGAGTTCGTAAAGTTCTAGAGAAGAACAAAACTTTAATCACGCACGTGTTTGAAAAATACGCCGCGATTGGAACCTCGACTTCTATCGGAGCCGCCGGTCTGCGAACGATCGATTTGAACGAACTCGTCGGATTAGTCAAAGATATGGTCGCTCACGTCGCGCGTTCGCAACCAGGAGTTCACGTAAAGTTTCTCGTCATCCAGCGCTGTTTCGGATTGAGTCAGAAAGAAGTCCTCGGCGAGGACGCCGGGGAAATCGATCGAGAAGAATTTGACGAGCTCGTCGGTAGGTTGGCGGAGGAGTTTTACGACGGAACGTGTTTTTCTTTCGCGACGACGACGACGAAGACGACGAGTGAAGTGAACGATATCACCACTACTACGTTTACCTCGTCCTCGCTGGCGGATAAAATTTCTTGGTTCATTGAGACGCATCTCGCGCCCGTGTATTGATTGATAGATACCTTTTGATAGATTGATAGATTTGTGATGATGTGAGAGTATGTTGTGTGAGTAGTAGTAGTAGTAGTATTTTTACGATCGTGTACTGTGCTCGTGTATTTTTTGCTTTTGCAGAAACCAAACAGCTGCCAAAAAACAAGCCCAAAACGAGAGGAAGGAAAAAAAAGAAAAAAGTAGGGTCGGAGGTTGAAAATGTCATCACATAATAGCACGCACTCGACACACAGGAAAGATGTCTTCGCAATCCGTGCAAACTTTCGGACGCAAGTACGTGTATACTATTAGTAGCTGAATCGAATCGAATCGTTCGAGACGCATTTTGTCGTTCGCGAATGGTGGTGAAACCACCTTTTCGCGCGCATCATCTCATTTTTACAACGCAGAAAGGCTCCGCCTTTTGTAGGCGGAAAAGGTGGAAAGGACGATGCGCGCGAGAATTCGTCTCGTTTTAAACGCACACGCGACCATCGCATTCGAACTATGAACTTACCATCGCACGTTTTCTTTTCTTTTCTACCCGTTTACCTTTTCAAACAAACAAACAGAAAAACTGCCGTTGCCGTCGCGCACGTCAAACAAGGGAAAGGTCTCTTGCGCTTGAATGGGTCGCCCATCGAGCTCGAGAAGACGGAATTACTCAGAACTAAAGCTTTGGAGCCGGTGCTCTTGTTGGGCAAGGAGAAGTTTGCCAACGTTGACATCCGCGTTCGCGTGAAGGGTGGTGGTCACGTTTCACAAATGTACGCCGTGAGACAAGCGATTGCGAAAGGGTTAGTGGCGTACACTCAAAAGTACGTCGATGAGGCGACGAAGAAGGAGTTGAAAGACGCGTTGTTGCAGTTTGACAGAACGATGTTGGTCGCCGATCCGAGAAGAATGGAACCGAAGAAGGCGGGTGGTCGTGGTGCGAGAGCGAGATTCCAAAAGTCGTACCGTTAATATATGCGCACGTGTGTATGTTTACGCGTACGAGAGTAAGTAGAATTTGAACCTTAGCAATCATAGAAGAGAGAACCTATATTAATATAAAACGCAACTATTCACACGGTGTTTTGGACGAAGACGAAAGAAGAAGAGAAAGATGTGTTGTATTCATCATCATCGACCCCGCGTAAAAACGGGTTTGCGCAGACCAGCAGGCACAACCACCCTTCTTGGTGGAACAGTCGTTTGAGTCGTTTCGTCCTCCAATAGCCCCACCACTCTGTCTCTTTTTTCCAGCGCTCTCTCTGCCTCTCTCTCTTTGTTGTTTGTTGTGGGAAGCTGTTATTCGTTGTTGGCTTTTTTCTTCACTTTTCAATCTCGTCAGAACATCATGGCGCTGTTAATGAGACGGTCGTGCTGCTTCTTCTCCTCCTCCTCGTCCTCGTCGTGTTCGTACTCCTCCTCTTCGTCCTCTTTCAGACGAGCAAAAGCAGTCGTCGTTGCCACCGTGAGCACCACCACATCGGGTGGGAGTTTTAAAAGTCGTTTCACTTCGTGTCGGCGAGAAAATCATCAGCCTCCTCGCGGAAACAATTTTTACATTCATAACAACACGCGCATAAACAGAAGAAGACCGACGAGAACGTTTGCGTCTCATAACGACGAAGAACGAGAAGATGACGAAGAAGAGGAAGAGAAATGGTCCGATTTGCTCGAGCAGTTCGATAAAGAAGCCGTCGTGATTGCAGACAGAAACAAAAAAATCATCATCCCACCGCATAAAGTGGCAACGTTGGAACGAGCGTTAGCCGGCGGGAGAAGGACGTTTCGATTGAACGAATTAGCGAACGATTTAGGATTGGAGAGACGAGACGTGACGGCGTGGATGAAAGAGAACCAACACAGACAAAAAGAGTTGGCAGAGAAGTATCCGCAGGAACAGTTTCGAAACGAAGATATAGACGAAGATGAAGTCGTCGGGTTGTTATCGAACAGAGCGAAAGAAACGGTGAGGAGAGACAAATTGCACGACGTGAAAGCGCCGGTCAACAAAGGGAAAAAAGACGGGGGTCCAGGTGGGATGCCGGCGTACAAAGGATTTAAGAAAACGAGACTAGGCGCTTCAAACGTGGCGACGTTGGAGAAAATATGGGAAACCGGGAACCATTACCCGGACGACGCGACGATTCAAGGAATCAGAGACGCGACGAAATTACCGGCGAGTAAGATTGTGAATTGGTTCAAAGAGAAAAGAGACGGGGCGAGGAGTCAAAGACACCGAGACGCGAGGAATAGACAAGCGGAAAAGGAAGGCTTTGAAAGAGGAGGACGAAGACGCGAAGGAAGAGGAGGAGGAGAATACGGGAAACAGAACCACAGAAAACAAAGAGACGTCGTCGAAGATTGGGGAGATGATTACGAGTAATACCCGTCTGTATATGCATACTAGTATGTTCTATTAAATATATATCACTGCTACAACTACAACTACCAACTATTACGTGATGCTCACATCACATTTGAACTGCTCGTAATTCGATTTTGCCCTCCTGGAAAAAGAAGCACTTCGTCGCCTTCGTCGACGTCTTGAGCGGCGTGAAACGAATTGCTCACATTCAGTTCCACTCCATTTTCTTCTTCATCCTCGTCGTCGAATGTTGTCCTGTGTACCGCGCGTACGCTGACCGCAAATCTGGCGCGCTTTAATGCTTGCGTTGTTTTCCATAGCGCGTAGCACGTGCTTCCTAAACATACGAGCGATAACGCGAGCGCGACCGTGAGCGATTGAATCCGATACTGGTCGTTACTGCTTGATGCGACTCCCCCTTCCTCGTCGTCAATCTCAGTAAACGTCAACTTTTCACCACCAATCCCGGTTCCCATTTTCCTAGTCTCGCATTTGTTTTCATTCTTGACGAACACGTGCATATCAACTGCTACATAAGGGTTCTCGCTCTTATCTGGATCTGTTCGACAACTCGAAGCCGACTCGCCATCGCGCATCGACCAGTACGTATGATTCAAATCTGTGGTGCCATCTGGATGAACGCACGCGTTTCTTTCCCATTTCCAACTCATGTGCGTATCGTTGTGCACGATTAAAGAACCCGCGCCGAAAGAACCTTCGCGAAATGCCGACCAGGACGGTTGCGGAGTCATCCAGCTCGAGCCGTATGGTCCTTCGTAGTTTCCTCCGTCGCCGACTACTATGTGCGTTATGCCGCACTCGTCGCGTTGATTGTTATATACTGGATAAGAACGCTCGTAACTGTGCACGTGCCCATTCAAGGCAACATCGACGCCAAATTTGTATAAAATCTGTTCGTACTTCAGACGTTGCGGTTCATTCTCTTTGTAATGCGCAGAGTTGGAATTATACCACGGCGCGTGAAAGACGGCGATAATCCAAGGCGTCTGTTTTCTATTTACTCGCGCTAAATCGTTCTCGAGCCATGTTTGAAATGTATCAGCTACGGCGCCATCGAACATTTGTGTCGAGACGGAAGAGTAAGAATCAATGTGCACGACGTGCGCCTTACCGACGTTGAAGGACCAGAAATTTTTGGAATACGAGGCACTTCGTCTCCAAGGTGTCTCGTAGCGTTTCTCAAAAGCCGTATATTCCGCGCCGTTATTCACGACGTCGTGATTCCCGCTCGCGATGACGACTGGAACCGAACTAAACAACGCTTCAGATAACTCAGCAAAGGAATCCCATCTAGGCGCGAAACCATCGGCGTAGGATACATCACCGGTATGAATCACTGCGTGCGGTTTCACCACGTCTTTCACGTGCTGAAAAACTTTCTTCGTCACTTCGGTTTGTCCGGTATCTCCCATGACGGAGAGTATTGTTTCTCCTTCGTTGGTATTACTACTGCCGCGTTTCTTAAACGATCTGTACTTTGTTTCTCCATTCTCATCCTCGTCGTGCGGTAACACATACACGCACGCATCAAAGCCTCTTTCCTTATTGAAATCTTTAATCTTCGCTTTGTGTATAAACGGACTTCGATACCACCCGCCGTTGGCGTTTGCGTACCCCAAACACACCGTCTTTTCCCACGGTTTCTCCATCGTGAACCACGCATCCGGCACGACGTCTTTAAAACTATTCACGACGTTATAATTCGACGCATCTCTATCCGCCCAACTCGACGTATTCGCCAGCTTCGCTAAAACGTCTCTCTTCACCGGCGTTTTCGGCCCGCCCATACTCGGCGCGGTTAAACTCGTCGCCGACGCCAAACACATCTGCTGCGTGTACGAAGACGACTCGAAAACTTTACCTATGTGCCACGTTGTTTGCGTCTTCGAAGAGACCACTCTGTCAATCACATCTTTCTCCTCTTCGTCTTCAGAGTTTCTCTTCGCGCACGCGTATCTCACTTCAAAGTCTTCCTCTAAAGGCTCTCTCGTCGTCCACACGACGGTGACTTCCTCGTCTCCGGATATCGACAAGTGCACTTGCTCTGGTTTTAAATGGGTTTCATCTTCTTCTCGTTCATCAGCAAAAGCGATCAAACGTCTTCTTCTTCTTTGTATTCTTCTTCTTCGCGTTGGTTCCAACTCGACCGGTGCTGACGCGTATTCCGGTCTCGAATAGAACGACGTCCTTCTTCCGACGATGATTTCGTCCACATTGCTTTCGTCCACGGTTTCAAAGCCGCCAGAAACACCACCACGCATCATAAAAAGCGCCAACACCAACGCGCGTGGAAAACGGCTTTTAGAGGAGGAAACTACTGAGGCGCTCGTTCTTCTTCTTCGGTCGTTCGTCGTCGTCATCACGGCGTGTGAGAAAATATTCCTTTCTTCTCCGTTGTTGTTTACAAATCCACACAAAAGAGCGGCTGTTTTTGTAACGAACTTTTCTTCTGCGATGAGAAGATGTCGACTCAGATGTTAGACGATGACGACATATGGGACAACAAACACGAAAAACGCAAGAAGGAACAACAACGAGAGCAGAGAAGACGACGAAAAAGTTTAGTCTCGATTCTTTTAACGCTGTGTCTCTTTCTTCTCGTCTGGTACGTCGAGCACAACGAGAGAGACGCGTTTTACGTTCGGGAAATCGATGATGATGTCTTCGA
>JGI20155J14468_10000885_pt1 | contig 23881 bp, 22 predicted proteins | sample COG_05_FD_14468 | JGI IMG/M metagenome (IMG submission 14468) | reverse complement strand
GAGTCATACTTCAACTCCTTTCAATTCATCTTTAGATCCCAGGGCATTGGCCATCATCATTCCAAGAGTAGCTTCATCTGCATCAGATCCATTAACAGTGCCTGTAATTTCACCATCACACATTACAACGATACGATCACTCAGTGACATTATTTCTTCTAATTCTACTGAGATTAAAATAATAGCCTTCCCAGCATCCCTCATTTCAATAATTCTTTTTCTAATAAATTCAATTGCACCAATATCAACACCTCTAGTTGGTTGGCCAATAATCAAAAGGTCTGGGTCTCTCTCGAACTCTCTAGCTAAAATAAGTTTCTGCTGATTACCACCTGAAAAATTAGAAGACATCAGGTTAGGATTGTTTGGACGGACATCAAATGCTTCCATCATTGATTCGCAGTTAGCTTTCACAGAAGCACGCTTTAGCCATACCCCCTGGTTGATTGTTTTGTCATTGTGATAGCCTAATAATGCAGTTTCACTGGCAGTAAATTCTGAGATCATTCCCATTCTTTGTCTGTCTTCAGGGACATGGGCAACGCCTAGATTTCTTAATTGCTCGGGATTCAAAGAGTTGTTCGAGGTGATCGTTTCGCCCATTATCTCAATTGAGCCTTTTGAAATTGGAAGTATTCCAGCCAAGGCTTTTAAAAGGGTTCCTTGACCATTTCCAGTTACACCAGCAATTCCCAAAATTTCTCCTGAGCGCGCTTCAAAACTGACATCTGAAACTCTCTTTAAGCCTTGCTCATTCATTATTTCAAGGTTTTTAGCAATTAGAGCGGGGTTTCCAGACTTTGCTTTAGATTTTTTTATGTTGAGTAGAACTTTCCTTCCAATCATGAGTTCTGCAAGCTCTTCTGGGTTGGTTTTACTTGTTTCTCTATGAGCAACCATTTTGCCAGCGCGCATCACTGAAACATTGTCGGTTATACTCATGATTTCACGAAGCTTATGAGTAATCAAAATAATTGTAACACCTTGCTTTTTAAGTGCTTCAAATATACGAAACAGTTCATCTGATTCTTGAGGTGTTAATACTCCAGTAGGCTCATCAAGAATTAAAACTTTAGCGCCCTTATATAGGCCCTTTAAAATCTCAACTCTTTGCTGCATGCCAACTGAGAGTTCTTCTACAGCTATATCGAGTTCAACTTCCAAGCCATACTCCTTGGCAAGTCTTGTAAGTTCAACTCTTGCATTGGATAAGCTTTCAGTTATTAATGCCCCACCTTCGCTGCCAAGAACAACATTCTCAAGGACTGTAAAGTTATCAACGAGCATAAAGTGTTGATGTACCATTCCGATACCTGCCTCAATGGATTGCTTTGAACTAATTGCTCTAAAGTCTTTATTAAAAACTTTAATTTGTCCAGAGTCTGCCTGATAAAAGCCATACAAGATACTCATTAACGTTGACTTACCGGCGCCATTCTCTCCAACAATTCCATGAATTGTTCCAGTTTGGACACTCAGATTGACCTTGTCATTTGCGTGCACAGCACCAAAATGTTTATCAACATTGATTAGCTCAATGGCAATGTTCGACTCAGTCATAGCTATTTATTTTAACCAGGAAATAGATTTATTATAGTTATATAGATTCGAAACTTTTAAATATAGTTTTTAAACCTAGAATTTAAAAGTTAAAAAAAAACATCCGACCCTAGAGCCGGATGTTTTAATCTAAAAAGAACTGCTTATTATAAAGGGCAGCTATTATCAGACATGTAGTCATGAACAACAATAGAGCCATCGATAATTCCATTTCTTGCTGCATCTACTGCGGCAAGCATGTCAGCAGAAACTAAATCAGCATTGTACTCATCCATTGCAGCGCCAACACCATCTTCAGCTACTCCATTCACTTTAAAGCCACCTGACCATGTTCCATCAACAGCAGCAGCAAAGCTTTCATATGCAGCTAAACCAACTTTCTTATACATTGAAGTCAGCATAGTTCCTGGTTGCATGTAGTTCTGGTTTGAGTCAACACCAATTGCTAAAACACCCATATCTGCAGCAGTTTGGTATACACCGATTCCAGTTCCACCAGCAGCAGCATAAACTACGTCAGCACCATTTTCAACTTGGCTACGAGTAATTTCACCACCCTTAGTTGGGTTACCCCAAGCTGCAGGAGTTGATCCTGTCATCTGAGCTAGAACATTCATAGAGCTATCAGCATGAGCAACACCTTGCTTATAACCACATTCGAAACGACTAATCAATGGAATATCCATTCCACCAACAAAACCTACAGTTCCAGAGTTAGACGCCATAGCTGCCATAACTCCAACTAGGAAAGAGCCTTCATGCTCTTTAAAGATAACGTTTTGAACATTTGGAGCGTCAACTACACCATCGATAATAGTAAACTGAGTGTCTGGATATTCAGCTGCAGCTGCCGCAACTGCGTTGGCCATAGTGAATCCTACTGCAATAACTGGCGAATAGCCACGCTGAGCAAACTTCTTAAGGCTTTGCTCCATCATAGCCTCGTTAGTTGGCTCTAATTCTGTAACCGCAATACCAGTATCATTCATAAACTTCATAACACCGTTTACATAAACAGCCTCGTTGAATGACTTGTCATTTTTTCCGGCAGTGTCATAAACGACTGCTGGCTTGACATGACCATCAGCTTGAGCAATTGGCGCTGCTAAAAGAAACGTAGAAGCAATAACCGCTAAGCCTGTTTTTTTGAGCAATCCACTAAAATGTGAACGTTTCATGTTTTTCATTGTGTACTCTCCTTAGTTATTAATCTTAATTTTTAATAGAAAAAAACCGTCATTAAAAAAAAGACAGTCAAAATATCTTTAGTATTAACTCAAGCTTTGTTCTCAAAAGTATATAGAAATTAAATTCCCGAGTTATGAATATTCTATTCTTGAAAATGATCTTTGTCAAAAAAAAATCAATATATTTTTCAATCTTTCTAAATTGGTATCTTTAAATTAAGTTTGGTATTTTTTTTCTGAAATATTTTTATAATAAATAATGATTGTTTACAATAATTGTCAACAAATTTAGGCATATAATTAAAGCTTTAGATGTAATTATTAAGGCTGAGTTAAATGAGTACAGAAATTAATAAAAATTCTGATGAGGTGGTTGACCTAGTTTTTGAAGCAATTTTAAAGAATCGCCTAAAGCCTGGTGTAAGACTTTCAGAAATATCTTTGCAGGAAGAGTTTGGCTACAGTCGCTCAGTTGTTAGACAGGGATTTGATAAGCTAGTTGATTCAGGCCTGCTGCAACATAAGAAGAATCAAGGAGTCAGGGTGGCTTGCCCAACCAAACAAGAGACGACTCAGATTTATGAAGCAAGACAGGCTATTGAAAACGCTGTCATTACAATACTGGTTAACAAGCACCAGAGTCAAAATTTAGATCTCTCTAAAATTGATGATTTGATTTCTGAAGAGAAACGCCTGCATAATACTTCTCAAAACGATGAGCATACAAAACTTTCATGCGACTTTCATCTGACTTTGGCAGAGCTTTGTGATAACAAATATATAGTGGAGAGCCTTAAGCCTCTAATTCCATTAAGCACTCTTGCAGCATCAGTTTATTCGAATCCAGAATCTACTTTTTGCTCTTATGCCGAGCATAGTGACCTTATTCAGGCAATTAAAAGCAACGATTTAGATAAAGCCTCTAAATCAATAAAAAAACATCTAGATAACTGCGTCAAGTCACTTGATTTTAAAAAAACTATTAGAAACAGAAGTTACAGCAACATATTTAGCTAAAAATCATGAATAAGAAAGTATCTCAAAGTTTAATTAGCTATCCTCGCAATATGACTGGCTATGGAAAAGACTCGATTCATCCAAACTGGCCAAACAAAGCAAGGATTGCAGTTCAATTTGTTTTGAATTACGAAGAAGGGGGAGAGAACTCTATTCTTCATGGAGACCATGCTTCTGAAACTTTCCTTTCGGAAATCATTGGCGCAAAGGCATATGAAGGTGCAAGACATATGAGTATGGAATCAATCTATGAATATGGTTCGAGGGTTGGGGTTTGGAGAATTTTGAGGCTTTTTAAGGAATTTGATATTCCAATTACTATTTTTGCAGTAGGACTTGCTATTGCCAGAAATAGAGAGCTAGCTGATTATCTTGCTGAACATGACTATGATATTTGTGCCCATGGCTTTAGATGGATAGATTATCAATTTGTTGAAGAAAGTGTGGAACGAGAACATATGCAGGATTGCATAGCAATTATGACAGAATTTTTAGGAAAGCGACCCGAGGGTTGGTATACCGGAAGAAACAGTCCAAATACCAGAAAACTCGTTATTGAAGAAGGCGGCTTTTTATATGACAGTGATGCATACGATGATGATTTACCTTATTGGGCTAATGATTTTGAGACTGATAAAAAGCACCTTGTTATACCTTACACTTTAGATGTAAATGATATGCGCTTTGCATCCCCACAAGGATTTAATTCGGGAGACCAATTTTTTAATTATCTCAAGGACAGTTTTGATGCCTTGTATCTAGAGGGAGAGGTAGCCCCAAAAATGATGTCAGTGGGCATGCATGCTCGAATTTTAGGAAGACCTGGCAGGATTATGGCTATGAGAAAATTTCTTGAATATGTATCAACTTTTGACGATGTTTGGTTGTGCTCTAGAAGAGAGATAGCAGATCATTGGTATAAGAATTTTTAGATTTAAAGATATGAAGTTACCACAAGAATTAGCAAAACAATCGACAGATAAGTTTTTAGATGTTTTTAAAAATTTATATGAACACTCGCCATGGTTTGTAGAGCAATCTATAGAGAGGGTTTTGACAGATGAAAAATATAACAACTTAGAAACATTCCATGAATTACTTTGTGAAATTATGCTTGCATCAGATAATGATATGCAAAATAATTTAATTACTGCTCATCCAATGTTAGCGGGCAAAAAGGCTCAAAATAATGAGTTAACAGATTTCTCAACAACTGAACAAAAATCAGCAGGATTAAATGATTGTACTGATGACGAAATTAAGCTTTTTGAAAATCTTAATGAAGAGTATTTTTCAAAGTTTAGCTTTCCATTCATAATGGCTGTAAAAGAGAAAAATAAATCAGAAATTATTTCAAGCTTTCTGATGCGGAAAAATAATTCAAAAGAGGAAGAAAGAGCTAATGCTTTGGAACAAATTAACAAGATAGCCTGGCTTAGAATTAAGGAGATTTATGGAAAATAATAGGCTTATTGATGTTGCTTGCTCTGATAATGGAACTAAGGTAATTTATTGTAGTGATGAGTTCTTTGCAGACTCTTCTCGAATGCTTCAATCTAATAATCCAGTCTGGGTTGAAGGTAAATATGACGATAATGGAAAATGGATGGATGGATGGGAGAGCCGACGAAGAAGAGATGGAAAGAATGATTTTTGCTTTATTCGTTTAGGTAAGAAAGCATCTATCCATAGTTTTAATATCGATACAACCCACTTTACTGGAAATTTTGCTCCAGGAATCTCAATTCAGGGCTGCTCAGTCCCTGGAGGCACGACAGACGATTTAGTTGTTGACGGCAGTGCAGTTTCAGAATGGTTTGATCTTCTTGGCAAAAAAGAAATTATGGGGGACTCGCATAATCGTTTTGAATGCCCTGTGAATAATCCAATTACACATTTAAAAATTACACTTTACCCAGATGGAGGTATTGCCAGATTCAGAGCTTATGGTGAATTTTGGGAAGAAAAAAGAGACTCTAGTTTTGATGGNGTTAATGTTCTTTCTAAAGAGANTGGTGCNAGAGCTATTTATGCAAATGATGAGCATTTTGGTAGATTGAGTAATATATTAGAGAAACATGAGCCATTGAGTATGGCTGATGGCTGGGAAACTAGAAGAAGAAGAGAGCCAGGCAATGATTGGGGAGTTCTNGCGCTCTCAAANCCTGCTCAGGTTNATAAAATCATTGTAGATACAAAACATTTCAAGGGTAACTTTCCNCATAAATTCTCTATTTCTACTGCACATATTTCTGATGTAGAGGGCTCGGTCATTTTAGAAGACAGTAAGTCTTGGAAAAAACTGTTAGACCAACAAAAACTAGGAATGAATCAAATTCACACTTTTGAAAAAAACGTCATTTTGCATAATGAGCCCTTTAACCATGTTCGANTTGATATTTATCCTGATGGTGGGATTGCTCGTTTGAAGTTTATTGGTAAATTTATTTAGATATGAAAAATATTACACTTATTCCTGAAAAGCTGACTGAAAACAATTTTGCTGATTTTGGTGAGGTTGTATCCATCCATAATAAAGAGTCAAAAACAATCAATAATGGCTTTGCTAGCAAATACTCTGATGTTGCTTTATTGGATACAAATGAAGAGAAAGGCCATACAAGTGTCCATATTTTTGTAGCTAAAAGCAGACAATTTCCTCTGCAAATCTCAATGTTAGAGAAGCATCCCTTTTTCAGTCAAACCTTTATACCAAGGCATTCATCACCATTTTTAGTGGTTGTAGCGCCGCCTGCAGAGAGGCCATCAATTGAAAAACTTAAAGCTTTTATAACTAACGGTGATCAAGGGATAAGTTATTCACGGGGTGTCTGGCATTTTCCTCTTATCAGTATGAATGACAATTCACAATTTATTGTCATAGACAGAAAATATAATGAAGAGCTCGACACGATTGAGCAGTGTGAAGAGGTTTCTTTAGGCGACATTAATGTGTTGTTGGAGTTAGGCTTATGATGCAAATATACTTACTTGACTGGCTAAATTTGGCATTAAAGCTGCTCCATGTCATTGCTGGAATTGCTTGGATTGGAGCATCATTTTATTTTAACTGGCTCGAAAACAAGCTTGATCGATTAAATAACAGAGATGAAATTGCAGGTAACCTATGGGCAGTTCATGGAGGTGGTTTTTATCATCTAGAGAAATATAAGAAATATCCACAAACTCTACCTGAGCCATTGCATTGGTTTAAGTGGGAAGCATATGTGACCTGGCTGTCAGGAATTTCCCTTCTCTCGCTTGTATATTATTTTAATGCGAGTACCTATTTATTAGCTACGAATAGCGAAATATCTGCAATGTATGGTGTTGGTTTAAGCTTATTAGGATTAATACTTTTCTGGCTGATATATGACCTTTTATGTAAGTCAAAATTAGTTAATAAATCAGCAGTATTTATTACAATCATATTTCTAATCGTTTCATTTTTCGCGTTTTTTTATAGCAATATTTTCAATCCTAGGGCGGTCTACATGCAAATTGGCGCTATGGTTGGAACGGTTATGGTTGCAAATGTTTTCTTCGTGATTATTCCAGTGCAGAAAAAGCTTGTTGAGGCTTGTGAAAACTCAACAGAGGTTAGTTTGGAGCTCGGAAAAACAGGCTATATTCGCTCTCGACACAACAATTACTTCACCTTACCAGTGCTATTTATGATGATCAGTGGGCACTATCCTACAATATATAGCGGAGAATATGGTTGGATCGTATTAATTGCAGTCATTGGAATTTTAGTCATGGTCCGTCATTACTTTAATTTAAGGGGGATTGGTAAAGCAAAAAATAGCCTAATTGCCGTTATTGCATTATCAACTTTAGCTTTAATTTATGTGCTTGCTCCATCACAAAGCAAAGTTCAGGTTCAGAATAAAGGCGAAGTTACTATTGCTGAGGCTCAAATGATTATTGAAAAACATTGCGTTAGTTGTCACGCGGAAGAGCCTTCAAACAAAGCTTTTGCGATTGCTCCAAATGGCATTATGCTTGATACCATCGAAAAAATTATGACGCACAAAGATCAAATATATAAGCAGGCAGTTTTATCTAAAGCAATGCCAATAATTAACACTACAAACATGACTGACCAGGAGAGAGAGAAGTTAGGCGTTTGGATTGAGGCGAATTAATGAGCAANAATAGCTACTTTCGAAGTTCAATCTATCACTGTATTGAGACAAATGGGGGTCCAACGCCTGTTTATTTTAAGGATGGCCTATTGGTTATTGATAGTGATTCAGGAAAAATTATTGATGTTGGCAACTTTTCAGACATTGAATCAGGCTATGAAGTATCAAGTAATTTGATTCATTTTAAGGATCGTTTAATCATGTCTGGCTTTGTTGATACTCATGTTCATTACCCTCAGTACAAGGTAATTGCATCATATGGAACTAGCTTGTTAGAGTGGTTAAATCAGTACACATTTGTTGAAGAACAAAGATTTTCAGATCGGGATTATGCTGATCATATAGCCAACCTGTTTATAGACGAGCTCATTAAAAATGGCACAACAACTGCGATGACTTTTTGTGCTTCCTTTAAGCAATCAGTTGATGCTTTTTTTAATGCATCTCAACAAAGAAATTTAAGGATGGTTGCAGGAAAAGTAATGATGGATAGAAACGCTCCTGAAATGCTTTGTGATAGCTCTGAAGACAGTTACACTGATTCTAAAGAACTGATAGAGAAATGGCACAATAAAGGGAGGTTGAGATATGCCGTTACTCCAAGATTTGCTATTACATCTTCAAAATCTCAACTAGAGCAGGCCTCAAAGTTGTTGAGTGAATACCCAGATAAAGATGGACAAAAGGGCGTGTTGCTTCAGACTCATCTAAATGAAAATGATGAGGAGATAGGCTGGGTTAAAGAATTATTTCCAGACTCTGATAATTATTTCGGTGTTTATGATGATTTAGGAATTACAGGTAGCAATTCAGTTTTTGGACATTGCATTCATAATACAGATGATGAATATCAAAAAATGGCTGGGACTGGCTCTAAGGTTTCTCTTTGTCCAAGGTCAAACCTGTTTCTGGGGAGTGGGTTGTTTGAAATAGAAAAATTAGAGAGTTACGGTATTGATGTTTCGTTGGCATCAGATGTTGGTGGAGGAGATAGTTTTTCAATGTTTCAAGTAATGAATGAAGCTTATAAAGTGAGCCGGATGAATGATTTTAATTTAGACCCTGTCAAAGCGTTTTATTTGACTACTCTGGGCGCTGCAAAGGTCTTAAATATGGATGACTTAATTGGTAATTTAGAGCCAGGAAAGGAGGCTGATTTTATTGTTGTTGATTTAAATGCCACTGAAATAATAAGTCAAAAAAACAAAATTTCATCCAGTATTAAAGAGACACTATTTAATTTAATGACTCTTGGTGATGATAGACTTATAGATGAGGTGTATATCATGGGTCAAAGAACTTATAAAAAATAGGAATAATCTATGGGAAAACTTACTACACACATACTCGACACATCAATGGGATGTCCAGCTGAAAGAGTTGAGATTAAGCTTTATAAGAGAAATGATTCTTCCCTGACACTCATTAATTCAGTTGAAACAAACAAAGATGGTCGATGCAATGAACCATTATTGTCAGGAGATTTATTTGAAGAGGGCTGTTATGAGCTTGAATTTAATATAGATAAATATTATGCAAATAAAGACATAGACTGTCCTTTTTTAAAAGATGTTGTGATTCGTTTTTATATTTCGAATGGTGATGAAAGCTATCATGTGCCGTTATTAATATCACCTTTCGGTTACTCAACATATCGAGGAAGCTAGTGTCAATTTTATTGAATCAAAGCTATGTTCCATTTGACTTGGGAGAAATTAACCCAAATACTACCGTGCTTGAATGGCTAAGAAGCAATCAATTGGTTGGAACTAAGGAGGGTTGCGCTTCGGGAGACTGTGGTGCTTGCACTGCTGTTGTTGGTGAACTTGTAACCAATAACAATGGGGATTTGATTCAGTACAAAAGCATCAACACGTGTATTGCGCTTGCATACACGCTTACAGGGAAGCATTTAATTACGGTTGAGGGTTTATCAGAGGGGGAAGATCTTCACCCAGTTCAAAAGTCAATGATTACAGAAAATGGCTCTCAGTGTGGATTCTGTACCCCTGGTTTTGTGATGTCACTATTTGCTTTGTACCATAATGAAAAGTCGCTGGATTCAACAAAGATAAATGACGCTTTATCTGGAAACTTATGCAGATGTACCGGCTACAAGCCTATTATTAGTGCTGCATATAAGTCTTTTAGAGAAAAAGAACAAGGTCAACTTGATTTTTACGAAAGGAATCAATCTGAATTTGTCGAAGCTTTAAATGGCCTTAAAAATCAGAAAAATATTAACTTTAGATATATCGATGGAAATAAGACACTTCTCTTTGATGCGCCTTCAAATGTCAATGATCTTTCTGAGCTTTTATCTGAAAACCCATCTGCAAATATTCTAGCTGCTGGAACTGACTTAAATCTTGAGATTACCCAATCTATGAAAGAGTTTAGTCATATTGTTAGCGTCAATAGAGTCTCAGAGCTCAAGCAGATTAATGAGAAAGATTCAGAAATTGAAATTGGAGCAGCTGTTAGCTATGAGGAGGCAAAATCAGTATTAATCAAAAACTGGCCAGACTTAGACTCATTTCTTGAGCGGTTTGCGTCATTACCTATTAAAAACTGGGCAACTATTGGCGGCAATATAGCTAATGCCTCACCCATTGGCGATATGGCTCCAGTTCTTATAGCTCTTGAGTCAAAGTTAAAGCTTAGAAAAGGGGTTTCGAGTCGAATAATTGCACTTGAGGATTTCTTCGTAAGCTATAAAAAAACATTGCTAGAGCCTTCAGAATTTATTGAAAGTATTGTAATCCCAATGCCATCCAATGGAGATCGACTCATTACTCATAAAATATCAAAGAGATATGAAGATGACATTTCAGCAGTTTGCATGGCAATTAATGTAAAGAGTATGGAGTCTTCATCTTTATCAGTAAAGATTGGGATGGGAGGTATGTCAGGGATACCTCAAAGAGCAACTGAGCTTGAAAAAGTTTTTAAAGAAAGTTGGGATAAAGAGGAGCTTCTTGAAGCGGCATATGAGGCCTTGAATCGAGAATTTTCTCCATTCACTGATGTAAGAGCCTCGGCTGAGTACCGTTTAAAAGTCTCAGCTGGTCTAGCGAAAAAGTCTTCTTTGATGCTTCAAGGTTATGCAGTTGAAGATCTTGCCCATTTCTCAGAATCGAAATCCTAATAGTGGGGGTTAACATTAGTCATCAAGTACAAAATTTAGGTCAAACAAAAAGCCCAGTTGGTCTTCCACTTCAGCATGATAGTGCCCGAATGCATGTACAAGGAAGTGCACAGTATATTGATGATATTGCTGAGCCAAATGGAACTCTCCATGTCGCTTTTGCTCTCAGCAGTGTCGCTCATGGAAAAATTAAAAGTATTAATGTCAATGATGCGAAGAGGGCGCAAGGAGTGCATAGTGTTTTAATTGCAGAAGAAATAGAAAATTTATTAATTGGACCTATTCGCCATGACGAGCCTATTCTTGCATCAAAAGAGGTTTTATTTTTTGGTCAAGCAATTGCAGCAGTTTTAGCCGAAAGTCATGATCTAGCAAAAAAAGCTGCGCTATTGGTTAGTGCTGAAATAGAAGAGTTAAAACCTATCGTAACTATCCAACAAGCAATGAAAGCAAAAAGCTTTCTAGATAAACCAATTGTTGTTAGTTCGGGTGACTCCAAATCAGCAATTAAAAGTGCCAGTAACCAACTAACTGGATCATTAGAAATAGGCGGCCAAGAGCATTATTATTTGGAGGGTCAGGTAGCTATTTCAATTCCAACTGAAGATAACGAAATGGTCATTCATTCCTCAACTCAAAACCCAACCGAAGTGCAGCATCTAGTGTCGCATGTATTAAATGTTCCTCAGAATGCGATTGAGGTCGTTACTCGGAGAATGGGAGGAGGCTTTGGTGGCAAAGAGACAGATGCTTCTCAGTTGGCATGCATTTGTGCTATTTTTTCAGAAAAAACAAAAAGACCTGTCAAAGCAAGATTGTCAAGAAAGGATGATATGTTGTTGACTGGAAAGCGACATGATTTTGTTGCAAATTACGAGGTTGGGTTTGATGACCAAGGCTTAATTGAAGGTATAACCATGGACCTAGCTGCTAGATGTGGATATTCATTAGATCTTTCTATGGCAATTGTCTCCCGAGCACTTTTTCATTCAGACAACGCTTATTTCATTCCAAACGCTACCTTTACCGGCTATTTGTGCAAAACAAATACTGCTTCAAATACTGCATTTAGGGGCTTTGGAGGGCCACAAGGCATGCTTGCAATTGAGAATATAGTTGAAGAGATTGCAAATACACTTGGTCTAGACCCCTTAGAGGTCAGAAGGTCAAATTTCTATCAAAAAAATGAAAATAATGTAACTCCTTATAATCAGGTGATAGAGGATAACATTATTAATGAAATTACAGATGAATTGATATCAGATAGTAATTATCACTCGAGAAGAAAAGAAATCGATAAATTCAATAAGGACAATAGATATTTAAAAAAAGGACTGGCATTCTCGCCCGTCAAGTTTGGGATCTCATTCACCACACAATTTCTTAATCAAGCGGGCGCTTTGGTAAGCATATACAAGGATGGCAGCATTCATCTGAATCATGGTGGTACAGAAATGGGTCAGGGGTTATTCATCAAGGTAGCTCAGGTCGTTGCAAATGAATTTGGTGTAGATGTCTCAAGGGTCAAAGTATCTGCAACTTCAACAGCAAAAGTTCCAAATACCTCACCGACTGCGGCCTCATCTGGCTCAGATCTTAATGGAATGGCTGCAAGAGAAGCTTGTCTTCGAATTAAGAGTAATTTAATTAATTTTGCTAAAGAATATTTTGATGTGAGTGAGAGCGCTATCAAATTTGAAGACTCGACAATTTTAGTAGATAAGAAACAAATCCCTTTTGATGAGTTTATCTCTTTAGCCTATTTGAATCGAGTGGAATTATTTAGTAATGGTTTTTATAAAACACCTAAAATTCATTTTGACCCAGTTACTCAAAAAGGTCGTCCATTCTTTTATTACTCCTATGGAGCATGTGTTAGTGAAGTAATAATAGATTGCTTGACAGGGGAATACAAGCTTTTAGCTGTTGATATTTTGCATGATGTGGGGGCTTCTCTAAACCCCGCTATCGATATTGGTCAAATAGTTGGAGGTTATATTCAGGGCATGGGTTGGCTTTGCTCAGAAGAGCTCAAATGGAATGATTCAGGCGCTCTTCTAACAACAGGAGCTTCGACCTATAAGATCCCTGCAATAGGAGATACTCCAGAGCATTTTGAGGTAAAAATTAAGCCTCATATCTCCAATCATGAAAATACCATTCACAAATCAAAAGCCGTGGGTGAGCCACCCTTAATGCTTGCAATCTCAACTTGGCTTTCTATCAAAAATGCTATTTTTAATGCAAACAAAGAAAATATCAGTGGGCTTAATGCGCCTGCAAGTTTTGAGCAAGTATTTTTCAGCCTAAATAAAAGTTCTTAATACCTCATTATGAATAGTTGGCTCAAGCACCTAAGGACAGCAATTGCATTAAACAATGGCCTAGTAGTCATAACAATCATTGCCACTAAAGGCTCTACTCCATGCACTAACGGAGATAAGATTGTTTACACGTCAAATGAGGCTGTGTTTGGCAGTATTGGAGGGGGGAATCTAGAATATAAAGCACTATCCCTTGCTAAAGAAATGCTTGAACTTAAAGGCAATAGTAATCAGCTCATAAAATACCCTTTGGGCGCGACTCTGGGGCAGTGCTGTGGTGGCTATGTAAAGGTTCTATTCGAAAGCTTCGTAACTAACAATTCATCTCTTAATGACAAAGACTCATGGGTTGAAAAAGTATCAAGTCTCTATCAAGAGAGCGAAAATTTCATCTTAGGCACTAGCATTGATAATGACAAAAATTCACAGCTAGATAAACAGAAATTTTTATTCACTCAAAATCATTTTTATTCCTCGTCTGCTGACAAAGAGTTATCAAACTTTGTAGAAAGTTCTTCTTCAAAGCTTTTACAAAATTCTCAAAACTCTACACTGGTTGAGTTTGAGGATGCGACAGGTATAAAGACGGATATTTGTTTGGAAAAGATTGCTTCAAGTGATTTGCTCCCAGTCGCTATTTTTGGGGCTGGACATATATCTCGTGCACTCATGCCTATCCTAATAAACCTTCCGATTAAATTGTTTTGGATTGATGATCGTCAGGAGCAATTCGATAAGTTTCAGGGGGATACTTCACGAATAAAAATTATTTGCGATGATATAGTGGAAAGTGTTTCAGATCTTCCAGACGATATCTATTGTTTGGTAATCACCTATAGTCATAAAATCGATTTTGAAATTTCAGAAAAAATGATTCTTAAAAATAACTTTAGTTATTTGGGTATGATTGGCTCATCAATTAAGGGGAAAAAATTTAGAGATCGCTTCATACAAAAAAATTATCCTGAAGAAGTGGTTAGTAAATTTACTTGTCCAATTGGTGAAAAACAGAAATTTTTAAAGTCTCCGACTGCGATTGCTGTAACCATTGCAATGGACTTAATTAATTTCATTGAAAACAAAAAACAGATTGAAGCACTATGAATTATCAACTAGAAGTATCCAATGTAACTAAATCTTATGGCGATCTTAAAGCAAATGATAATGTTTCTTTGAATATTAAAGACTCAAGTATTCATGCGCTTCTTGGAGAAAATGGTGCTGGAAAATCAACGTTAGTAAAAATCATTTATGGTTCATTGATGCCGGATAGTGGTGAGATGAAATGGGGTGGAAATAGTTATAGTCCTAAAAATCCTTTTGAGGCCCGAGAAAATGGAATCGCAATGGTATTCCAACATTTTTCATTATTTGAGTCTTTAACCGTTGAAGAAAATATAATTTTGGGGCTCGATGGCGTTGGGCTTAACCAAAATTTTACTGATGAAATTTTAAAATATTCAAAGCAATATGGACTGGATGTTAATCCTCAGCAGGTTGTGGGTGATCTTTCTGTTGGTGCTCGACAGAGAGTAGAAATAATACGCTGCCTACTTCAAAATCCAAAATTATTAATTATGGATGAGCCTACTTCAGTTTTAACACCACAAGAAGTCTCTGACTTATTTGTAACTCTCAAAAAGCTCGCCAATGATGGGTGCTCTATTCTATATATTTCTCATAAGCTTGAAGAGGTTCGGGAGATTTGTAGCGAAGCGACAATTCTTAGAGGTGGTCAATTAGTTCAAAGTTGTGTGCCTCAAGACCACTCTCAAAAAGAGCTTGCTGAAATGATGATTGGAAAAAAACTCACCGAGCTAGCAAGAAGCAAAATCAATATTGGTTCTGAGATTTTTTCTATAAATAATCTAAGCGAAAAAAGTGACGATTTGTATGGAGTGGATTTAGAGAATATTAATTTGACTATTAGGCAAGGAAGTATTGTTGGCATTGCTGGCGTAGCAGGCAATGGCCAAGATGAGCTTATGGAGTTACTGATAGGAGAAAAATCCTCCTCTGATGGCGTCCTAAAGTTTAATGATCGAGATATTGGTTCATTAGGCTCACATGAGCGAAGACAGCTCTCTATGTTCTTTATTCCTGAAGAGCGTCTAGGTCATGGAGCGGTGCCTGATATGAGTCTTGACGAGAATATGCTTCTGAGTAGGCCAGAATCCTCTGGTATGACTTCAAATGGTGTCATTGATTGGATTAGTGTTGCTAGTTATTCTGAGAAAGTAATTAATGAGTATAATGTTCAAACTCCTTCAAGCAAAATGTTGGCCAAGTCTCTTTCTGGTGGTAACCTACAGAAATTTATGGTTGGTAGAGAGCTTATCAGAAATCCAGAGCTACTCATAGTTTCCCAGCCTACATGGGGAGTTGATGCAGGATCTGCAAATAATATTCATCAGTCTTTAATCTCTTTAGCAGATGCTGGGTCAGCTATTTTGATCATTTCACAAGATTTAGATGAAATCCTCAGTTTGTGTGAGCAAATCCATGTTTTGTCAGAGGGCAGGCTTTCAGATTCTGTTGATATGAAAAATAATGGCCTTGAGAAGATTTCACAGCTCATGGTTGGAGGTGAGAGCTAATGATTAAACTCATCCCAAGAGTAGAAAATTCAAAAGTAATGATTTTATTATCTCCATTGCTTGCAATGACACTAACTGCGTTAACAGCATTAATAATATTTATCTTTATTTTGGACGATATAAAAGTTTCAAGCGTTTTTTTCACGCTATTTGTCCTGCCGCTTACTGACTCCTACCTATTCCCAGAATTATTAGTAAAGGCAGCACCATTAATGATTATTGGGCTGGGTTTATCAATAGGCTTTAGGGCTGGAATATGGAATATTGGTGCAGAAGGCCAATATGTTATAGGTGGAATTGCGGGCGGCGCAGTAGGACTTTATTTTTACAATGTTGAGGGTTTTTGGCTCCTTCCTTTAATGGCTATAGCGTCAATTTTAGGAGGGATGTTCTATGCAAGTATTGCTGCTTTTCTACGCATTCGTTACCAGGTTAATGAAATATTGGTAACTCTGATGTTGACCTATGTTGCTGTATTGTTTCTAAGTGCTATGCTCCAAGGCCCTCTTAGAAATCCTGCAGGGTTTAACTTCCCTGAGAGCAGAATTTTTCATGACAGTGCTATGCTACCAATAATATGGGAGGGGACTCGGCTACATATTGGTTTTATTGTTGCAATTATTCTTTCTTTTGTTGCTTGGTTTGGCATTAAAAAGCATATGTTTGGGATGCAGATTAAGATTACAGGGAGTGCTCCTAGGGCAGCCAAATTTGCAGGTTTTAATGATAATAAAACAGTTTTGTATTCTTTGCTTATTTCGGGTGGATTGGCAGGACTTGCTGGTTTCTTTGAGGCATCTGGGCCTGCTGGACAATTAACTCCAGGACTCCCTCAATTCTATGGATTTACAGCGATTATTGTTGCATTTTTGGCGCGGCTTCATCCGATTGGTATTTTATTTTCAGCACTACTAATTGCTCTGAGTTATGTGGGTGGTGAAGAAGTTCAGATTGAGTACAATCTTCCAAGCTCAATCACTCAAATTTTTCAAGGTATGCTGCTTTTTTATTTTCTAGCATGTGACATATTGATTAAATACAAAGTTGTCCTTAATAAAACTAAAAATTAAAAGACTATGAATGAAAGCTTATTTATAAATATTATCATTGGAATCAGTATTGCCTCCACTCCACTTATATTTGCTGCAATTGGAGAGCTCCTAGTTGAGCGATCAGGCGTCCTTAATCTTGGTGTTGAAGGCATGATGATTGTTGGTGCACTTCTAGGCTTTGTTGTTCAGTTTCATACCGGTAACCCATTTTTGGCTGTCTTTGCGGCCCTTTTAGGAGGCATGGCTATTTCTAGTATTTTTGCCTTTTTAACTCAGTTTTTGTTAACGAATCAGGTTGCAACTGGACTTGCGTTAACACTTTTTGGTTTGGGCTTTTCAGCGTTTGCTGGAAGAGGTTATACAGAAGAAACTATTGTTTTAATTAAAGCTATTCATATCCCTGTTCTATCCGACATTCCATTTATTGGTCCATTGGTTTTCTCTATGAATCCACTTGTCTATTTAGCTTTCTTTATGGTGTATTTGGTCTGGTGGTTCCTTTTTAAAACTAAGCAAGGTTTAATTTTGCGATCTATTGGTGATAATCATGATGCTGCCCATGCAATTGGACATAACGTAGTCAGATATAGGTTTATGGCTATTTTGTTTGGTGGAGCAATGGCTGGTGTTGGTGGAGCTTTTTTGTCACTTGTACAAGTCCCAATTTGGGGTGAAGACATGACTGCGGGTAGGGGTTGGATTGCACTTGGGTTAGTTGTATTTGCCTCTTGGTTGCCGTTTAGAATTATTTTGGGCGCTATTTTATTTGGAGGAATCACTGTACTTCAGCTTCATGCTCAAGGTTTTGATATTAGAATAAGTGCTCAATATCTTTCTATGTTGCCGTATCTTGCTACAATCCTCATACTGGTCAGTTTAAGAATAAGATTAAAAAATAAAACAAATCGCACAGTTCCTAATTGTTTGGGTAGAATATTTCATTCAACATCCTAGTTAGGTGATTGTATTTAAAGAAGTAAAAAGTAAGTAAATTTGTTCAACAATAAAAAGGAGAGAGAAGTATGTCTAAAGTTAGATTCTCTAGTATTTTAAAACTGACTGTTTTAAGCACAGTTTTAGCTTTTACTAGTAATGTCTCAGCTGATCCTGTCAAGGCAGCGTTCGTTTATATTGGTCCAACTGGTGATCATGGATGGACTTATGCGCATGATGAAGGTGTTAAGTATGCTAAAGAAAAATTGGGCGACGATGTGATAATGACAACGATTGAAAATGTAGCAGAAAACTCAGATTCTGAGAGAGTTATCACGAGTCTTGCCAGAAAAAATGATATTGTTTTTACAACTTCATTTGGTTATATGAATCCAACTGTCAAGGTTGCTAAACGCTACCCAGATGTTAAGTTTGAGCATGCTACTGGCTACATGTTAGAAGACAATGTTTCTGTTTACTCAGCTAGATTCTATGAGGGAAGGCATGTGATCGGTAAGATCGCTGGAAGAATGACAGAAAGCAATGTTATTGGTTATATTGCATCATTTCCAATTCCAGAAGTAATTCGTGGAATTAATTCAGCATTTTTAGCTGCTAAGTCGGTTAATCCTGACGTTCAGATTAAGGTTGTTTGGGTTTACTCATGGTACGATCCTGGTAAAGAAGCAGACGCTGCTAATGCTCTAATTGCACAAGGTGCTGACGTATTAATGCAGCATACTGACTCTACTGCAGCAATGACAGTTGCAGAAGAAAATGGTGTTTATGCATTTGGACAGGCTTCAAACATGCGTGAGTGGGGTCCAAACGCTCAGTTAACTGGAATTATTAACGATTGGGGTCCATATTATGCAGACAGAATTGCAGCAGTAAGAGATGGAACTTGGTCATCTTCTGACACTTTTGCTGGAGTTCAGCAAGGTATGGTTAAGTTTGCGCCAATGAACAATAATATGCCTACTGAAGTTAAGAATGAGGCAATGCAAGCGATTATTGATTTATCAATGGGAAAAATTCATCCATTTACAGGTCCAATCAATAAGCAAGACGGTAGCCCATGGTTAGCAGAAGGTGAAACGCCACCTAACTTCCCTGATCTACTAACAATGGATTTCTATGTTGAAGGTATTGATAGTCAATATCCAAACTAAAAAAATCCATCAAGTAATATTAAAAACGCGCCTTATTGGCGCGTTTTTTTTAACTTGAATTAAACCTGGATTAGAGATTAATTTTTTCTAATTCATTTCTCTTTTTCATCACCAATCACATTGTCATTCATCTCTTTCTCTAAACTATCCATCATGTCGTTATGTGAACTGGATGTCCAGTCATTTGAAGAATTATTAGAGTTTTTTGATTGAGCATTCTCGCGAACTTTAAAAAATGAAGAAAATACTAAACCTGCCTCGAATAAAAGCCAAATGGGTATAGCTATTAGAAATTGTGATATAACGTCTGGAGGTGTAAGGACCATTCCAATAACAAATGATCCAATAATAATAAAAGATCGATTTTTCTTGAGTTTTTGAGAGGTTGTCACACCAAAAATGATTAAAAGAATTGTAATAACCGGAACCTCAAAAGCAACCCCAAAAGCAAACGATACTTTAAGAATAAAATCTAAATAGTACTGGATATCAGGAGCAAAGTTAACGGAGTCAGGTCCAACACTTGCAAGAAAACCAAAGATGACAGGGAAAACCACATAGAATGAAAATACTAATCCAGCATAAAACAAAATCGTTGAAGAGATAACGAGGGGCAGTATCAATCTTTTTTCATGACGATAAAGCGCAGGCGCTATAAACANCCATAGCTGATAGAGAAGATAGGGCATAGCTATGTAAATAGCTAGGATTAAAGACATTTTTAGAGGCGTTAGAAATGGTGAGATTACACCTATTGCAATAAGATTTGATCCAGGTATNGCTTGAACAATGGGCGCTGCAATGAAATTATAGATTTCATCAGCNAAGGGAAACAGAACAACAAAAAAGATAGCAATTGCAATGACAGAGCGNAGCAGAGATCGTCTAAGTTCAATAAGATGCTGAACTAAAGGAAGCTTCTCCATAGAATTCTTTTGATCAGTCATCAGTTATTTTGTCTTTTTATCNGGAAAAATATTTTCTTGTTTGAGGGAGTCAGCGCTAGATTGAATGTCTTCTGTAACTTCGGAAAGTATGATTTTTTCATCATCCATGGACATTTGTTCTTTTATCTCATCCATTTTTAACTCTTCATTAATGTCTGACTTTACTTTATTGAAAAATCTATTGAGCTTACCAAAATAGAGACCTGCCTTTCTCGCAAGAGATGGCATCCTCTCGGGTCCAACAACTATAAGAGTAATAACACCAATTATGGCAATTTCCCAGAAGCCAAAATCAAACATAGAGTTGTGATGTTAGAGTTGAAATTTATTTCTTATCCGTTGAATCATCAGCTTCAACCTTGGCTTCAATGATCTCATCTTTTTCTTTAGTTTCTGTTTCTTTCATAGAGGATCTGAAGCCTTTAATTGCCCCTCCAAGATCGTTGCCAATGTTTTTAAGTCTTTTGCCACCAAATATCAAAAGCACAATCACTAAGATAATAATTAGTTCAAATGGTCCCGGCATACCCATATTGTCACTCCAAAAAAAGAATACACCTATTTTACACTCTAATAGTTTGTGAATTTAATAACGTGATGGTATTGAAATTACTCTATTTTTTTTGCTAAGTTTCATATATTGGAACCTTGTACTGATAGTTGGACAAATTTATTCACATGAATACATATTGATGTATACTTACCTTTGATTTGTCATATTTAAGTGAATTTCTTCACAAAGGTATGTAATCAAAAAGAAGTTTACTTTTTTTAAAAATAGGAGATAAAAAGTGAAAAAAATATTTAAAAACCAAATAGCACTAGCACTTGCCGGTATTCTGGCTGGTACTTCTGCTGTTGCTGGAACACTTGTCATTAACGGTGACACTTCAGATCCAGCACCTAAAGCTGCATTTCAGGCTGTTATAGATGGATTTGAAGCTGAAAACCCGGATGTTGATGTTGTGTATAACCTTTTTGATCATGAAGGCTATAAAGCAGCAATTCGTAACTTCCTAAGCGCAGATGCTCCAGATATTGCTTTCTGGTATGCAGGTAATAGAATGGCGCCATTTGTTGAAGCAGGTCTATTTGCACCAATTGATGATGTGTGGGCTGACCAAGGTCTTTATTCATTAATGGCTTCTTCAGCTCCAGGTATGACTATGGATGGTAAGAAATGGGGTATTCCATATACTTACTACAACTGGGGTGTCTACTACCGTCAAGATATCTTTGAAGACTTAGGTATCTCTGTCCCAACAAATTGGGATGAGTTTATTGCAGCTGGTGAAACTTTAAAAGCTAACGGTATAACACCAATCACTATTGGTTCAAAGTATCTTTGGACTGCAGGTGGTGTATTTGACTACTTAAATCTACGTACTAATGGCTATGATTTCCACATGGCACTTACTAGTGGTGATATTGCATGGACTGATGACAGGGTACGCGCAACTATGGCGAACTATCAGCAGTTAATTGATGGAGGTTTCTTCCTAGAGAATCATGCTGCACTAAGCTGGCAGGAAGCTTTAGCTCCAATGGCTAATGGCGAAGCGGCTATGTATATTATGGGTAACTTTGCTGTAGCTCCATTAAAAGAGTTAGGTTTAGATGATAGCTCTCTTGGACTATTCCAGTTCCCTGAAATTACTCCAGGAATTCCTATGGCTGAAGAAGCGCCTACGGATACAATTCACCTAACTGCTGGTGCTAAAAACGTTGCAGATGCTAAGCGTTTCTTAGCTTATGCTGCTCGTCCAGATGTTCAGACAGCATGGAACAAAGCGCTTGGACAACTGCCAACTAATGCTGGTGCAGGTGTGACTGATGACAAGTTCCTAAATCAGGCATTTAGTATGCTTAATAACAATGCTCCTGGCGGTGTTGCACAGTTCTATGATCGTGACACTAAAGCTGAAATGGCCTCAATTGGTATGGAAGCTTTTCAAGAGTTCATGGTTAAGCCTGAGCGTTTAGAGAAGATTCTAGAGCGTCTAGAAAAAGCTCGTCAAAGACTTTATTAATCAATAAGGTTTTACTATGTCCCGTGTTCAAGTATTCTTGACACGGGACTTTTTTTTAATTTTTTTAATCTTAAGTAGGTATGTATTCTTACTGGAAAAATAATCAGCTAAAGATAGCGCCATGGATTTTTTTGGCGCCTGGCATTTTGATGTTCTCTCTTTATGTTATCTTTCCTATCTTTCAATCAGTCAATTTAAGTTTTTATCAGTGGGATGGTTTGGGTGCAAAAACCTATATTGGCGCTGAAAACTATATCGAACTGTTGGATGATGAATACTTTATTGTTTCATTAAAAAATAATGTTATTTGGCTTGTTTTGTACCTTCTNGCAGTNCCAGCAGGACTATTTGCAGCATTATTTCTTAATCAAACAGTTAGAGGTATACGAATCTATAAGTCTATCTTTTTCTTTCCATTTGTCATTTCTCAGGTTGTCGTCGGTTTGGTTTTTAGTTGGTTTTATGACCCATCTAATGGATTGCTGAATATCATTTTAGAATTTTTTGGTTTTGATACAATTGCAATTCTTGCAGAGGAAGACTATGTTACCTATGGCATTATTGCCGCAGGTTTGTGGCCGCAAACTGCTTACTGCATGATTTTATACTTAACGGGTTTGAATTCAGTTGATCCAGAACAAATCGAGGCAGGACGAATTGATAATGCAAGAGGTTGGAGAATGTTGTGGTACGTAATCTTGCCGCAACTCAAACCTGCTACCTTTATTGCTGTCGTAGTAACAATAATTGGCGCTTTAAGATCTTTTGANTTGATTGATATTATGACTGGTGGAGGCCCTTGGGGCTCTAGTCGAGTGCTTGCCTATTATATGTATGAAAAAGCCTTCTCAGAGTATGGTTTCAGAATGGGTTATGGTGCAGCTATTGCCGTCGTACTTTTGTTAATAATGATGGTTTATATTGCGACAATTCTTTACCGACTTTATCAAGACGAGAAGGGGGGTTAGCCATGTTTCCTACGCCAATCGAAAGAACCAAGCCATCAACCCAGCTCCTTTATAAAATTGCGCTTCCAATCTCTATTATTATTTGGTTGCTTCCACTCCTAGCGGTTGCCTTAACATCAATCCGTTCTGGAGCTGATATTAATTCAGGAAATTACTGGGGAATGCCAACTTCGATAAATTTTATTGAAAACTATACCGCAGTTTTTACAGACTCTCCACTTGGTTACTACATTCTCAATAGCTTCAAGATAACTATACCTACAGTCATAGGTGCTATCGTGTTATCTAGCTTAACAGGATTTGCATTGGGTGTTTATCGTTTCAAGCTTAACCTATTTGTATTCTTTATGTTTGTCGCTGGAAACTTTATTCCCTTCCAAATACTTATGGTTCCCGTTAGAGACCTTTCTCTTTCTCTTGGTTTGTACAATTCAGTTTGGGGATTAGTAGTATTCCATATAGCTTTTCAAACTGGGTTCTGTACATTCTTTATGCGCAACTTTATTAGAGCGCTACCCTTTGAGCTTATCGAAGCTGCAAGGGTTGAGGGAGTTTCAGAATTTAAAATTTTCTGGCATATTGTTGTCCCACTGATGCGCCCAGCAATGGCTGCCTTGTCAGTATTAATCTTTACTTTTATTTGGAATGATTATTTCTGGGCAATTGTTTTGACTCAAGGTGCTGAGGCAATGCCTGTGACTGCTGGGTTAAACTCACTTAATGGACAGTGGGTTTATAATCAGCACTTAGTATCTGCTGGATCAATCATAGCTGCCCTTCCTCCAGTTTTGATGTTCT